>Ga0265295_1004883_pt1 | contig 17655 bp, 17 predicted proteins | sample Munlansysbiofilm_FD_192503 | JGI IMG/M metagenome (GOLD analysis project Ga0265295, IMG submission 192503) | Leachate microbial communities from a municipal landfill in Southern Ontario, Canada - Methane capture system biofilm | ecosystem: Engineered > Solid waste > Landfill > Unclassified ...
ATTGACGGTTTCGATGAACTGGGTACACAGGCCGTTATATACAACTACCCCTATTACCCGGAACACCTGGAATTGCTGGGGTTTAAAAAAGATGTGGATTGGGTGCAGATAGAAATCACGCTGCCCAAACAGGTGCCTGAAAAAATAAAAAGATATGCCGCCCTCGTCTCCGAAAGGTATGACCTTAGGCCGTTAAAGGTTAAAAAGGCAAAAGATTTAATCCCTTATGCCAAAAAAATGTTCCATACCCTGAATGCTGCTTTTGTTGATTTGTATGGCTTCGTTCAATTGACCGAAAAGCAAATTGATTATTACATAAAGCAATATTTTTCCATCGTTAAACCGGAATATATTTGCTTCGTACTCAATAAAAACGATGATGTTGTAGGTTTTGGCATCTCGATGCCCTCCTTATCCAAAGCATTGATAAAAGCAAAAGGAAAGCTTTTCCCATTTGGCTTTATCCCTGTTTTGCGGTCGCTTTATGGTAAAAACGAACTGATTGATATGTACCTGATTGGTATCCATCCCGATTACCAGGGCAAAGGAGTACACGCCATATTCTTTAACGAAATGACCCAGGCCTATATCAACAACGACATTAAGTTGGCCATTTCGAGCCCTCAGCTGGCGAACAATTCAGATGCACTGAAGCTCTGGAAACACTATGAATACCGGGAACATATTCGCAGAAGGTGTTTTATTAAACATTTTGAGCCATGAAAAGCGTGTTAATTACCGGTGCTAACGGTTTTATTGGCAGTTTCCTGGTGAAGGCCGCGCTTGAAAAGGGTTATCAGGTTACTGCCGGTATTCGGCCTACAAGTGACCTAAGCTATCTAAAAGGACTGGATATAACCTATTTGCAAATGGATTTATCCAACAAAAGTTCTCTTGCCGAAGTCTTGATGAGGCACGTAAATAAAGTCGGTTACTTTGATTATGTTATTCATAATGCAGGAGTTACCAACAGCTTACGCAAACAGGACTACGATACCGTAAACTATCAATACACGAAAAACCTGGTCAAGGTATTGATTGACTATTGCTTTGTGCCGGATAAATTCATCTACATGAGCAGCCTTTCCTCTTATGGCCCGCTAAATGAAGCAAGCATGCAGCCCATAAGCGAAGATGACCAGCCGAAACCGGCCACTTTGTACGGAAAAAGCAAACTGAAAGCGGAACAGTTTTTAGCTTCTACTGAACGCCTCCCCTACCTGATTTTCCGCCCGACCGGCGTGTATGGCCCGCGCGAAAAGGACTTCCTGGTGATGTATAAAATGATAAATCGCAATTTGGAGACCTATATTGGAACTTCATCTCAAAAACTTACGTTCATCTATGTAAAAGACCTTGCACGATTGATTATGAAGGCACTGGATTCAGATATTTCCCGGAAATCTTATTTTGTCACCGATGGCAATCAGTATTCAGCACTCGAATTCTCCAAAATCGTTAAAACTATCCTTAATAAGAAAACGGTAAAAGTAGTTTTCCCAAAAGCGATGGTCTGGGCAATGGCTTATATGCTTGAAAAGCTGTCAGGATTGAGTGGTAAAACGCCCACACTAAATACAGAAAAGCTGAAAGAGATAAGCCGCAAACACTTTTTGTGCGACAGCAGCCCGCTTTTCAGTGACTTTGGTTTTGAGCCAGCGTATGATTTAACACACGACCTGCAGGAAACCATTGAATGGTACAAACAAGAAAATTGGCTTTAATATGGTTAAAGGGATATTGTCGATAGTTTTCGTTGCCTCATGCGGCCTGTTCGCCCTTTCAGGAACTGACACTGCTTATCCTGTGCCAGACAAAACCACCGAAAGGCTGTTTTACATACAACGCAACCACAATGCCAACACCATTGTTTACGACGCCAACTTTGATGCGCAGGGCATATTGGTGGCAAATTCACCTGTGGACGTGTATTGGCTGCGGTATCAGGAGCAGGGACAACGGATGGAGCTCCGGAAAATTGAAGAATTATTTGCTTATGGTGTGGACTGCTCACCCGTGAACGGCAAAACGGATGAATATATCGTAAAGCTTGTCGCCGACCGTGAAAGGGATTTTCGGCTTGTGCAAAAAGGGCCGTTCAGTGCTGAGGTCGTAACCTCAATCAATAAGCAGGAATCGCGGCTTGACCATCTATATATTCACGCCGATAACACCTCCTTTTGGCCAAAAGTAAAATACATAGACTTTTTCGGCCACGATATAAAGACCGGGAAGCCAACTTATGAAAGGCTTTGGAATGAATAGAGTTGCTGAAAATTCTACTTTCACGAGGTTTAGCCGGAAAAATCTATTGGTGAACTTCGCATTGGTGCTGGTCTATATGGCCTGGGCACTGGTAATGGGAGCCATCCGCAGCGACCAGCTTTTTTTGACGGGCTTTTACCTTTTGCTTTTTTATGGAAACGAGAAAACCCGGAAATTCATTACCGGTTTCTCCATTTTCATCGTCTATTGGATTATCTATGATTCCATGCGCATACTGCCCAACTACGAGGTTTCGCCGGTGCGCATTCAGGAACCGTATTTGTTAGAAAAAAGTCTGTTTGGCATTTCGATTAACGACCTGATTTACACACCCAATGAGTATTTCGACCTGATTCAAAGCCGTTTTCTTGATATTGTTTCAGCTTTGTTTTACCTCAACTGGGTGCCGGTTCCATTGGCTTTCGGCGTGTATCTTTATTATAAAAACAAGCGATTGTTTACTCAGTTCTCCCTGGTTTTTCTGTTTACAAACTTGTTAGGATTCGTTATTTATTATATCTATCCGGCCGCACCGCCCTGGTATGTAAACTTGTATGGCTTTGAGCTGCACTTGGGCGTTCAAGGAAATAGTGCTGGCCTGGCCCGCTTTGATGAATTAACAGGCATACCCATTTTTGCCAGCCTGTACAACAAAAACGCGAATGTTCTCGCGGCTATTCCCTCACTTCACGCGGCCTACCCGGTGATAGTGCTGTACTATGGCATCCGGAATAAGCTGGGTTGGGTAAATGTCTTGTTTGTGCTGTTTATGCTGGGTATATGGTTCTCGGCAGTTTACTCCGGACACCATTATATTATTGATGTAGTGCTGGGTGCAGTGGTTGCCGTTGTAACGATAGTGCTTTTTAATTTGTTGATGCGATTTAAGTGGGCAGGGAGAATGGTGGGGAGGTTTGTGGGGAGAATTTAAAATTTATGGGTGGTTTAGGTAATTATTTTTTTCTTATGTTTGGAGGTTTCGGATTTAATTCAAGTCTCACAGGGCTATGCATAAGGCGGATATATACGAGATATTGCGTGATTTGCTCGTTAGCTGAAAGGCTGAGAAAAATTTACAATCAAATTTATTCAATTTGACATTATCTTTGTTGTAAATATATAACCAATGGACTTACAGACTAGAAAACTAAACGTTATAGAATATCTAATTCGGCTACAAGACGATAACATGATTCAAGAAATAGAAAACTTAATTTCTAAATCAAAAATACATGACAAGAACTTTCAACAATTGACTGAAGATGATTTATTAAATAGAGCTGTAAAATCAAATACTCAGTATGAATCTGGAGAATTTGTTGATCAAGACGAATTAGAAAAAGAATCTAAAAGCTGGTAGCACCATGAAAGTAATTTGGTCAAAGTTTGCCCTGAAGAATTAAAAGAAATATTTGACTACTATAAAGACATTGCCGGAATATCCATTGCACAAAGACTTCGTGATAGAATTTTCAGTTCTACCAGACAAATTAAAAGTCAACCCAATTCTGGACAAATTGAGCCAACTTTATCCATAATTAATGAAGAACACAGATATTTAGTTCGTGGTAATTACAAAGTGATTTATAAGATAGTAAAAGAAGGAATTCTTATTACAGACATTTTCGACACTAGACAAAATCCAAAGAAAATAAACAACCCTGAAAGAAAGCCCAGCAGGTAACAAAACCTATACTGCATGCCGCAAGTAGTTGTAAATATAGCGTTTATGTTTATTAATTAAATATATTTGTAAGCAGAAAAATTAGAAATATTAAAGCGGTACGCAGCATAGCTCCGAACATTGGGCAACCATCTCCCCCCACCCCAGCTCACATCAAAACAAGCTAAAAATTACCCTAACTTCGAACAGAAAATCACAGCGTATCAGCACATACAATATCTAAAAAATAAAAAGCGAAACGACAAAATCTAAATAACGAATTGCAGCAGCCTCTCATCTTGGCAGGGATTTTGTTGGCTTAATGGAAATTACATAGCTAAATATAAGTCGGATAAGTACGCGAGAGTTGCGTACGAATATTCGTAATAGAAAATTTACGCAAAATATATTGATAGCCATATCGAAATAAAAATAATTGTGAGATGAAAACATTTTGGATAATGCCATTGCTAATTTTAGTGCTTTTTTCATGTAAGAAAAACTCAAATGATGACATAGAGAAACAGGAAAGAGAGTTCGTGCCCACCGATGTATTAGTTAAGACGGCAGCTGGGCATTCGATTGATAAGGTTTTTGATTTTATCAATTCATTAGACCACGAAGTTGAAAATATCAAATGTGGATATTATAATTCCTCATTATCACCTGATAGTCTGCAATATGTGTTGGATTACTTAAATGCAAAACCATATACGAATGACGGAAATATGTGGTATGTTTCTGGGTATTTGCACTACCAAACCAACCAGATAACGGTTTTTCCGAAATTATTTCAAATTAAAAACAAGGAACACCAAAGTGATTGGTTACAATCCATGGAAATACTGCAACTGACTGAAAATTCCGATAATGATGTTAGCGGAAATATTATCTTTTTCCACGTACCCGCTGGACAAGAAAAAGAATGGGTGAATAAATTTAAAACTTATGATTTCGTTGAATGGGCAGAATTGAATCATTATGTTGATATTAATCCTTGGCCTTAAGGATGAACTAAAAACCGGCTATATATGCCATGATATGCGCAGCTCCATACCAAAAATAAGTCCTGTTATTGCAGTGACTTTCGTAGGCTGAATAAGAATTACAGACCTTTCGCCAGGAAAACAAAAGTTGACCCCTAATTGTAAAAGTAAACACATATTACTGTTTATCAGATTTTTACAGCTTATGATTTTTCAAGTAGGGTTAAAACCCGAACTTCCCATATTCCACCATCAACTTATCTACTTCAAATTCAACGTAATTGCCATGCCGCTATACTCACCAACAAAAGGAACAAGCGTATAATTTTTCTTTTTATTGATTTTGTGAAGGTGAGGAATAAGGATACCGGTGGCGGCACCAATGACCAGGCCGGTAATGGTGTCGGTGGGAAAGTGTTTGCTTGCACGCATACGGGAATAACCGACAAAAAGCGGGGGAACCAGTGCGGCGGCAAAAAGCCAGTATTTTTTATTGCCCAGTTCGGGATGGTAATCGGAATATACCTTTGCCGTGAAAAACGAAGCACCGGCAGTCCAGGAGGTGTGGCCGCTAAAAAAAGAATCTCGGGTTCCTCCACCCAATTTCATATTCATGTCGAAGCCGGGATTGTAAACGTAGGGTCGGATGCGATTATTTGGCATGGTGCCGAGCCACAGGTATAAATTTCCCCCGACAGACTGGGTTTCGAGATAGATAAGCAGCACGGGCAACCAGTCCTTTCTGATTTGTTTATCAAAAGCCAGCAGCGCAGGCAAAACCAGCGCAGCATTCATCCCGATGTCGGAGATTAATTGTGCGTTTTCATAATTGTCGGGGTTTTGAAAAGCCGCCCATCGGTCGAAAGCCCAGATTTCATCGCGGTCCAATTCGAGTATGGTGGCGGCGTCGAGCCGTGATTTATCTCTCAACAAACCAAGACCATAAGAATTCAAAGCATAGCCGGCAATCGTGGCGGGAACCTCCCATTTATAATTAACCCGGTAAACCTTCCCCGACCCAGCGTTTTGAGCCTGCATTGGAAAGCACGCTAAAAGAATTGCAACCAGAAGCGTTATTGTCTTCAATTTGATGTTAAACCTTTTTTAATTTATTATTGATGATTTATTATTGATGATTTCTATACCCACAAACCTGGCAGGGTGACTATTGCTGCCTCCACCCCACTCCTCTTTCAGAATTTGGAAACCGAAACCGTCTCTCGTGCCCAAAACTTTTTCCTCTTAATGGTCAGAGGGCCTATCCCTTTTTCAAATCCTCTTTCAGGTTTTCCAGATTCTTCTCCAGCTTTCTCTCTAATTCATCAATCTCGGCTTCAAGCCGTTCCTTTTTGTCGTTAGCAGCATTCTTATATGCTTTTAGCTTTTCTTTCAGCTGGCTACGTTGCTTCTCAATATCCTTCAGCTCTTCTTTATATTTCTTCTGCACATCGTCGCTGAGCTTTTCGTAGTTTTCGTTGAGTTTATCAAGATTTTCATCCAACTTCTTACTCATTTGCTCATACTTATTGTTCAGCACTTCAATTTTCGCATCCAAAAAGTCAGCGGTCGCTTCGGTTGCTTCCTTAAACTCTTTTTTAGCTTTTTTAGTATTTGAATCTGCATTATTACAGGCAAAGAGGCCGACACTCAGTGCAAGGATTAATAGTGTTTTCCTAAGTTTCATCTATTCAATATTAATAGATTAGCAATATTTTAATGGCTAATTTCTCCTTCTTTAAAAAGGAAAGTTCTAAGATGATCGTCCCAACCTTCCATATTTCGGCGCAGCCATTCGAGGGTCATACTGGCGTGTTCAATTTCTTCTACCATATTGTGATGAAGTATTGCTTTTAAAGAATCATCTTTCTCTACTTCAACACGTTGGTTGTACCAATCAACGGCTTCAATTTCTTCTTTCAAGCTATTCAATGCCCGTGTTACTGATCTGGCTTTTTGGCTAAGTTCTACTGCTGGTTCGTGATAATCGCTCATTTTCTGTAATTTTTAAGTTTATTCTAAAATGTCCAATAAAAAGTCACCTTATCATAAGTTTGACGCTACATAAAAAAGTAGCACCTGAACTAATAAGATGCATTTCAAGGTGTCTAATTTGGCACCTATTTAATCCACAAATTTAATGTTTTAAGTCAGTTAATCAAAGTCTGATCCTAAGTTTTAAAATCAATTTAATTGCTATCCGAATACTTATACTGCCTTGTTTTCAGATTCTGTTCGTTGCATCTCACCCCGGTGATAAGAAAAATAAATACCGGCCAGACTGATTGCTGTAAAAGTAATAAAACCATATTTCACTACTTTCATAAAATCGCCAACATGCGCTGCATCAATAGCTTCGCTACCCAAAATACCGGCCAGAAACAAGGCCACTATCGTCATACTTACAATCTGTCCCAGCACCCTGCCCGTTGCTGCCGTGCCCGATGCAATGCCGTATTGCGTCCTATTTACAGCACTCATAATCGTGTTCATATTGGGCGACGAAAAAAGTGCGAAACCCAGACCTAACCAAACCAGCTCAATAACGATAAGCCAAATAGGCGTTTGTGTAGTCAAAAATATAAAGGAAAACAATCCGGTTGCACACATGCTCATGCCTAAAGTGGTTAAATAACGCGGCTGAATATGGTCGGAAAGTCGTCCGGCAAGCGGCGAAAACACAGCCATCATAATGGGTTGTGCTACCAAAACAGTTCCGGCTTGCTGTGGCGATAGCTTTAAAATTTTCTGTAGATAAAGACTGAGCAAAAATACAATAGCAAAAGTAGAGCTGTAGTTAATTAGAGCAGCTAAATTACTAAAGCTGAATAACTTATTCTGTGTAAAAAGTCTGGTATTGAGCACTGGATAAGCAGAACGGCTTTCTAAGCGCCAGAAAACAACCAAAAACAGGCTTCCCCCGAGCAACAAAATCCAACCAATCCAAGCAGGAATCAGCGCTGAGCCGGTGACCAAAGCCACCAAACCCACCATATAAAAAGCCGTTCCTTTCAAATCGACTTTTTTGTTTTGAGCCGTGCTATCCTCATCCTTTCCCAAGAAAAGAAAAGCCAATATTGCCGTGAGCAAACCCATAGCAGACGCTACAAAAAAGATAGAACGCCAGCCCGCAAATTGGGTGAGCATACCGCCCAAATAAGGCCCTGAAGCCAGCCCCAGGTAAACACCTGAAACAGAAATTCCCAGCACCTTGCCCCTATTTTTGGCACTGAAGGCTGAAACCAAAATGGCCGGACCCGTCGTGCTGGTAAGTGCTGCGCCCATGCCTTGAACAAAGCGAAGAAAAATCAGCCAGAAGCCATCGTTCACCATACCACAACTCAGCGAAACCAGGCTAAAAATAACAACACCTATCTTAAACATGCGACGGATTCCGGTGAGGTCGCCAAAACGGCCAGCAGGCAACAGAAACATGGCATTGGCCAGCAGAAACGAAGTCAATATCCAACTCAGGGCCACCGCACTCATCTCAAAACTCTGCTCAATAGCCGGCAAGGCAATGCTTACCGACGAAATAAGAAAGGTTCCCATAAATGAAGTTACTGCAACAATACCAACAATTGACAACTGCTTTTTTGTCCAGGCCATTAATTCAATTTTTTACAGCAATAAAATGCAAAAATACTTAAACGTCGCTATTATTGATCAAACATTCAACTTTCAGCAAATATAAGCCTGCTTTTCGGCAAAGCAAAATTTGGCTATTTTGGAAGCCCGCTCCGCGAAGCATTTACTTCATGGAATTATCATGCAGTCTCGTCTTCCAAAGACGAGACTTCCCGCTTGGGTTTCGTTAACCATGCTGTAAACTCATAAACTCTTCAACACATGAACTCATAAACTCTTCAACCCATAAACTCAAAAACTCGTCAACCCAAAAAAACTCCTTACTTTTGAACCATAATAAAAATAAACTATGTGTTTAAGTATTCCCGCCCGCATCGAAGAAATAAACGGCGAAATGGCGCGCTGCTCCGTTGGTGAAGCGAGTTATCAGGCAAGCCTTCAAATGCTTGATATTGAAGAGCTTTCTGTTGGGGATTATGTGTTGTTACATACCGGTTTTGCGCTTCAAAAGATTAGCGAAGAAGAAGCCGTTGAAACCCTGAAACTATTTGATGAATTTGAGGCTTTCAACAAATCATTGGATGAAGAAGAAAAGCAAACCGGAGAACGTATCGTTTAAAATTGCGCCATGAAATACATTGACGAATACCGTGATAAAGCTGTCGTTTTGCAGCTTAGCGAACAGATAAAAAAAACCTCTCGCCATCCTGTCCGTATTATGGAAGTGTGCGGCGGCCACACTATGGCCATCCAGCGTTTTGGCATTCCGAGCTTGCTACCAGAAACCGTGGAATTGGTTAGCGGGCCTGGCTGTCCGGTTTGTGTTACAAGCCGCGCTTATATCGACCAGGCCATTGCCTACAGCCGTCTCCCAGAGGTAATTATCACCACTTACGGCGATTTGATTCGTGTGCCGGGCTCCACCTCAAGCCTCGACAGGGAAAAAGCCAAAGGCGCCGATATCCGTATCGTATATTCCATCCTCGACGCGCTTGAAATCGCCAAGCACAACCGCCGAAAAAAAGTCGTTTTCCTGGGAATAGGTTTTGAAACTACCTCTCCAGCTACGGCTGCCGGCATACTAAAAGCCGAGATGGCAGGCCTTTTCAACTTCTCGGTATTTAGTGCGCACAAAATTATGCCTCCACCAATGGCAGCGCTTATTGATGAAGGCGTGAACATACAAGGATACCTTGGTCCCGGTCATGTTAGTACCATCACCGGCTCAAAAATTTACGACTTTATCGCAGAAGATTACGGTCTGGGCGTGGTAATCAGCGGCTTTGAGCCAATTGATATTCTACAGTCAATTTTGATGCTCGTAAAGCAATTTGAAAACCGAAAACCGGCTGTTGAAATTCAGTACAGCCGCGCCGTAAAACCCGAAGGCAATCCCAAGGCGCTGGCCATGCTCGAAGAGATTTTCTACCTCGAAAGCGATTGGTGGCGCGGGCTGGGTGTTTTAGAAGCCAGCGGCATGAAAATCAAAGAAAAATACGCTGCCTTTGATTCGGAGAAGCAACTGGAAGTCAGCGTTGAGCCAACACGCGAAGACAAAGGTTGCATCTGCGGCGAAGTGCTGAAAAGCACCGCCAAACCCGCTGACTGCAAGCTCTTTGGAAAAGCTTGCACACCTTCCGACCCTGTGGGTGCCTGCATGGTGAGCAATGAAGGCGCTTGTGCTGCTTACTACCGTTACGCAAGATAGGTTTTGTAATAAATAGCCAAATACCTCAAACCTAAAATTTATTTGAGATTCCCCAACTTTTCGAAAAAGAATACCTTCACAATTCAAGCTATCTTTATTCCATGAAAAATCAGTCTAAAGCCACCTTATTTGCACTGCTCACAGTCTTGTTTTGGTCAACTATGAGTTCTGCTTTCAAACTGAGCCTGGGCTATTTTTCTTTCGAGACTTTGCTTTTATGGGCAGTTATTTTTGGCTGGATTGGTCTGCTTGGTCTGTTGATTTATAAGGGAAGGCTGAAAGAACTCATTCCCAAAGACAACAAAGATTTGTTGCGCTCCGCCTTGCTGGGTTTATTAAATCCTTTTGCCTACTATTTGGTGCTTTTCAAAGCGTATGAACTGCTACAGGCACAGGAAGCTGGCGTACTCAATTACAGTTGGCCGGTAATCTTAACCTTGTTATCGGTGCCACTTTTAGGACAAAAAATTGGCCTGAAATCCATTGTTGCAATCCTGATTAGTTTTGTTGGTTTATGGATTATCAGCACCAAAGGCGCTATTTTCTCACTTCAGTTTCATTCGCCCGTTGGCGTCGGCCTTGCCCTGAGTAGTGCTTTCATCTGGGCTTTATATTGGATTATCAATATGCGCGACAAGCGCAGTGCTATTCCGAAAATCAGCCTCAATATGAGTTTTGGGCTGTTTTATATCTTGGTTTACAGCCTTATCGTTGGTGACTGGCAAGCACTCAACCTCAATGGATTAATAGGTGCTGCCTATATCGGATTCTTTGAAATGGGATTCACCTTTGTGCTGTGGATGCTGGCGCTGAACCTATCAGAAAACACAGCAAAAATTAGCAACCTGGTTTTTCTATCTCCTTTCATGGCACTGTTTTTTATCCGTATTTTCGTGGGCGAACAAATTCATAGCAGCACTGTGGTAGGACTCCTATTTATTATTTCTGGGATTGTTTTGCAACAAACGAAGTTAAAATCACTCAAAAAGTTTTAAAATGTATCCACGAATAAGCGATTTTATCAACGATGTTTTTGGCACTTCTTATGTATGGCCTGTACAGAGTTACGGATTTTTTATGGCTTTGGCCTTTCTGCTGGCGGCAGTGATTTTGCGTGCCGAGTTAAAACGTAAAGAGCGCGAAGGTTTGCTTCAGGCCGTCGAGAAAATCAAAGACAACAGTAAAGGCCGCCTTTCAGAAATAATCCTGAACATCCTCATCGGATTTTTGCTTGGCTTTAAGCTGCCACACCTTTATAACAACTACAACAGCTTTATGCAAAACCCGCAAGAGGAGCTGCTTTCAGCCGATGGTTCCTTACTTTTTGGTTTGCTCGGCGTGCTGGTTATGGTTGTGGTGCTTTACTATTCGGGAAGAGATAGAAAAAAAGAACCTACAAAACTAAAAATTCATCCTTACCAGCATACCGCCATGCTTATTTTGATTGCGGCAATTACAGGTATTTTAGGTGCTAAAGTTTTTCATCAGTTAGAAAACTGGGAACTTTTTCTTCGCGATCCAATGGATGCCCTGCTTTCTTTAGACGGCCTCACCTTTTATGGCGGACTGATCACAGCAGCGTTTTTTGTTGCCTTTTATGGCGAAAAGCATAAAATCAGTTGGAAAATCATGGGCGACACTGTGGCTCCGGCGCTTATCTTGGCATACGGCATTGGCCGCATCGGCTGTCATGTTGCCGGTGATGGCGACTGGGGCATCGTGAACACCTTGGCACAGCCCGACTGGCTCAGTTTTTTACCTTCGTGGATGTGGGCTTACAACTACCCTAACAATGTGCTGGGCGAGGGTATTCCAATTGCGGGCTGCATTGGCAAATATTGTTATAAATTGCCAGAAGCTGTGTTTCCTACGCCAATTTATGAAACAATTATGAGCCTGATAATTTTCGGTATCTTATGGCTTTTACGCACAAGGCTTCGGATTCCCGGACAATTATTCGCGATTTATCTCGTGTTTAATGGCTTAGAACGTGGATTAATTGAGCAAATTCGTGTCAACAACCTGATGCGGTTTCTCGGCATGCAAATAACACAGGCACAGCTCATTTCATCACTTTTAGTAATCAGCGGCATTGTGCTTTTCATCTTTTTAACTTACTCCAAAAAAACCAAAACACCTCAGGATGGATTATAAGACTTTAACCTATCAGGTTTGCGATTTATGCCGCTCCACCGGACAATTTATCCGTGAGCAGGCTGCTGACTTCTCAGAAAAAAATGTTGAAAGCAAAGGCCTGCACGACCTGGTTTCTTATGTGGATCGCACGGCTGAGCTGATGATTATCAACGCATTGAAGAAAGACTTCCCGGAAGCGGGTTTTATTGCCGAAGAAAGCGGAAATGCACTTGCCGAAAAGTATAACTGGATTATTGATCCACTCGACGGCACCACCAATTTTGTGCATGGCATGCCTCCCTATTCTATCAGTATTGCACTGAAACGCGATACTGAAATTGTGCTGGGCGTGGTTTACGAAATTAACCTGGATGAATGTTTTTATGCCTGGGAAGACAGCCCTGCTTACCTCAACAATGAACAAATTGGCGTAAGCACAGCCGAAAATCTCGACAATAGCCTTCTGGCCACCGGATTTCCTTACAGTGATTTTTCAAGGATGAAAGCCTATCTCGCCTTTTTTGAATACCTGATGCGAAACAGTCGCGGACTTCGTCGGCTGGGCTCGGCTGCCGTTGACCTGGCTTATGTAGCTTGCGGACGCTTTGAAGCTTTTTACGAATACGGATTAAATCCCTGGGATGTAGCTGCTGGAGCTTTTATTGTGCAGCAGGCTGGTGGAAAAGTCAGCACTTTTGATGGCAGCGGCAATGCTATCTTTGGTAAGGATATTCTGGCCGGCAACGCCAAGATCCATGCTGAAATGCTAACGGCAATCAAGCAGTTTGATGGCTTGATTGTGAAATAGTTAAGTTTTTACTTCCGCTTCCCTCTATAACTCCCCCGGTGATTTTTATCACGCGAAAAATGCGGCTTTTTGGCGTTTACTTTGTATTGAGGCCCTTCGCCAAGTTCTTGTGGAAGCGGTAATTTTCGGATGGTATCGCCGATAAACTGTTCGATGCGGTTAAATTTATAACTTTCGTCTTCACTGATTAAAGTAATAGCCACACCGGTTTTTTCGGCCCGTGCTGTACGTCCCACCCGATGCACATAATCTTCGGCATCGCCCGGCACATTATAATTGATTACCAAGCTGATGTCGTCAATATCTATTCCCCTGGAAACGATGTCGGTAGCTACTAAAATTTGTATTGCCCTGCTCTTGAAAGCGCGCAACACCTCGCCCCTTTCGTCCTGAGTAAGGTCGCTGTGGATGGCTTTGGCGTTGAGTTTTTGCTTTTTCAGGTGCTGCTCAATTTCTTTCACACCTTTTTTGGTAGCCGAAAAAATCAGTACCAACGGCAGATCACGGCCCTCAATAAGTTTTTGAATCAGTTTTACTTTCTGATTTTCGTAGGTCATATAAGCCGCCTGAAGCACGTTTGCCGCAGGTTTTGAAACTGCCAGATTGATTTCCTTATGCGACTTCAAAATCTGTTTGGCCAGCGTCCTGATGGCTGATGGCATGGTAGCCGAAAACATCAAAGTCTGCCGATCTTTATTCAAGGCTGCTATAATGCGTTGTATATCAGGCAAAAAACCCATGTCGAGCATGCGGTCTGCTTCATCTAATATCAAAAACTGTAAATCAGAAAAATCAACATAGCCCATATTTAGGTGAGCAATCAAACGCCCGGGTGTGGCTACCACAATAGGTGCACCGCTTTTGAAGGCCTTTTTTTCCAAGTCGTAATCTCTTCCGCTTCCGCCGCCATATACTGCGATTGAACTAACGCCCGTAAAATAGCCCAAGCCTTCAATTTGCTGATCAATCTGAATGGCCAGCTCACGGGTTGGCACTAAAATAAGTACCTGTGGCGTTTCTGGCATAGGTACTTTTTGCAACAATTTATGAATAACCGGTAGGATAAATGCTGCCGTTTTGCCCGTCCCTGTCTGTGCGCAGGCAATCAAATCCTGACCTTCAATAACTAATGGGATAGCCTGTTCCTGTATTGGCGTAGCTTCTTCAAATCCCATTGAATCAAGCCCTTCCATCAACGATGGATGCAAATTAAGTGTTGCGAATTTCAAATAATAAAGTGTTTATGGGTCATCAGTAATCATCGAATTTGGCAACATTTCAACGCTTGTCGTTACCCTTCGAGCTTTCAAAGGTAAAACATTTGAATCAATTTCTATTGTCAGCTGTTTTTATAGCTGTGTTAATCTTGTAATTCTTACCTTTACGATTCTAAAATGCAGGAACTGATGAAAAGATTTTTAATCACTTTGGTGCTACTTTCTACGCTGTTCTCCATTGGAGCTCAGCCAAATGATACTTTACAACTACCACAGTTAAAGACTGATACAGCCAACAGGCCATTTCGGGTTTACACCTTTGATATCAAAGAACAAATTGCGCCTCCGGTTTGGCGAACCACCCAAAAAGCCTTTGAAAAAGCTTATGCTGAAAAGGCTGATTTGATGTTGATTCACATGAATACCTACGGCGGAATGGTTGACGCAGCCGATTCTATCCGCACGAAAATCCTCAACTCAAAAATTCCTGTTTATGTATTTATCGACAATAACGCAGCTTCTGCCGGTGCATTGATTTCTATAGCCTGCGACAGCATCTATATGATTGCAGGAGCCAATATCGGCGCGGCAACTGTGGTTGATCAAGCCGGCGAAGTGGTGCCGGATAAGTTTCAGTCGTATATGCGCTCCATGATGCGTAGCACCGCCGAGGCGAAGGGTCGCGATCCAATGATAGCTCAGGCAATGGTTGATCCGTCAATTTATATAGCTGGCATATCAGATTCGGGTAAAGTGCTCACTTTCACCACTTCCGAAGCCGTTAAATTTGGTTTCGCCGAAGGGAAAGCCAGCAGCATTGAGGAAGTTTTAAAACTTGCCGGACACGAAAATTACGAGATAATCCCGCATAAGCTCAGTGGCACTGATAAAATTATCAATATGCTGATTCATCCCGTCGTGAGCGGAATTTTGATCATGATAATCATTGGTGGACTGTACTTTGAAATCCAAACACCCGGCATAGGTTTCCCGCTTGCAGCTTCCGTTTTAGCAGCACTGCTCTACTTCGCACCACTTTATTTAGAAGGCATGGCAAGCAATTGGGAGGTGCTTATTTTTGTGCTTGGCGTGATACTTTTGCTCGTCGAAATATTTGCCATACCCGGCTTTGGTGTGGCTGGCATAACGGGACTCACTTTAATTGTTGCAGGCCTCAGCTTTGCAATGGTCGATACCATTGGCGACAGCCCATTCAGTGTGGACTATATAGCGCTCGCCAAGTCATTTTTTATCGTGATTATAGCAGTTTTTAGTTCGATACTGCTCTCGCTATACCTCAGTCAGAGAATTTTTAGCACAAACCGATTCGGCCACCTGGCACTTGATACTATTCAAAACAAATCTGATGGGTTTACCTCTGCAGATCAGGGATATACCGCAATGATAGGCAAAAATGGAAGAACATTTTCCATCTTGCGTCCTTCAGGAAAAGTAATTATCGACGACGAAATGTATGATGCCACCGCAGTGAGTGGTTATATTAATGCTGACACTGATGTGGTGGTGCTTAGCTATCATACCGGACAACTTTTTGTGCGCAAAGTCTGATTTTTTCATCAAAAAATATTGCAATGAACACCATTTCTGTTGAAGTGATATTAGGAGACCTCACCAAACAAAACACGGATGCCATCGTAAATGCGGCCAACAAAAGTCTGCTTGGTGGCGGCGGTGTCGATGGCGCGATCCATCGGGCGGCAGGCCCACAATTACTTGAAGCTTGCAAAAAGCTCAACGGCTGCGAAACCGGAAACGCGAAAATCACAAAGGCTTACGATTTGCCTTCCAAATATATTATTCATGCTGTTGGACCGGTTTGGCGCGGCGGAAATAGCCAAGAAGCTGATTTACTTGCCAATGCCTACAAAACCAGCCTGAAACTCGCTGACGAAAACCAATGTACTTCCATCGCCTTCCCCAATATTTCTACCGGCGTTTACGGCTTCCCAAAAGAAAAAGCCGCCGCCGTGGTTGCAGATTTAGTGAAAAACCACTTACCGGAATTGAGCTTTGTGAAACACATTGTTTTTGTCTGCTTTGACGAGGAAAATTTTCAAATATATCAGCGTGAGTTTGAAAATCAATAAACATCGGCTAATTGGCTATCCAAAAATCCATTTTCTTGGTTCGTTTTACCGAATTCTTTGCCAGTTAAAACAGTTATTCAAAATAAAGTAACTTTCGGCCTTGATTTGCTAAATATCAATAGTTAAGCAGACTAAAACCAATTCAGAAATATGCTACGATCGCTGATTTTTTTATGCTTATTTATTACTTTTTCTTTTGTGCTGGAAGCCCAAACCAGAAAAAGCACACAAGCTGAAAGAATCAACACCTCCATTGATATTGATGGTAAACTGGATGAAGCAGTCTGGCAAAACGCCGCCGTTGCGTCAGGATTTGTGCAGCGTGAACCCTTAAACGGAAGGCCGGCCAGCTTTGATACCGAAGTGAAATTGCTCTACGATGACAAAGCTATTTATATTGGTGCACATAGCAAGGATCCGAATCCTGATAGCTTGTGGAAAGAACTCAAAAGCCGCGATAATCTTGGCATGGCAGATTATTTCGGTGTGATTTTAGATCCGTACAATGACGGCCTCAATGGCATGGCTTTTTTCGTATCGGTGCGCAATGTGCAAGTTGATTTTAAACTTGATGCGCAAGATTACCAGGATTATAGCTGGAATGAAGTTTGGCGATCGGCCACAGCAATTGACGAGGCTGGCTGGACGGTTGAAATGATGATTCCTTATTCTGCCTTGCGATTCCCAAAAAATACAGTTCAGGAATGGGGAATCAATTTTCAGCGTAATATTCAACGCATACGTGAAATCACGACCTGGAATCGTGTTGATGAAACTGTTGCAGGACAGCTTCAACAAGCTGGCTTGGTTACTGGAATACAGGATATTAAACCACCTTTACGACTAAGTGCCACACCCTATCTTTCGGCTTTTGTTGAACATGATAATTACAGTAACAAACTGCAAAGCGGCTATAATTACGGCATGGATATCAAAGCAGGTCTTTCGGAAAGTTTTACGCTGGACGTAACGCTAATACCTGATTTTGGTCAGGTAGAATCAGATGATCGGATTTTTTCACTTTCGCCTTATGAGGTGTATTACGAAGAAAAACGTCCCTTCTTCACTGAAGGAACCGAGCTGTTTAGCAAAGGCAATAACATCTTTTACACCCGCCGAATCGGTAGCACACCTGAAAAATATAACAGTATAAACAAACAGTATAGCCGGGATAGAATC
>Ga0265295_1004884_pt1 | contig 17652 bp, 17 predicted proteins | sample Munlansysbiofilm_FD_192503 | JGI IMG/M metagenome (GOLD analysis project Ga0265295, IMG submission 192503) | Leachate microbial communities from a municipal landfill in Southern Ontario, Canada - Methane capture system biofilm | ecosystem: Engineered > Solid waste > Landfill > Unclassified ...
TTTCAATTACCATCTAGTATAGTTGAAATTAGTGGGTTTGCATTTAACAATAATCATTTTATAACAGAAATAATATTTGACACTAACTCTCAACTACTAACTATTGACGTAGGTGCGTTCTTAAATTGCTCTAATTTACAAGATATAATATTCCCAGATACTCTAACATCCATAGGACAGTCTTCTTTTGCAGGCTGTAGTAGTCTAGAAGTGATTACCATTACCGAAAATATATCGGCAATTTATGGTAACCCATTCCCAGATTGTTCTAGTTTGACTAGTATAAATGTTGATGAAGATAATCAGAATTTCACCGCGATAAATAAGGTTTTATTTGATAAACAAGTTACAAATTTAATTGGATACCCTGGTGGACTAACGTCAACAAGTTATGAAGTACCTTCAACTGTAACATCAATAGGTATTATGGCATTTGCAAAATGCGTTAATCTTAAAAATATATCTATACCAAACAGTGTTACGACTATTGGTGGATCAGCTTTTTACGGTTGTACAAATTTGACTACAATTATTATTTCAGTAAATGTTGAAGTAATGGGATACTGGGTTTTTGATGACTGTGCTGCATTAACTATTTATACTGAACATTTAGCCAAACCAAATGGTTGGAGTGATGTTTGGAATCCTGATAATCTTCCCGTAAATTGGGGATACGACTCAAATGATTAATTTTTTATATAACTTAATTTTATAAGTAAACGATTATTTCAAAGTAATTAAATAATTAATTATCAAACAAAAAAGCCCTAAAAAGGGCTTGTTTACGTTTTCTAGTGGTGGTTCGGGCCAGAATTGAACTGGCGACACATGGATTTTCAGTCCATTGCTCTACCAACTGAGCTACCGAACCATGATAATGGCGGTCCGGACGGGAATTGAACCCGCGATCTCCAGTGTGACAGACTGGCATGTTAACCACTACACCACCGGACCTTATTATTAAATTGGTTGCGGGGGAAGGATTTGAACCTCCGACCTCTGGGTTATGAGCCCAACGAGCTACCAGACTGCTCCACCCCGCGATATTTATTTCGCTATTATATGATAACAAACACAACATGATTTGTCAATGTTATTTTTTCTTTTGGTGGAGTATAGCGGGATCGAACCGCTGACCTCCTGCTTGCAAGGCAGGCGCTCTCCCAGCTGAGCTAATACCCCGTTAAATGAGATGGTACCCGAGGCCGGACTTGAACCGGCACGTCATTGCTGACATTGGATTTTAAGTCCAACGCGTCTACCTATTTCGCCACTCGGGCAAGTGGTGACCCGCAGGCGATTCGAACGCCTGACCCTTTGATTAAAAGTCAAATGCTCTACCTACTGAGCTAGCGGGTCATAAAGCTTATTTGAATCGACTACTGCCAATTACTATAAGTGCCAATTGTAGGATTCGAACCTACATCCTGAATGCTTTACCAATTAAGCTATTTTGACATGATGGCGGAGAAAGAGGGATTCGAACCCCCGCGGCGCTCACACGCCCTGTCGGTTTTCAAGACCGATCCCTTCAGCCGGACTTGGGTATTTCTCCGTTAATATACAATTAAGTGGTGGACCCAGTAGGACTCGAACCTACGACCGATCGGTTATGAGCCGATAGCTCTAACCAACTGAGCTATGGGTCCAACTTTATGGTAGCGGCGGAGAGACTTGAACTCTCAACCTCACGGGTATGAACCGTACGCTCTAGCCAGTTGAGCTACACCGCCGTAATTTACAAATGGTGGAGTATAGCGGGATCGAACCGCTGACCTCCTGCTTGCAAGGCAGGCGCTCTCCCAGCTGAGCTAATACCCCTAAAAGAATGGTGGGCCTAAATGGACTTGAACCATCGACCTCACGCTTATCAGGCGTGCGCTCTAACCACCTGAGCTATAGGCCCATTACTATTCTTTGCAATGCGAATAATATTTTACTAAATATACAGATATTTGTCAATTATTATTTTCCGTTTTTTTAAAAGATTTTAGCATTAACTACTAAAACAAGGGCTAATAAAGCAAAAAATAATAATTGACCATATTTAATTTTATTTTGCTGGAGGGTATTTAACTTGATTTTTATCAAGTTTTTTCCGGATTATCTCTTCCGGATCTAGCCCTAAATCTGAACACATTGCCAAAGAATAAATTAGAACATCCGCTATTTCTTCTTCAACATTTTCTTGATTTGGACAGGTATCATCCCACTGATAGTTTTCCAGTAATTCTGCTGCTTCAATTATGATTGATTTAGCTAAAGCGCTTGGAGTATCATGTTCTCTCCAACCACGTTCATCTCTAAACTTAATAATATCTTCAAGTAATTTCTTCATTTTAATACCTTCTTAATTCTTTTTCTTAAATCAACTCTATCAATAACCACTACTCTTTCGCAACCTAAACATTTAATCTTACAAATAGTTCCAAAAGATATTATTTCCCATTTGTTTTCACCGCATGGATGACCTTTTTTCAAAACTAAAACACTGCCTTCTTTTATCTCTTCATTCATTTATCATCACCACTCAATATCTTCTTAATTTTTTCTACTTCGTTTAGATCGTGAATTGTTATGACAATTTTATTACTTGTAATTTTTATTGGTTCTTTGAATTTAAAACTAGTATTCATTTTATCTTTTAAACCGCTTAGTTCACCTTGTAACTCTTGAGGAACAGCTTTTCTTTTGATTTTATTTTTCTTTTCTTCTTTTTTCACAAGGCTTTCTATATCTCTAACAGTCAGTCTTTCCTGAATTATTAAAGCCGCTATTTTCCTAATTCTAGAAACATCTTTTAATTTACTAAGACTTCTAGCATGCCCCATAGAAATATTCCCTTTATTTATCTCTTCTAAAACCTCTTTTGGTAAAGTCAATATTCCTAAGGCGTTAGAAACATATGAACGACTCTTACCAATTTTTTGTGCTAACTCTAAATGAGTTAAGTTTAATGATTGAATAGCGTTTTGATAAGCTTCTGCTTCTTCAACAATCGATAGGTCTTCTCTTTGAATGTTTTCTAACAAAGCAAGTTCAGCTAAGTATTGATTGTTATAATCTCTAATAATAGCCGGAACTGTTGAAAAGCCAGCTATCTTCGATGCACGGCACCTTCTTTCGCCCGCTACCAACAGATATCCATTAGCGACCTTCTTAACTATTACTGGTTGTAAAACGCCGTTAGAGCGGATAGAATCAGCTAATTCTTGCATAGCCTGTTCGTCAAAATGACGACGTGGCTGGAAAGGATTAGGAGCTATTTTATCGAGTTCAATATCAATGACTTCTTCTTTCTCTAAATTTTCAATTTGATTCTCTTCTAATAAATCAGCTAGCCCTCTTTTAATTAACTCTTCCTTATTCATTTCTGGCCACAACCTCTCTCGCTAATTTTTTATAACTTAATGAAGATTTACTCTTAGGTGAATAGACCGTCACGGGAACACCGTAAAATGTAGCGTTCGAACAAGTAATATTTCGAGGAATAATAGTTTGAAATACTTTTTCTTTAAAATAAGTTTTTATTTCATTAACAATTTGATATCCTGAATTGACTCGATTATCTAACATAGTCAATAAAACACCATAAATCGTTAAAGTCTCATGATTAACCTTCTTCTTTGTTTGTACTAAACGAACGGTATTTAACAACTGAGTTAAACCATCCATAGCTAAAAATTCACACTGTACTGGAACAATTACACCATCAGAAGCCATTAAAGCGTTTATAGTTATATATCCTAAAGAAGGAGGACAATCGATAAGAATATAGTCATAGTTATCTCGTTCTTTTTGTAAAAGTTCATAGAGAATAAAATCTCGATTTGAATCAGTAATAATCTTTTCATCTACTCCTTCAACCATTGTTTTTGCGGGTAAAACATCAATCAAAGTATTAGCAGTCTTGATAATAACATCTTCGAAAGCAGCTTCTCTCTTAAAACAATCAAAAATGCTATTTTTAACACTCCCCCTATTAATCCCCATACAGGTCGTTGCATTTGCCTGATAATCTAAATCTATCAACAATACTTTTTTATTTAAATCAGCTAAAGAACTAGCTAGGTTTATCGCTGTGGTGGTTTTTCCAACCCCACCTTTTTGATTAGCTATTGAAAGCACTAAGGCCATATAGTATTTTTCTCCTCTCTTTGTTTATTTTAACGTGTTTTTAAATTTTTCCATGTTTTCAAGATAAAAATCTATCAAAGTATCCGAAAAGAACTCATGAAGATCAATTTTCGCGAAAATAGAGTTTAAACTAGTTCCCTTCAAATTAATCGTTTTCCATTCTTCGGTCATAGACATTTCATCATGAAGATAAATGTATATTAAAGTAAATCCGATGATTTGTTCATCCATAAAATTTGTAATACTATCTAAATGATATTGATAACGATTTTCGTGATATTGTTCAGTTTTTTGGTATTTTAGATAAAAACTTATTAACATCGAAAACATATCCGTATTTTTATTAAGCAAGTACTTACCCAAAATATTTGCCTTTTTCTTCATAGGTATGCTAATTTCATTATTCTTAAGAATCGAATCTAAACCTTTTTCATGAATATATATGTATAAATCAATTAAATTATCAACTTTTGAAAAATCATCTAAAAGTTGTTCGGATAGAAAACCTCCTATCTCGAATGTTGCTTTTTGAAAATCAACATCTTCATAAAGCGGTGTTTTTTTAAGATTTGTTCTAATATCTTCTAAATGGTAGAGTATATCCTTTTGTAAATTACCATTAAAGTTATTAAGTTTGACCCATTCTAAATTCATATCAGCATATAATTTTTCACTATTTAAAATATTTATAAAACTTACCAAATAGTAAATAACTAATCCAGCAATATAAATATATCTAGCCCCGATAATATCGTTTATTAAGAACAGTCCTTCTCCTTGAGCCAAAGTATAAAAAATACCCAATATCACAGTTAAAGTTCCATATAGGAAATATGAATATATTTCTTGGTAAAAGACAATAACTGTAAGTGTAATATAAAAGAAGATATACGCATAAAAACTACTTATTCCTCTTGTGTAAAACGCCATCAATAAAATTGTGTATATTATGGATATTTGGATGGCTGTGAATATTTTGTTATATCTTACAAATATTAAACACAAGAGATAAAATAATCCAAAAGTAACTAATGATAAAACTTGAAAAAGAGTTGAATAATTAAAAAAGAAAGAAAAAGGAATTGTTACTAAAGTTATAATAAACAAAAATATCATAACTATATGTACTTTTAATTTTCTTACTTCACTAACTGGAAGTATTTCTGAATTTAGTATTCTCCTAATAAAACTTATCATATGACACCTCCTGATGGAATAGCATCATTGATAATAGTTTCAAAAACTTTAGGGTTTTCTTGGTAAATTTTCAATACTTTAGCATCAAAAAAGTAATATAAGTTAGAGTTTATAATCGTATCATATATTTCTTCATCAGAAATAATTTTCATCCCAGGCAAGCCTTTTTTTAATGATACCAAGAAAACAGCGAAACATAGTATTTTAACATCTAAAGTATCTGTTTGTTTATTAAAGCTTTGAAAATGTGTAGCTGAAAAAATCTCTCTTTGTTTTAGTTTCTTAAGTTGTGAATGTTTAATTTTTACCATTAACCTTCTTAATTCAGATTGACTATTGATTGTTAATTTTTGCAATCTATTAATATCCTCTAAATTAAAATTAGGAAATTGTTTTAACAAAGTGTTCTTTTCAACACCTTGATCAAGCAACTGGATAATATCAATTTTTTCAGTAAAATCATCCTTTATATTCAAATCATTACTCAATTTAAGAAGAAACTCTTTTGACTTATCGTAATAATAATCCTTCTTATATGACTTTTCTTTTAACTTATTGTCAAACTCTAATAAAAGATTTAGGTTTCTATATTCTTTCTCCTTAGCAAAAGCAATATTATTGTAAAAGAATGTTTTTTCTTTTACTATTATGAAGCTTGATATCAATAAAATTGCAAGAAACAAAAAAACAAAGAACCCAATTGATAAATGTTTAAATGCCAATGGAGTTTGAAACTCGAAGATATTGTCATAACTTAGAGTAATCATTATTATTGAAAAAACAAAGTATAAAGTTATCCCTAATAATATTTTAATATCTTTATAAATAGAACATATAGCATATGCTACGAATAACAAAGGAATGAATGACGGTGACTTAAAATAAATAATCAAAGTGATAATCAATGTAAATAATGATAAGGACGTTAAATATTTGTTTAATTTCAAATAATAGAAATGATCAACCGCATAAGCCGCAAAAGCAAAATTGAATAATAAAATCACAAAATAACCAATGGTAAACCCAAAAACAGTTACAAAAGGGTATTTTGCGATTATCATATAAACAAAAGTTAAAATCATCAATAAAAAGACTGAAAGTGAAACCAAGATATTTTGACTTCTTAAATGTTTCAGTTCTAGCTGTTCTCGATAACTTTGTATTTCAGAAAAAACGGAGTACTTCTTTTTCAAACTATTACTCTCCTGTTAGAGGGCTTTTTTTTATTTTTGCAAAACTTCGAGGATAAATACTCGGAGTTTTTTTAACTTTTTTAATTAAAATAATTGCGTGAGATATTTCGTTATTTATTTCATAAATAATTACTTTGTCTAATTGTCCGCCTAGTTTTCTTATTCCCGCTTCAGCCTCATCTAGCTCTTGTTGGTAATTTATTGATTTATAAGCAACGAAATACCCACCTAGTTTTACGTATGGAAGAGCGAGTTCTTGAAGAATATTAAGCCTAGCTACAGCACGAGCTGTAACTAGATCAAATTGGTTATTTTTATCCAACTCTTCGGCACGACCGTGTATTAATTTAACTTCTTGAAGGTTTAACAATTTTGTTAAATCATCCAAAAACTGAATTCTTTTATTCAAACCATCAATAATTGTTACAAGTAAGTTATTATTAATTATTTTTAACGGTATAGAAGGAAATCCAGCGCCAGCTCCGATATCAAGGATTCTTTTGTTATCTAAATCAATAATACTAGACAAAATAATTGAGTCGTAAAAATGTTTCTCTTTCACTTCGTGTTCCAAAGTAATATTTGTGAGGTTCATGACTTTATTCTTTTCAATTAGGAAATCATAGTATTTTTTAAATAGAGGGTTGTCGAGTTCTTTAAACAATTTTTCACTTAGTTTAAAATATTCTATTTGCATATGCTACTCCTAATCTTTTATATTCTATCATAAAAATTTAACTTTGTCTTACCAACTCATGAAACTTATGTTTCATAGGTTCTTAAATGTAATAATAACATTTGAATGTCAGCTGGATTAACTCCTGATATTCTCGTTGCTTGAGATATTGTTAGAGGTCTAATTTTTGATAATTTAGCTCTAGCTTCTAAAGCAAGATTAGTTACTTTATTGTAATCTATATCTAAAGGAATTTTAATATTACTTTCTTTTTTTAACTTTTCCGCTTCTTTGATACTTTTTTCAATATAACCAGCGTACTTTATATTAATTTCAACTTGTTCTTTTACTTCATCGGATAATTCGATATTTCTATCATCAATAGTTTCAATATCCTTATATGTTATTTCTGGTCTTCTTAATATTTCCGCTAAAGATATTTTACCTTTAGGAACCGGTAAACTTCGGTTAGTAAAATAATCACTGATTTCTTTTGTTGGTGTTATGAAAGTTTCTTTTAGGTAAGATAATTCCTTATCAATATTTTTTCTTTTAAATTGAAATTCCTCATACCTTTTATCACTTATAAGACCAACTTTTTTCCCATAGTCTGTCAGTCTTAAATCAGCATTATCATGTCTTAATAACAATCTGAATTCAGCTCTTGATGTTAGCATTCGATAAGGTTCATTTGTACCTTTTGTAACTAAATCATCAATCAAAACTCCAATATAAGCTTCATCTCTTCTTAATATCAAAGGTTCCTTGCCGTCAAGTTTTAAACTTGCGTTTATGCCAGCCATTAAGCCTTGTGCAGCTGCTTCTTCATATCCGCTAGTACCATTAACTTGGCCAGCAAAAAATAAGTTCTCGATGATTTTAGATTCCAATGTAGGCCATAAATCTCTTGCGTCGATTGCATCATACTCTATTGCATAAGCATATTTGCTAATAACTGCATTTTCTAAACCTGGTAATGACTTAACCATTCTATCTTGAATCTCATGTGGCATTGATGTTGAGAAGCCTTGAAGATAAACTTCATCAAGTGAAGCTGATTCAGGTTCAATAAATAACTGATGTCTTGGTTTATCACTAAAACGAACTAACTTATCTTCAATCGAAGGACAATATCTTGGCCCTACACCTTCAACCAAACCACTATACATTGATGATTTTGTTAAATTGTTTAGAATAATTTCATGAGTGAACGGAGCGGTATGAATTAAATAACATGGCCATTCGTTATCTAAAACTCTTAAATAATCTTTTTCATAACTAAAATGATGAATGAATCCATCTCCAGGTGATAATTCCATTTTAGAAAAATCTATGCTATCTCTTTTTATCCTTTGAGGAGTTCCAGTTTTAAGTCTAAATGTTTTATGTCCTATTTCTCTTAGATTCTTACTCAAACCTAAAGAAGCTTTTTGATTATCTGGCCCTCTAGATGTTGCAGTATCGCCAACTAAAATCTTTGCTTCCATAAAAGTTCCGGTTGTTATAACAACAATCTTTGACTTATACTCAGTACCATCTTCAATTCTAACGCCAATAATTTTGTTATTTTCAACTAGCAAATCTTTAACATAAGCTTCTTTTAAATCAAGATTATTAGTTTTTTGTAAAGTTTCTAGCATCGCTTTAGGATATTCTAGTTTATCTGATTGCGCTCTTAGAGCTCTAACAGCTGGACCTTTGCTTTTGTTTAGCATTTTCATTTGTAAACATGTTTTATCTGTGTTTTTACCCATTTCTCCGCCTAAAGCATCTATTTCTCTTACTAAGGTACCTTTAGCGGGACCTCCTATAGATGGGTTACAAGGCATAAAAGAAACCATTTTTAGGTTTCCTGTTATCAAGATAGTATATTTATTTAATCTTGAAAGAGAGAGGGCGGCTTCGACTCCCGCATGTCCTCCGCCAATTACAATTGCGTCGTACATATAATCACTTTCTTTCTTTTTATATCAAATTGTAATGCTTCATAGCGTTATAGACGCCATTATCATTAACGTCTGTTGTAACATATTCAGCTATTTGTTTCAACTTATCTACAGCATTACCCATAGCTATTCCATGTCCGACAGCTTTTAACATAGTCATATCATTAAAATTATCTCCTACCGCAAAAGTATTTTCAATAGGATAATCCAAATATTTAATTACTGCATTAATTCCTTCGGCTTTCAAATCTCCTTTAGGATTGATGTCATATCCAAATGAGCTTGACTTATTAAACTGAAGTTCTGGGAATAAATGAGTTATCTTATTAACAACCTCATCTTCAAAAACTACCATCGCAAACACTATTCTATTAGGGTAATAATTATGATCTAATCTTGCGATATCTAGATGATAATTCTTTGAAAAATCATCAGATAAACTAGTATCTTTTCGATAAGATATATATTCGTCTAGATATTCAACTACCAAGTCAAACTTCTCTTTATCAGCTACATCCATCATTCTTTTTATGGTTTCTGTTTTTATATAGTTTTCCCAAATTATTTGATTATCAAAAATAACCATACCACCATTGGCTAAAACCATATCTTCTATTCCTAGTTCTTGATCTATTCCGTAAATGAGATTAGGATTTCTTCCTGTAGCTATTACAACTTTATGTCCATTGTTTTTCAATTGTTTAATCGTCTCTTTAATCCCTGGAGCTGGTCTTCCTTTATAAAGAACTGTATTATCTAAATCCAAGAATATCAAAGCCATAAAATCACCTTCCTACAAATAAAAGAATCTCAACTGAAGCATCCCCACCCACATAAACACCTTACTTAAGGCTGCTTCCGTCAAGACCTGACCTGATTCGTGGGCATCTATTGAGTGAAGATGCTTCATTTGAGATTCCTTAAATATTATATCATATAAAAATATTTTTTCAATTTTTTTGTTGGGAATTATTTACCGATTATATTTTTGTAATCCTCAGCATTTTTAGTAACTAAAGCTAACTCTTTTAATTCATAATTTATTTCATTGAAATCAAACTTATGAATATTTCTAAAGTCAATATCTTTAATAATGTATTTCGCAAAATCCCAAAGTGACTTTTTCATTTCTATATTACTATCAGAGCCAATCCTAGTCAAAGCTCTTATTAATCTAGAAGTAATTTTTAGGTCAGTTTTCCCATAAAGGTTTATTTGGTAAAAATGGTCATACAATAAATTATCAAAATTCATTGTTTTAATAACGAGTCTTTCTTTTCCTTCTTCATCTTTATAGTAAAGACTATAATGAGAATCTGATAACTTCATAAAAACATATCCAATTTGATCAATACAATTCATGGCTGTAACTGGATCGTTAATTCCAGGGGACAAAGCTCTTACTGCTATTTCTACTAATTTCATCGTTTTGTTGCTATAAGTATTACGATTAGTCGGTTCTTCACCGAATATAAAGCAACTATCAAGAATCTCTTCGTCAAACTTAAAATTACTCTTTGATTTGTATTTAAACAATATATCATCTTCAAAGACATGCTCATTATATGGTTTTACAACCGTCACATACACATCGTTTTCTTTTAGATAATTTATTAATTTCTCTAATTCTATATCTAAAAAATATCCGGTTTTTTTACTATGGTAATCTTTATCATACTCGATATCTTCTTGATCTTCATCTGAATTTAGATAAACAAAGCTATCCTCTGATATGGTTTTTTGATAAGTGTTTATTTCATCAACAGCGTCTTTAACTAACTTATCAATATATATATTTATTTGAACCGATTTAGAAACATAATGAATATAATATGCAAATAGTATTATGCCAACTAAAAATATTATCATTGAAAACAGTGTCATACTAGAAAAGATTATATCTGTATTACTCGCTGATAATGACAAGCCTAGTATGGCATAAACGGCTATCCCTATAAAATATCCTAGAATATTAAGAGGAACTTTTCTTTGCATAAAATCATTAAGAGTTCTTGGTGAAAATTGTCCGCTATAAAGAGTTAGAACTACCATTATAGTTGAAAACGTTACTGTTATGACCGTAATAATGCTTCCAATAATCATCACTAATATCGTGCTTAAAAAATCTTGCGAGAAGGAAAATATTTTCGTGAAATCTGAGTTTTGGTTAGCTTTATCTATATAGAAAAAGCCTATAGAAAAGCAACTAAAAATAATGATGTAAAAAATAAATTTTAAATAATATTTATTGTCAATAAAGTTCAAAATTTTTTTCATCCTCTTTCCTCCTTTAATGTTATTTTATCACATCATGATGAAATAATATCGTGTAAAATAAAAAAAGAATTACTTCAAAGATTTTTCTATAAACTTAACAAATAAAGGATGAGGCTTATCTGGTCTTGATAAGAATTCTGGGTGGAACTGTACTGCTAAAAAGAAATCATGAGTGCTTAATTCAACAATTTCAATTAAATTAGTTGAAGGATTTACTCCTGTGAATTTTAACCCATTGTTTTCTAATTGGTTTAAGAATTCATTGTTAAACTCATAGCGATGGCGGTGTCTTTCAAACACTACCTCCTGTTCATATGATTCATAAGCTAAACTGTCTTTTTTAATTTTGCACTCATATAACCCTAATCTTAGAGTTCCTCCAAGATTAATTCCTTGGTATTGATCTGGCATATAGTCTATAACATTAGCTTTAGTGTTTTTATCAAATTCAGTCGAATTTGCATCTTCAAGCCCACATACATTTCTCGCAAATTCTATTACTGTTAGTTGCATTCCTAAGCATAAACCCAAAAAAGGTATGTTGTTTTCTCTTGCATACTTAATTGCTAAAATTTTTCCCTCTATCCCTCGACTTCCAAAACCGCCTGGAACAATTATTCCACTTGCTTGACTCAATTCTTCTCTAATATTTTCACCATTTAGTTTTGATGAATCTATCCATAAAATCTCTATTTCAGTTTCGTGAAAATACCCTGCATGATTTAAAGCTTCTGCCACTGATAAATATGCATCTCTTAAAGAAACATATTTTCCAACTAATGCAATTTTAGTGGTTTTCTTTAAACCTTTAATTTTATGGATTAAGTTTTCAAAAAAATCAATATTTGAAGTCTTAAAAGGTAAGTTAAGTTGTTCGCAGACTAATTTATCCATTCCTTCTTTTTTTAAGTTAATCATCACTTCGTATAATACATCTACATCTTTACATTCGATTACAGCTTCTTTTTTAACATCACAAAATAAAGCAACTTTATCTCTAATATCATCTCTTATAGAAACAGAGGTTCTTAGAATAATGATATCTGGAGTAATACCTAAAGACCTTAGTTCCTTTACGCTGTGTTGTGTTGGTTTTGTCTTTATCTCTCCAGTTGTTTCCAGATAAGGCAGTAATGTATTGTGAATAAACATTGTATTTGTTGGTCCTAAGTCTCTTCTTATTTGTCTAATCGCTTCAAGATACGGTAATGATTCAATATCTCCTACAGTACCACCAATCTCAGTAATTAAGACATCACAATCATATTCTTTAGCCAACATTTTTAATCTGTTCTTGATTTCATTAGTTATATGAGGGATAACTTGGACAGTAGCTCCAAGATAGTCTCCTCTTCGTTCTTTTTCTATTACAGACTGATAGATTTTGCCAGTTGTTATAGAAGAATTTTTAGAAAGATTTTCATCAATAAATCTTTCATAATGTCCTAAATCAAGATCAGTTTCTCCCCCATCTCCGGTCACAAAAACTTCTCCATGTTGATACGGAGACATAGTTCCTGGATCCACATTTATATATGGATCAAATTTTAACATAAAAACTTTTAATCCTTTGTTTTTAAGTAATCTTCCTAATGATGCGGCGGCTATACCTTTTCCTAATGAGGATACCACTCCTCCGGTAATAAAGATAAACTTTGTATTTCTCATTTGTTTCCTCCAAAAAAAATATAAAAGGGCTCTCCTGATGGAGAACCCTTTTTTTAGTGAGCTCTTTAAGATTATACCAAAATAAAATTGAACATTCAATCTCTTATTTATTTTTCTCTCTCAAGTCTTTAAAAAATGCTTTCAATAAATCATCGGACTCTTTTTCTAGGATTCCAGAAACCACTTCTACTTGATGATTAAAGTTTTTAAGATACTCTTGTAAAATTTTATCTAATGATTGATATTTTTTATCTCTAGGTCCAAATATCAAGCGTTTAAAACGGGCAGAGGCAATAGCGCCTATGCACATTAAGCATGGCTCTAGCGTTACATAGATATCGCAATCATCTAATCGCCAAGAACTTAGATTTTGGCAAGCTTGATTTATCGCAATTATTTCGGCATGATGAAGAACATTTTGATCACTTTCTTTTTGATTATGAGATCTAGCTATAATTTCATTGTCTTTAACAATTACACAGCCTACAGGAACTTCTTGCTTTTCATATGCTTTCTTAGCTTCTTTCAAAGCCTCTAACATAAATAATTCATCTTGTTTCATTTTAAAAACTTATATCTATCCGGTTTATTAGGAACTTCATGGCATTCTCTACATCTAGCCTCATAAGAATCTTGTGCTCCTACTAGAATAATCGGATCATCATAATTTGCGGGTTTACCGTTAATTATTCTTTGTGTTCTAGTAGCTGGAGTATGGCATTTCACGCAAATTGCGCTTAGTTTAGTAACGTATTCAGCTAGTGCTAAAAGTTTAGGCATAAATGAAAATGGTTCTCCTCTAAAATCTCTGTCTAACCCACTAACTATCACTCTAATACCTTTATCAGCTAAATATTCACAAATTTCAACAGCTTCTTCATCTAAAAATTGAATTTCATCAATAGCCACTACATCTACTAAATCATCTACATATTTTATAATTTCACTAGCTTTTTTAATATCTATAGACCTAGTTCGGTTATGATTGTGACTTACAACTTCATTATCAGAATACCGGTTATCTATCACGGGTTTAAAAACTAAGATATTTCTTTTTGCATATTCTAAACGTTTAACGCGTCTTATTAATTCTTCAGTTTTTCCTGCAAACATTGGACCTGTAATAACTTCAATCCAACCTTCTTTTTGATTTAAATACATCTTCATTCTCCTTTACCAGTTTGATATTTTTATTATACATAAAAGCAAGAAAAAAAGCCAATTGATTTTGGCTTTTATTATCTTATTATTTTTCTTCTTGGTTTTCGTCAGACATACCATATTTCTTATTGAATTTATCAATTCTACCAGCTGCTACAGTGTATTTTTGTTTACCTGTGTAGAAAGGATGGCAATTTGAACATGTATCAACTTTTATATTCTTATTTGTTGAACCAGTTTCAAATGTGTTTCCACAAGTACTACAAGTCACTGTAACTGTATGATATTCTGGATGTATATTCTTTTTCATATCATTTCTCCTTCTGCCATGAATTTGCTTTTATCATAGTAAGTACAATTACAAGCAAAAGTATTATATCAAAAAGAATTACAAATTGCAAGAATAATTATATTGTAAAACATTGATTATGTTAATTTAAAAGATGGTTTTTAGTAACTAAGAAGTTCTGACCTAAATTTAATCAAATTAAAAGCTAATAAAAATGTAATCTTGATTTAAAAATAGACTAAAAAATGATATAATTATTGTAGTGTATTTTCATAAGGATAAATATTTCAGAAGGGCGAAAATAGAATATATTTTATTGAATTATTCTAAAAAAAATTATATGAATGACTTTAAAGATCGAGTGCTAAAATTACATAAAATAAACAAAGGTAAGTTAAACATCATCCCTAATATAAGCTTAGATACAAAAAACGATTTATCTCTGGCTTATACACCAGGTGTCGCTTATCCATGTTTAGAAATAGCTAGAGATAAAAGTTTAGCTTATGACTATACAATGAAAGGTAAAACTGTAGCTATAATCACAGATGGTTCTGCAGTTTTGGGTCTAGGAAAAATAGGAGCCGAAGCTTCCATACCTGTAATGGAAGGTAAATCCGCTTTATTATATAAGTTTTCACAAATTCAAGCAGTTCCGATTTCTTTAGACACTTTTAACGAAGAAGAAATCATCAAGACGGTTAAATTATTAGCGCCTAATTACAGTGCTATAATGCTTGAAGACATCAGTGCACCAAAATGTGTTTATATAGAGCAAACTTTACAAAAAGACTTAGATATACCAGTTTTTCATGACGACCAACACGGAACAGCTATAGTTGTTAGCGCAGCTTTAATTAACGCTTTAAAAGTAGTTAATAAATCTATTGATAAAATTAAAATTGTAGTTAGCGGAAGCGGCGCTGCTGGTTCAGCTATTATTAAACTTTTAAATTTATTAGGTGCAAAAGATATATATAACTACAATATTTTAGGAGTAGTTAATAAAAGTAAGTATGAAAAATATGATGAAGTTGTAAAAAACTTAATTGATGATGAATTAATAAATTCTAATATAAACATTGAATCTTTATCTGAATTAATGGTGGATAAAGATGTGTTTATTGGTGTATCAGCAAAGAATATATTAAATGAAGAAATGATTAATTCTATGAACAAGAATTCAATTGTTTTCGCATTAGCGAATCCCGATCCCGAGATTTCACCAGAAGACGCTAAAAATGGCGGTGCTCGTATTATTGGTACTGGCAGAAGCGATTATCCAAATCAAATTAACAATGTATTAGTATTTCCTGGTTTAATGAAGGGCGTTCTTAAAGCTAGAGCTAAAGCTATAACAAATGAAATAAAGGTTGTTGCATGTAAAGCTTTAGCTAATCTAGTAACTGTTGAAGAACTATCAGAAAATTTCATATTACCTGATATTTTTGACTCAAGAGTTGTTGATACAGTAGCCGATGCTGTGTACCAAGAAATAAAAAAAGGCTGATTCAGCCTTTACAATACTTTCTTTAGTTCTTGATACACTCGTGACACAGGAAAACCTACTATAGTAAAATAATCTCCAGAAATTGATTTAACAAATCTCGCTCCATGGTCTTGGATTCCATAAGCACCCGCTTTATCCATAGGTTCCTTTGTTTTAATGTACTCTTCAATTTCTGATTCTGTTAAATCCCAAAAAGTGACTAATGATTGAGTATAAAATGATTTAGAATATCCTTTTTTTATAATTGCACATCCAGTTAGTACTCTATGAGTTTTTCCAGATAGCGTTTGTAAAAAGAATTTAGCTTCTTCTTCATTTTTAGGTTTTCCAAGAATTAAATCATCAATAATTACTAGAGTATCAAAACCTAGTACTAGATCATTTTTACGATTTTTGAATACAGCTAATGCTTTTTGAAAAGCAAGATCCATAACCAACTCTTCATGAGTAAGACTCGGGTCATTTACTTCTTCAATATTTGGCGATATGGATTCGTAGTTGAGATCCAATAATTTTATTAATTCTTGTCTTCTAGGTGAGTTGCTTGCTAAAATAAGTTTCATGTTTAACACCTCTTCTTGATATTATTATAACAAAGATTATCGATTTAAAAAAAATTTTTAATTTATTCTTAAAAATTCATAATTTTATCACATACATTTGATAATATAACTATGCAACCAAATTTTCTCTTTTATTTTTATTGTTGAGCATAGTATGTAAAAATTCTATGCTCAATATTTTTTTGGAGGCTCAGATGATTGAAAATTTTAAAGTTAACTTAATAGATAAAAACGATTCGTTGCTTTTAGGAATTAGCGGCGGAATTGATTCAATGGTTTTGTTTGATATAATTCTTAAACTTAAAGATAAAATGAACTTAAAGATTTATGTAGCTCATATCGATCACCAAAAAAGAAGTTCCAGTAAGGATGATCGAGAGTTTGTAATCGAGAGATCTGAGGAATATAACATTCCTTGTTTTGTGGAAATGCTTGAAACAAATTATGAAGAGAATTTTCACGACTATGCTCATAAGAAAAGGCATGAATTTTTTTATAAAATTGCTAAAGACAACAAAATTAACAAAGTAGTGTTAGCTCATAATGCCAACGATAACGCTGAAACTATTTTAATGAGACTCACAAGAGGGAGTTCATTTGAAGGTTATCGAGGGATTCTGGAAAAAAGTTATTATAAAGATTTAATGATTATTCGGCCACTCATAAACACTTCTAGAAAAAGTATTGAAGTTTACCAACAAGCGAACCTTGTTCCTTATCAAAGTGATCCTTCAAATGAAAGTGATGATTATACAAGAAATCGATATCGACATCATCTTTTACCGATTTTAGAAAACGAAAACCCTAAATACTTAGATAAATTATCACAGTTTTCTAACTACCAGTCTCTTGGTTATGATTTGATTGATGATATATCACAAAAATATATTGCTAAAAACTTAAACAAAGATGATTATTCAATTGATATCGATAACTTAAAAGAGCAATATAAAATTATCCAGATTGAAGTTATAAAAAGGATAATTAATATTATAACAAATAACAGTTTAGAACTTTCCTATCAAAACTTCATTG
>Ga0265295_1004885_pt1 | contig 17649 bp, 12 predicted proteins | sample Munlansysbiofilm_FD_192503 | JGI IMG/M metagenome (GOLD analysis project Ga0265295, IMG submission 192503) | Leachate microbial communities from a municipal landfill in Southern Ontario, Canada - Methane capture system biofilm | ecosystem: Engineered > Solid waste > Landfill > Unclassified ...
AAACATTTCTGCAACGGCAAAGGGGGAGAGGAAAATGAACATACGGGATCTTCTTGGAGCAATGGTGCAATCCGGAATGTCGGCATCGTCAAATGAACGCATAAAAAACTCTTTAGGTGGAGGAATGCTGGATAATCTTGGGAACATGCTGGGAGGTTCATCCGGGCAGACCGGAGGCGGAGGAGGCGGAATAGGGGACCTGTTATCCAGCGTCCTGGGGGGCGGACAAAAGGGGCCCGCCGTACCCGGTTCCGGGGGCGGCCTCGGTGATTTGCTTTCAAATATGCTGGGCAGTGCGGGACAAGCGGTTGGCGGCAACAGAAATATTGCCATAGGCGGCCTGGGGGCACTGATTGGTTCCCTTCTGGGCGGTGGAGGAAAGTCCGTCGGAGGGGCCGTCGGCGGCGGCTTAATGGCCGTTCTGGCCAGTCTGGCTTTCAATGCCCTGAAAGGAAGCGGACAAAAAAACCCGTCGATACCGGTCGGACTGCTGGAGCCACAGACGGAAATGGAGCAGCTCCAGATGGAACAAAGCTCGGAACTCGTTTTGCGTGCCATGATCAATGCAACCAAATCTGACGGCGAGATCGATCAGAATGAAATCGACCGAATGCTTGGAAAAATCAGTGAAATCGGGATTGATGAGGAAGGCAGGGACTATTTGAGGACCCAGCTGCAGCAGCCGATGGAAACGGAAGCGCTGATCGCCGCGGCACAGGGTCAACCGGAACTTGCGGCCCAGATCTATGCGGCCTCTCTGCTGGCCATTGAAGTGGACACCCAAGCGGAGAAGGATTACCTGGAACGGCTTGCTCAAGGATTGGGTTTAACACCGGAAATTACCCGGCGTATTCAAGAACTCGTTGGCCTGCAGCAGGCATAAAGGACAACGTTATGACGCCTTCCCTATTGATGGCGTCGCGAACTATGCACCGAATTTGAGAAGATTCTCGGCAACGGGAAGCAGAAACAAAGCGAGGGCTTAACTAAAATTGGTTAAGCCCTCGCTTTTGGAGTGGGTCGGGAAAAACCGGGCGGCAACTGTTTTTTTTCGAGGGGTAGTACTTCGATGTCATATCCAGCCGGGTTATGAAACATCCCGTCAGTCCCATGAGGGAACTGCTTCCAGATCCTTGGAAGCCAGACCCGAAGGACAGAGGCGGTTTCCTCTCGCCTGCCAAGCTCTTAAATGTCCTGACCAGTCTTGCGTGATCCTTTTTCAAAGAACGGCTCATTTTAAGGACTTCCGGATCAATATCCTGTCTGGAGAGCAGATCCGATATGACTTCGTCGCACGGTTACGTCCTGACAGGATCTGTCATTCTCTACCACCTGAGAAATTCAAGCGTGCATGGTGTAGTGCCTGACCCGGTTAACCTATGGATGCCATGCCGGATCATGTCCTGGAGCACCATGAAAAGTCAATATTAGCTGAATAGGAGTTTTATCCCAGTACAATTTTGAGATAAAGTTGAGGCACCTGTCCGGAAGGAGCGGACCACTGTCAACAAAAGTCCTGTTCAGGACCAATGATCCGGGAAGTCGGGTTATTACTCGTAAAAAAAGGTGCATTCAGAATCTTGAAGCTGGTTTTCCCGTGCTGTTGGAGTCAGGTTCACCAAGTGGATTCCAGAAAGCTTGAATTTATATACGGATTTTACTGTTGGACAGCAGAGACCATCTCTGGGGCCATGCGTTAATAAACGAAGAACAATAATTCCATGTTCAATGTTCATGGACTTAACTTCAACCCTGTCGCCCAGTGTGATCACTTTACTAATCGTGGGATTGCCTTGTGCCGCGATGGCCGCAGCAATACCGACCATAATTCCGCTTCCTCCGGTATTGCGCCAAAGAACAACGGCTCCATCAATAACGCCATCGCCATCAAGATCACCAAACGCTTTCTTTGCAATACCCACTGTATCCCAAACAACCGGATCATCAGGACCCTGATCGTCCCGTTCTATTTTTTCTTTGTATTTCCCATTTTTAAATTTATATTGACATATTTCCAGATTATCCAAGATTTGGCCTGTAACGGGCTTTTTATCGCTTACAGTTTTGCTCTCATTTTTTGCAAGATCGTGCTCACCGCTAAGTTTATGATGATCTCTCGATTTAGAGCTTCGTCCCGTCGTTTGAGCCATAGCCTTAACAGCTGCAATGCGCTGCGGCAGAACCGAAGCGAGTTCTAACCCACCGCACCCTCTAACTGTCTCTCTGCAATGGTGTAATTTTCTTGAATCACCGGATGTTGTTCCGCTTTGCCGATAATATTTTAATGCAGCTTCGTGATAGCCCAAACCTTCTGCCGACATTCCAAGAAAATAGTACGCCAGATCTTGTCCATAGCCTATTTTCATCACCAATTCCGCCAGGGGCTCCCATTGTCTTGAATTATAAGATGAAATCAACTCATTACGATGTTCACCCCAACTGAGATAGCATTCAGGAGTGTCGCAATCGAGATTCAGGTTTCCAACTTTCAGATCTCTAATAAACTGGGAGTGTAATTCAGGTGTTACCGTTGCATATTTAGGAGAGGCGCATGAAATCCCTATCAGGGTAACAACGAAAAGAATAGCACCCAGTAACGATTGTTTTCTCTTCATACCTAATTCCTTTCATCCATCCGTGCTGATGTTGCCTATCGTTCAGCATGAATAAACTGTGATTGATCGGGTTCTTCCGGCTATTCCAGGTGGGCCTTTGCGAAACCTTCTCTGATCATTTCAAGATTTGATATTATGATGTCCCAGCAAGATCAGTCGATCCTGTGGGGACTTTTATTGTGTGTTCTGATGGTCTGATTCCCGGCCTATTCTCTCGGATATCGCCACGGAGACTGCTTCCTCCACTTCTGGATTTTCTGTCGTAAATTCCCAGCCGTAAGCCAATGAGGTATAGAGGTGCAATCGTGGTTTGGCGATGTGACACTTCCGGGATGGGTTAACATCTGCTTTGATCCTTATGGCCTATGCCAGCCTCCTGAGATGAGGCTGTCAATATTGGTTGAGTCCTGTTCAAACATCAAGGATTTCCTTGACCCGGCCGACCGTCCCGTCTTGCAGCCGTACCTTGATGCCATGGGGATGCCTGGGGGACTTTGTTAGAATATCCAAAACAATTCCCTCCGTCAGTTTTCCGGTGTGCTGATCCTGTTTCTGGACAATCTTTACATGTGTACCTGTTCTAATATCCGAACGGTTTTTTCCATTCATGGGCATATCTTCCAGTGGGAGAAATTTCCCAGCTTTTCTGAAAAAGCGCTCCCAGCTTCATCGTTGCACCTTCGATCTTTTCATCTGCCTACTCTTGAGGATCTTGCGGGACAGCTTTAAAGCTGAAAATAATCAAAAACGTCGCTCCGGCTCTTTGCAGTAACTCTATCTGCCATCCAGTATGGCTCAAATTTTACACCCCGCTGAAAACAACCTGGCAAGACCAGGCATCGTCGACTCCAGTCTGGGCCAGATCAATAAATCTATGCTCTCTGAATTAACCCACTCACTATCTGTAAACAGGTCTTCTGTAAACAGGACGTCGGCGAAGGGTTTTGCTCCTTGCTTTTGCTGGGGCAGTGGTCAATTCAGTCTCTTGAGTCTCAATTACCGGCCTGGGTAAAGGACGTAAAGTCAATGAAACCTTATGGGTTTGCTGGGCCTTGGTTTCTCCTCCAATCTCAACGACAAACAATTTTCCTCCAGCTTTTGTCGATGCATCAAGGACAAAGCACACTTCCAGCTGGACTTCCTCAAGTTCGAAGAAGGGATCTCCCGTAGTATCTTGAGCTTCGATAAGCTCCTTCTTTACATCCTTGATAAATTCTCCGAGACGAATCTTGCCTTTCATAATCACCCCGATCGACATCCTGTCTGCCCTGCGCTTACACCATGTGCCGTTTCGGTCCGTTATTAGCGGCTATCATTATGCTGTGGTGGAAAGCGGAGAAAAATCATCCGTAGGCCCGGCAAACGGCACCGAAGTTGACAATGTCCACTGTCAAACATCCCTTTGGAGTCCGTCCAGACGGCGGCAGAAGAGCCAACGCCGAAAAGGAGTGAGTGTGCGCAGCCGGCGACTCACTCATACGCAACAAGGGCCACCGCAATGGTGGCCCTTGTTCATTCCCTGGGACGTCAGCCTGGTGTCTACGACTAGCTCTTCCGCCAGAACGCAAGCCCCGCGAGGCCCATGCCCAGCAGCAGTAACGACGCCGGTTCCGGCACCGTCGTGGCGTTGCCGTACACCTTGAAGTCCGCCGCTATGCCGGTCGGCCCGCTGACTCCGGTGTAGGGAGGCTGTTGGCCGCCCGTGTTCCAGATGAGGAACTCGATCTTGTTGACGCCGCTTTGCACCGTGCCGTTCACTCCGTTCTTTGAATACGATGTCGTCCACGGTTGATTCTGACTTAGATTGTTGACGCCAAGACTCGTGCCGTTCAGCAGGATGTCGGTGAGGTAGTCATCGGAGAGCCATCGGAAGTCGAATGTCGTGCTGGTGGTCGAGCCCGCCCAGTTGAAATTGAATGCGTAGGTATAGAGCTTGCCCATCACGTTGCCCTGAGTCGCATTCGACTGGTCAGCCGCCCACGAGATGTACTTCCCTGTAGTCAGGTTCTCATTTGGCAGTACGGGCCAGCCATTGGCGAATTTGGTTACCAGATAGGCATTTCCTCCGTCAACGGTGAAGAAATCGTCGATCCCGTCGGAATTGGCGTCTGTGCCCGTGGAGTACATGAGATCGGCCTGAGCTGGAATGGCGAAGAGCAGCGCGACCAAGCCTAACACTGCGAATACCATAAATAACTTTTTCATTTTATATACCTCCTGTTGAATTGTTCACGTCACTTCAGGTGTATATAAAACATAATCCATTCCATATCATGATTGACCTATCATTATACATACCTAAACTATTGATCTTCCTAATGATATATTTATTATGAGTACAGAAAACAATGCGATCATTGACAAACCATAGTGTACGATATGTAAAGTTATCCGACAGTATCGCAGAAAATAAGCATCAAAAAATTAATAAATTCTCATGATTTAAAATACTTAGTTTCATATACAGAAAGTGTAAAGTTTCTTTGCAGTCAGAGAGTAGTGGTCACCCCCCCCCGCATCAAAGCTCCGTCTCCCGTCCGCCCCCTGTGGGGGCTCCCGCGATCTTGCCATCCTGATTTTTGAAGTTCCGGATTTGACACACTGAACGGAAAGGTATAAAAACGACCCACAACTCTTCAAACGTGATCATGGCTTTTCAGGTTTTTCACAACGATACTGTCATTTGGGAAAAGGGGTGCCATGGCAATTAAGAAATCCGAACTTTACTCCTCCCTCTGGAAAAGCTGCGACGAACTGCGTGGCGGCATGGACGCCTCCCAGTATAAGGACTACATTCTGGTCTTGCTGTTCATGAAGTACGTGTCCGACAAGGCGGCCAGTCAGAAGGGTAACTATTTGCTAGATGTACCCGAGGGTGGCGGCTTTGCCGACATGGTGGCTCTCAAGGGCGATAAGGAGATCGGCGATAAGATCAACAAGATCATCGGCAAGATGGCCGAGGCCAACAATCTCCGGGGAGTGATTGATCTGGCCGACTTCAACGACGAGGGAAAGCTGGGCCGAGGGAAGGAGATGGTGGACCGTCTTTCCAACCTGGTCGCCATCTTCAACACACCGGCCCTCGACTTCCGCAACAACCGCACCGAAGGTGACGACCTCCTGGGCGATGCCTACGAATACCTCATGCGCCACTTTGCCACCGAGTCCGGCAAGAGCAAGGGGCAGTTCTACACCCCGGCCGAGGTCTCCCGGATCATGGCGAAAGTCATCGGCATCGGCAACGCCAGTAGTGCCAGCCAGTCCGTCCATGATCCCACCTGCGGGTCGGCGTCTCTCCTCCTCAAGGCCCACGACGAGGCCAGAAGCCAGACCGGTTTTGACCTTGCCCTCTATGGTCAGGAAATGGACAATGCGACCGCGGCACTGGCTAGAATGAACATGATCCTTCACGACTGTCCCACGGCGGAGATATGGAAGGACAACACCCTGTCCAGCCCACACTTCAAAGACAGCAATGGCCGCCTCAAGACGTTCGACTTCGTGGTCGCAAATTTTCCGTTCTCCTCCAAGGCCTGGAGCAACGGCTTCGATCCGGTTCATGACCTTTTCAACCGCTTCGTTTATGGGGTTCCACCACAGAAGAACGGCGATTTTGCCTTTCTCCTTCATATCCTCGCCTGTTTGAAGAGCACGGGCAAGGGGGCGGTCATCCATCCCCATGGAGTCCTGTTTCGTGGTGGCGCCGAGGCGACCATCCGGAAAGAGATCGTTCAGCGCGGTTTCATCAAGGGGATTATCGGTCTGCCGGCCAACCTCTTCTATGGGACGGGTATCCCCGCCTGCATCCTGGTGCTCGACAAGGAGAATGCCTCTGATCGGGAAGGCATTTTTATGATCGACGCCTCCAAGGGCTTCATCAAGGACGGTAACAAGAACCGCCTCCGTGATCAGGACATCCACAAGATTGTGGACACCTTCACGCGGCAGGTGGAGATCCCCAGATACTCAAGGATGGTGCCCCTGTCGGAGATTCGCGACCCGAGGAACGACTACAACCTCAACCTGCCCCGTTACATCGATACCACAGAGCCCGAGGACCTGCAGGACATTGACGGCCACCTACGAGGCGGCATCCCCGACCGCGATCTTGACGACCTTGACCGGTACTGGCAGATCTTCCCCGGCCTGCGACCGCTCCTCTTCGAGCCGGCCGGACGTCCCGGTTACAGCCGCCTGAAGTTACCCATGGCTGAGATCAAAACCGCCATGTTCGACCATCGAGAGTTCACTGCCTTCAACACTTCCGTCACGATGCTGTTCGAGGAGTGGAAGGCCGCCAACGCTCCGCGACTTGTGGGTATTGCCAGGGACGACCGCCCCAAGGCCCTCATCGAAACCCTCTCCGAGGACTTGTTGGAGACCTTCCAGAAAGCCCCCCTACTTGACCCCTATGACATCTATCAGCACCTGATGGATTACTGGACCGAAACCCTGCAGGACGATGTGTATCTGATCGTCAGCGACGGTTGGGAAGAGGCTGCCAAGCCGCGACTCCTCATCGAGGATAAGGAGAAGAAGGTGAAGGAAAAACCGGATTTCACCGTGGGGAAGCAGAAGTTCAAGTCCGACCTGATTCCCGTCCCGGTGCTCATTGCCCGTTACTTTGCCAAAGAGCAAGCCGCTATTGAGAGCCTGGAATCCGAGGCTACTGCCATTTTCCAGAACATGGAAGAGCTGACCGAAGAACACGGGTGTGATGAAGGGCTGCTGACCGAAGTGAAGAATGACAAGGGAAAAATCACCAAGGCCGCGGTCACGGACCGGATCAAGGGAATCAAAGGTGATAAGGAATTTGTGGACGAGCTGAAGGTGTTGAAAGAATACCTGGCCCTCATCGAGAAGGAAGCCGTCATCAACAGCAGACTCAAAGATGCCCAGAAGAAGTTGGAGGTCAACGTTGCCGCCAAGTATGGTCAGCTGACCGAGGAGGAAATCAAAACCCTCGTGGTGAACGACAAATGGCTGGCAACATTAGCTGCTGCGGTGCAGGGAGAACTGGAGCGGGTGTCACAGACCCTCACTGGGCGTCTCCGGGAACTGGCTGAACGGTACGCCACTCCACTGCCGCAGCTTATCGCTGCTGTGGAAGACCTCTCCGCCCGCGTGGACGAACACCTCAAGAAGATGGGGTCGGTATGGGAGTGAGATCCGGCTATAAGAAGACGGATGTGGGCATCATCCCGGAGGAGTGGGGAACCATGTCGTTATCGCAGTTATCCGACTTTATCACCAAGGGCTCTACGCCAACAACTTACGGGTTTAAGTGGGAAGAGAATGGGGTTCTTTTCCTCCGAAGTGAATGTGTTTCTGAACAGGGCCTTGATCTCGGAAAGTCCATGTTCATATCGACTGCTGCCCACGCTTTTTTGCGGCGGAGTGAAGTTCGTGATGGCGATATTTTGATAACGATTACCGGTAACGTGGGACGAGTTGTCCTCTTAATGGGCACAGGCACCGCAAACATGAACCAACATATCGCTAGAATACGCATTTCATCGCCACTTGTGGATGTTGGATTTGTATACCACTTCCTTTCCCAGCCTGCAGTTCGCAGGAGATTCAACTCCATCACAACAGGTCAAGCCTATCCCCAAATCAGTCTCCAGCAGGTGCGGGAGGCAGAGGTTGCCATCCCGCTAAAGCCCGAGCAACGCACCATTGCGGAGTCGCTCTCCGATATGGACGCGCTGATAGCTTCATTGGATCGTCTCATCGCCAAGAAACGCAACCTCAAACAGGCCGCCATGCAACAGCTTCTCACCGGCCAGACCCGCCTACCGGGGTTCAGTGGGGAATGGAAGCTCATCAACATGACAGAGAAATCTGTTTTAAAGGCACGGATCGGCTGGCAAGGTCTCACGACTGAGGAGTATCGACGGACCGGTGATTACCTGCTCGTCACAGGTACTGATTTTTCGAATGGTGGGGTAGATTGGTCGAAATGCTGGTATGTGGACCGGCTACGATATGTTCAGGACAGGAATATTCAACTCACCGTAGGAGATATTCTTCTTACAAAAGACGGCTCTATCGGTAAGGTTGGTTTTGTTGATTCGCTTCCTTGCCCGGCTACACTTAACAGCGGTGTATTCGTTATCCGTCCGAAAAAGCACGCATATGTTCCGCAGTTTCTTTACTTCATACTTGCATCACACATCTTTGAAGAATTTTTGACAAAGCTACAGGCCGGATCAACGATATCGCATCTCTACCAGAAAGATTTCACTAACTTCACATTCAAAGCACCCGAAGCTGTCGAACAAACTGCCATTGTCGAGGTCCTCTCTGACATGGACGCCGATATTGCCGCCCTAGAAGCCCGCCGCGATAAGACCCGCGCGCTCAAGCAGGGAATGATGCAGGAACTGCTCACCGGAAGGATTCGCATGATATGAACAGCGGCCCCGACCCGTCATTGTATTACATCGGCTGGGATGTCGGCGGCTGGAACTGCGACAAAAACCGCCTGAGCCGCGATGCCATCGTGATCCTTGATTCCGAGCTGGTCATCGTAGGTAAGCCTTGGCGGGGCAATCTGAGGACTCACATCAACAAAGCCAACACGACGGACGAGTGGATAGGAAGCCTTTTTAACCTCTGCGCTGCCGGAAAATCAGGTGACGGTGTTCCAGTTACTCTGGCCATCGACACCCCGTTGGGGTTTTCCGATGAGTTTGTCAAACTGGTTTCCGAAGGGAAGGCCACGGGACCGATAGGAGAATCAAATACAAACCCTTATCTCTTTCGATTCACGGAACGTTATCTTTTTGAACGAGGGCTTTCTCCTCTGTCTTCCGTCAAGGACATGATCGGCAGTCAGGCGACCAAGGGCATGCATGTCCTTTCCAAATTCGCCCCTGTGATGGAAAGTTGTGGGATCTGGACCGACAATAAGGGGTTCTCTGCGGTCGAAGCCTATCCGGCGGGATGTCGGACAAGCCGGGTGTTGAAGGCCCTGCTTAAAGATCAGCACCCGCTCAGTCCTGCGGACCTCGAAGATGCGCGGGTCTGTGCCCTCATCGCTTATCTTTTCATCAACGATCGCTCATTGCTCCAACCGCCCGAGGACCATGTCTCTTCCCGAGAAGGGTGGATCTGGATTCCCCGGGATGTTTTCGATTCTCAATAAACTTCACACCAATAGGTGAATATCATGAGAAACTATTACCGCGTCATGTTGGGCAGGAAAAGTGTTCATGCAGCGGAGTGTTTCGCCGGGAACTTCATCGGGGCTGACTTCGGCATCAACCAGGACTTGAGCAGCAAGTTGCCTGATGAATGGCGGGAGTTCAACAAGGAATTTATTCCAATTTTCCTGGAGGGACATCCTGACAAGAACAAAATCGGTGCAGGTCTTGCCTGTGGGGCGCTGTGGACCGTTGCCAAGGGCATAAAGATCGGAGATATTGTGTTGTGTCCGGACGGTACAGGCAGCTATCATATTGGAGAAGTGATCAGCGACTACCTTTATGCCCCAGGACAGGTCCTTCCTCATCGCCGCACTGTCAAATGGATGAACCAGAGCATCGAACGCAACAATATGAGCGAGAGTCTCAAGAACTCGACCGGTTCCATTGGTACGGTCAGCAACATCACGGGACATCACGATGAAATCGAGAAATTGATGGGTGGCTTTACACCACCCACCGTGATATCGACTGATGAAACGGTGGAAGACCCGGCTGCCTTCGTGATGGAAAAGCATCTGGAAGACTTTTTGGTGCAGAATTGGGTACAGACTGAGTTGGGCAAGGAATATGATATCTATGAAGAAGAGGGAGAGTGTGTCGGTCAGCAGTACCAAACCGATACCGGTCCGTTAGACATCCTGGCTATCAGCAAGGATAAAAGACGGCTTTTGGTCGTCGAGTTGAAGAAGGGCCGGGCCAGTGATGTTGTTGTCGGTCAGATCCTCCGCTACATGGGGTATGTTCAGGAGGAACTGGCGGAGAAGGAACAATCGGTCAAGGGAGTGATCATCGCTCTGGAGGACGACCAAAGAATCCGCCGGGCACTGGCGGTCGTACCAACCATCGATTTTTACCGTTATCAGATCAACTTCAAATTGGTAAAGGCATGAGATGAGTCCCGTCGGCCAGAAGGAAAAGAAGACTCAAGCGCGTGTAGTGAAGTTGTTCCGTGAAATCCTCGACTACGAGTATCTTGGCGACTGGACCGACCGGGAGGACAACGCCAATGTCGAAGGCGATCTCCTCGTTCCCTGGTTGAAAAAACAGGCGGTAGAGGAGGCACTGATTCCACGGGCGCTTCATCTCCTCAAGACGACAGTGGGAGACACCAGTAAAAGCCTCTACGACCGCAACCGGGCCATCTATGACCTCCTGCGCTACGGGGTGAAGGTGAAGCCTGACGTGGGCGAGATCACCCGGACCGTCTGGTTGATCGACTGGGAAAACCCCTTGAAAAACGATTTCTCTATTGCCGAAGAGGTCACCGTTACTGCGGCAGACCCCAAAGCCCACACCAAGCGGCCGGACATCGTCCTTTACGTCAACGGCATCGCCTTGGGGGTGCTGGAACTGAAGCGCTCCATCGTTTCGGTGTCAGAAGGGATCCGCCAGAACCTGGACAACCAGAAGAAGGTCTTCATCGAGCCGTTCTTCTCCACCATGCAATGGATCATGGCCGGCAATGACACAGAGGGGCTGCGCTACGGGACGATCCAGACCCCGGAAAAGTATTATCTCACCTGGAAGGAACAGAGCCCTATCGAGAATCCCCTTGACCGGGCGCTGACCCAGCTCTGCAATAAAACCCGCTTTCTGGAACTGATTCACGATTTTATCGTCTTCGACGCCGGAGTGAAAAAACTTTGCCGTCACAACCAGTATTTCGGTGTGCGTGCTGCCCAGGAGCGTTTAAGACAGGGCGGGGGTGGCATCATCTGGCACACCCAAGGGTCCGGAAAAAGTCTGACAATGGTATGGCTCGCCAAGTGGATCCGCGAGAACGTACAGGGCGCCCGCGTCCTGATCATCACCGACCGCACAGAGTTGGACGAACAGATCGAGAAGGTGTTCAAAGGGGTCAACGAGGACATCTACCGCACCCGTAGCGGTGCGGACTTGATCGCCACGCTCAACGCGACGACCCCGTGGCTGGTATGTTCCCTCATCCACAAATTCGGCGGCAAGGATAAGGAGGAAGAAGAAGGCGACATCCCCGGCTATATCGCGGAACTGAAGAGGGCTCTCCCCCCCGGATTCCGGGCAAAGGGGAACCTTACCGTCTTTGTGGACGAGTGCCATCGGACCCAGTCGGGTGATCTCCACCGGGCAATGAAGGCCATCCTTCCCGATGCGTTGTTTATCGGCTTCACGGGAACCCCGCTCTTGAAGGCCGACAAGCAGAAAAGCATCGAGGTTTTTGGCCGCTACATCCACACGTACAAGTTCGACGAGGCGGTGCAGGACAAGGTGGTCCTCGATCTGCGATATGAGGCACGGGACATCGACCAGAACATTACCTCTCAGAAGAAGATTGACGCCTGGTTCGAAGCCAAGACCAAGGGGCTGAACGATCTTGCGAAGGCCCAGCTCAAGAAGCGTTGGGGAACCCTGCAGCAGATCCTCAGTTCAAAATCCCGTCTGGAAATGATTGTGGCGGACGTCCTGATGGATATGGCCGAAAAACCGCGGTTGATGGACGGCCACGGCAATGCGATGCTGGTCTCCGGGAGCATCTACCAGGCGTGCAAGTTCTATGAGCTGTTTTCCAAGACGGATCTGGCCGGGAAATGCGCCATCGTCACCTCCTATCGTCCCTCCACGGCAGACCTGAAGGGGGAGGAAACGGGAGAAGGGTTGACCGAAAGACTTCGTCAGTATGAGATTTACCAGAACATGCTGGCTGACTGGTTTCATGAAGCCCCGGAAACGGCAATCAATAAGGCGGAAGAGTTTGAAAGGCAGGTCAAGAAAAAGTTCATCGAAGAACCGGGACAGATGAAGCTCCTGGTTGTCGTGGACAAGCTCCTCACCGGCTTTGACGCCCCTCCGGCCACTTATCTCTACATCGACAAACAAATGCGCGACCACGGCCTGTTTCAGGCGATTTGCCGGGTAAACCGTCTGGACGGCGACGACAAGGAATACGGGTATATCATTGACTACAAGGATCTGTTCAAAAGCCTGGAGGGGGCGGTAAAAGACTATACCTCCGGGGCCCTGGACGGTTATGACAAGGAAGATGTGGCGGGACTTTTGGAGGATCGGCTGACCAAGGCCAGGGAGCGCCTTGAGGAGGCCCGGGAGGCCGTTAAGGCCTTATGTGAAGCAGTGGAAGTCCCCAAGGATACGGCTGCCTATCTACGTTACTTCTGCGCCACGGACTCCGGAAATGCCGAACAGCTTAAGGAAAACGAGCCACGGCGGTTGACGTTGTACACGCTTACTGCGTCCTTGTTGCGCGCCTACGCCAATCTGGCCAACGAGCTGGAGGAGGCGGGCTATACTGTCCCGGAGATCGCCATCCTCAAGGCCGAGGTGGATCACTTCGACAAGGCCCGCAATGAAGTGAAGCTGGCCAGTGGCGACTATATCGACCTGAAAATGTTCGAACCGGCGATGCGCCACCTCATCGACACATACATCCATGCGGAAGAAAGTGAGAAGATCTCCGCCTTTGATGACCTTTCCCTCGTTGAACTCATCGTGCAGCGGGGAGCCGATGCTGTGGATGAACTGCCAAAGGGCATCCGGGAGAATAAGGAGGCGGTCGCGGAGACCATAGAGAACAATGTCCGAAAGCTGATCATCGACGAGCAACCAATCAACCCGAAGTACTATGAGAGGATGTCGGAGTTGTTGGATGCCCTGATCGAGCAGCGGAAAAAAGAGGCGCTCGAATATCAGGAATACCTGGCCAAGATTGTTGAGCTGACCCGGAAGGCCAAAAATCCATCCACAGGTTACGTCTATCCTACAGCCATGGATACCGCCGCTAGACGTGCCCTGTACGACAACCTGGGGCAAGACGAGGCTCTGGCCCTCCGCGTGGATTATGCAATCAATGAGAACCGTCAGGACGATTGGCGAACCAACAATTTCAAGGTAAAGAAGGTAAGGCTGGCCATAAAGTCCGTCCTTTCCGATGAAGAGCTTACAGATAAAACCCTAGATTTGGCCATTAAGCAGCATGAATACTAAACCACACCATCTCATGGTCGGCGGCATCACCGTTGAAGTGGTACGCAAGACCATCAAGAATCTTCATCTTGGGGTTTATCCTCCCCATGGTCGGGTCCGGGTAGCGGCACCTTTGGCGGTGAGCGATGAGGCGGTAAGGCTGGCCGTGGTCTCCAAGCTGGGTTGGATCAAGCGACAACAGGCAAAGTTTGACGCCCAGTCCCGGCAGTCGCAGCGAGAGATGATTCAGGGCGAGAGCCACTATTTCCTAGGCCGTCGCTACCGATTGAATGTCATTACACACGACAAGGCCGGAAAAGTAGTGCTGCGAACCAAAACCATCATGGATCTTTACGTGCGGCAGGAAACCACTGCCGAACAGCGTGAAAGGGTACTGCAGCGCTGGTACCGGGAGAAATTGAGGGAGTTGATTCCACCCCTTCTGGAAAAATGGCAACAGGCCCTGGGGGTCCAGGTAACCCATTGGGGCATCAAAAAGATGAAGACGAAGTGGGGTGGGTGCAACGTCGAAGCAAAGCGGATCTGGCTCAATCTGGAACTGGCCAAGAGACCTGTCCAATGTTTGGAATACATCATCGTCCATGAGCTGGTCCATCTTCTGGAACGCCGTCACAATGAACGGTTCACCGCCCACATGGAGAAGGTCCTGCCTTCCTGGAAGTCCTTACGGGCACTTCTGAATCGAGGCCCCCTGGGGCATGAGGTATGGAAATACTGACTCATGCCCCAGGGGGCAATTCTTGCGCTTTTTTACAAAATAGTAAATTTTGTTAAAAATTGCCTCGCTGTGTCCAAAAGACTACCCTCAAACCTTTAATTATTGTCTACGATCTGTAGCTATGCACATTAATAACTATCTAATATATAAGAGTAAAAAGTGTATATTATATTGTCGCTGGTGAAAATTTTACTCTAAAATCCGTCGGAAATAATTTATCAATTTTGTAATCATTATTGATTCTGAAATATTAGAATATAGTCAATAGTTGTGTCTGATTTTTATCCGTTTCCAGAATAAAGACCATATGGAATCTTTTCTCTATGATATTTCCTCTTATTAAAAGATGATTGGGGGTGAAATAAGTGGGGAGAGAGTGGGGAGAGATTCACTAAAAACAAAACGAGGGCTTAACCTAAATTGGCTAAGCCCTCGTTTTTATTGGTGGGCCGTATGGGACTTGAACCCACGGCCAACGGATTAAAAATCCGCTGCTCTACCGACTGAGCTAACGGCCCTGAAATGCGTCGGAAGGTTCGACCTAATAACAGCAAGACTCTTTTGTTGTCAAGAAGAAACTGCTAATCGGAAAAGGGGTTCTTCAGCACGATTGTTTCCTCCCGCCCCGCACCGACGGACACCAGGATCACCGGTACGCCGGCCAAGGTTTCCAGCCTTTCAATATAACGCCTGGCATTAGCGGGCAGTTCTTCCAGTCGGCGAGTCTTCCTGATGTCCTCGGTCCAGCCGGCCATTTCTTCGTAAACAGGCTTGCACGAATTCAAAAGATTCGGAGTAGGCGGAACGGATTCAGGATAAAGTGCGCTGTCCGACTGGTAGCCGACGCAGATTTTCAGGGTTTCCAGGCCCGTCAGGACATCAAGTTTTGTGATGGCAAGGCCGGTGATTCCCGAAACCCGTACGGCCTGCCTCACCAGGACCATATCCAGCCAACCGCAGCGACGTTTCCGGCCTGTCGTGGCTCCAAACTCCTGGCCGACCTGTTGCAGGCGATCGCCGATTTCGTCGTTCAGTTCCGTGAGAAAAGGCCCCTCGCCCACCCGGGTTGTATAGGCCTTGCAGATGCCCACGACCTCGTGAAGGGAGGACGGGCCGACTCCTGTTCCGCAGGATGCATTCCCGGCCACCGTGCTGGAGGATGTGACGAAGGGGTAGGTCCCGTGTTCGATATCCAGGTGGCAGCCCTGAGCGCCCTCGAAAAGGATGGATTTGCCGGTCTTCATTTCCTGCTCAAGAATCAGCGAGGTATCCGCAACATAGGGGCGGAGCTTGTCGGCATAGACCCGGTATTCATCAAAGATTTCCTGCTCCCTGATCGGTTCCTCTCCGAAAAGGCGGGTTAGATAGAAGTTCTTTTCTTCGACATTGACGGCCAGCTTTTCCCGGAAGAGGGTTTCGTCCATGAGATCACAGATCCGGATGCCGACCCGCGATATCTTGTCCTCATAGGCGGGACCGATGCCGCGGCCCGTTGTTCCGATTTTCTTGCCGGAGCGGTGCGCTTCACGGGCAAGATCCAACTGACGATGGTAGGGCAAAATGGTATGGGCCTTTTCGCTGACGAACAGGCGGGTGTCAGGTGGAAAAAGTCCCCGGGTCTTCAGATTCTCGATTTCCTCGATGAGCACCTTCGGATCGACCACCACGCCATTGCCGATAATGCAGACTTTGGAGTTGTGGAGTATCCCGGAGGGAATCAGGTGAAGAATCGTCTGCTCTCCGTTGACGACGAGCGTGTGACCGGCATTGTTCCCACCTTGAAACCGGGCGATGACCTGTGCGTCTTTCGCGTAGCGGTCAACAATCTTTCCCTTGCCTTCATCCCCCCACTGTGTTCCAACAACGACAACATTGGCCATACGGTAAATTCTCCTCGACTTGCTTACTGCTATGAAGATCTTGAAACGCCTCTACATTTCCAGTTGATACACAGAAATGACATTGGTCGTCTCCTTCATCTTTTTCAGGATTTCTTCGTCCAGCGGAGTATCCGTGCTGAAGACCACCATGGCTCTCTGTTTCGCCTTCACCCGGCTCCAGTGCATCCTGGCGATGTTGATGTTGGCGGCCCCGATTGCGGTGCCGACGTTGCCGATCACTCCCGGCTTGTCATAATTGTATAACATCAGCAGGTGACCTTCCGGAACGACGTCGACCGCGAAGTCGTTAATCCGGACGATCCTGGGAGCTCGCAGCCCAAACAACGCTCCGGCCGTTGTCGTTACGGCCTTTGCGGTTTTCAGGGTCAGGGTAATCATGCTGCGGTAATCGCCCACAGCGCTGCTTTTGGATTCCTTTACATTGATTCCCCGTTCCTGCGCGATGATCGGTGCATTGATGTAATTGACGTTTTCATTGAGGATGGGGGTCAGGAGGCCTTTCAGCAGGGCAATCGTCAGCGGCGTCACGTCAAATCTCAGAATTTCGCCGCTGTACTCGATATGGACTTCCTGGATCCCGGAAGAAATGATCTGGGCATGAAATTTCCCAAGCTTTTCCGATAGATTGAGATAAGGCGCCATGGCGTTCATCAGATCGGCGCTGATCGATGGGAAATTAACGGCATAGCGGATTTCGCCCTTCAAGAGATAGTCCACCATCTGTTCCGCAATGGCGATTGCCACGCTCGTCTGGGCCTCATCCGTGGACGCACCCAGATGGGGCGTACAGATGACATTTTCCTGGGAAATAAGGGCCATGTTCTTGGTCGGTTCCTCTTCAAAAACATCCAGTGCCGCGCCGGCCACCTTACCGGATACGAGGGCTTCATAGAGGTCCTTTTCGCTGACGATGCCGCCGCGGGCGCAGTTGATGATAAAAACGCCCTTTTTCATCTTGGCGAAGGCCTCGGCATTGATCATTCCCGTTGTCTCCTTGCTCTTCGGGACATGCACGGAGATGAAATCGGCGCTGCCGTAAATTTCATCCAGGGTCGCCAGCGTGATCCCCATCTTTTCCGCCGCTTCGGGAGCGATGAAGGGATCGTAGGCGAGAACATTCATCTTGAGGCCCTTGGCGCGGTCGGCGACGACGGTTCCGATGCGGCCGATGCCGATGATTCCCAGGGTCTTGTTGCAGTATTCGTTGCCCATGAAACGGCTTTTTT
>Ga0265295_1004886_pt1 | contig 17649 bp, 13 predicted proteins | sample Munlansysbiofilm_FD_192503 | JGI IMG/M metagenome (GOLD analysis project Ga0265295, IMG submission 192503) | Leachate microbial communities from a municipal landfill in Southern Ontario, Canada - Methane capture system biofilm | ecosystem: Engineered > Solid waste > Landfill > Unclassified ...
CATCCCTACTTACCAGCACAATAAACAAAAGAACTTTCCCAAAGCGGGTGCAAAGATAACGCAACAAATACATACTTTCCAAACTTTATGAAAGAAAATTTAGTGTTTTTATTACCCAATTTTCTATATGATTGATATTGCATATTTTATGCAATAAAAAAATAAATAAAACTAAACTTAACTGCGTTGCTGTATATAAATATAGGTGTGATGTAATTCAGCTGCACAGTTTGATGCGTATGATTTAACCCCAATTATTCATTCGAATAATTGCTATCTCCGATAGCGACTAAGCCTCACAACCAATTTTATTGCCCAAAATTGGGCTCAACCTGGTCGGGGTAGCCCGCATTTGCATTCATCCTTACTAAATTTGATAAATAATGCGATTTAGGCTAAACCTATGCCGAACGGAGATTGAAAGTCTATAGCATATTTCGTATCGCCAAACTTTACGACCTCGATGAGGTTGAATGCATTGCGAAAATTTCACGTTCTAAGAACATTTGAACACTACATATTTGAGTGTTTTGTTCTATAAAAGTATGACTCCCTTCATTTTATTGTTGAATGGGGATACGTACATAAAACAATAGAGATGCGCAATTGATGGCTCCTACGAGGTGGTGAATTTTAATGCAGTTCCCTTAACCGACTCGTTAAAGGTGCCATTTACATATACTAAACGACCATTAACAAATGTATGGGTAACCTTTGAACCGAATGTTTCGCCCTCGAGTGGCGACCAGCCACATTTGTATAGAATGCTTTCGGGAGTTACTTTCCATTTGGCATTTGGATTAACTAGAACCAAATCGGCGTGATAGCCCTCGCGGATAAACCCGCGTTTTTCGATTCGGAATAGCTCTGCTGGGGCATGGCACATCTTATCGACTACCATTTCAATTGTAAAAATGCCCTTGGCAACCATTTCGAGCATTGCAATAAGTGAATGCTGAACCATAGGCCCACCAGATGGTGATGTGCTATAAGGGTTTGATTTTTCGGCAAGCGTATGCGGAGCATGATCGGTTGCCACTAAATCTAGGGTGTTATTTTTAAGGGCATTAATCAACCCCATTCTGTCGGACTCCGCCTTTACGGCTGGATTCCATTTTATTCGCCAGCTAAGCGTATCGTAAAAAGTATCGTTAAACCAAAGGTGATGCAAGCAAACTTCACCCGTGATGCGCTTTTTAGAAATAGGTAGCTTATTGGAGAGCAGTTGCATTTCCTTTTCGGTAGAAAGATGCAGTATGTGTAACCGTGCGTTAAACTGCTTTGCCATTTTAACCGCTAACGAGCTACTTAGATAGCACGCTTCGGCGCTGCGAATATTTGGATGTGCACTAAAGGGTATGTTATCGCCATACTTTTTAGTGTATAAAGCAAGGTTGGTTTTTATCGTATCCTCATCTTCGCAATGGGTAGTAATTAGCACGGGCGAAGCCCTAAAAATTTGCTCCAATGATTTAGGATTATCTACTAGCATGTTGCCTGTTGAAGAGCCCATAAAAACCTTAACACCACAAACATTCTCGGTGTTTATTTTAGGGAGAAGATCGACGTTGGAATTGGTTGCACCAAAATAGAAGGAGTAGTTTGCCAGAGAATGCTCTTGTGCAATACGATGTTTACTATCTAATTCTTCGAGCGTTGTTGTTTGGGGATTAGTGTTCGGCATTTCCATGAACGAAGTAACGCCGCCCGCCACAGCTGCTTTTGATTCGGTATAAATTGTCCCTTTGTGTGTAAGCCCTGGCTCACGGAAGTGCACCTGATCATCGATAACTCCAGGAAGCAGAAATTTTCCGCTTCCATCGATAATTTCATCGGCAACAATTGGCTGGGAAGCATTCGTAATAATCTGGCCGATAAGTCCATTTCGAATAATGACACTGCCTAGAAAATGGCGTCCTTCGTTAATAATTGTAGCATTTTGAATAGCTATTGTACCCATAAGAATTGTTAATTACTTCACCTAACTATACAGGTTCTTTATCGTATTTTTTAAACATACTCTTAATTTTCATACTTATAACCCCCCAAAAAGCCTCGTTAAATATCCCCCCACTCATTTTTGACACACCCTCTCTTCGCTCAGTAAAAACAATTGGTACCTCCACCACGTTAAAGCCCATTTTCCAGGCGGTAAACTTCATCTCAATTTGAAAAGCATAGCCTATAAAACGTATGCTATCAAAATCAAACGCTCTAAGAACCTTAGCCTTATAACATTTAAACCCAGCCGTAGTATCCATGATTTTCATTCGTGTAATAAACCGAACATATGACGAAGCAAAGTAAGACATAAGTACACGTTTCATGGGCCAGTTTACCACATTTACACCATTAACATAGCGAGAGCCAATAGCTACATCGGCTCCATTTTGACATGCGGAGTAGAGCCTTTCGAGATCATCGGGGTTGTGAGAAAAATCTGCATCCATCTCAAAAATAAAATCGTACCCATTGCTTAAAGCCCATTTGAATCCTGCAATATATGCAGTACCCAACCCCTGCTTACCCTCTCTTTCAATAAGATGTAATCTTTCGGCAAAATGATCCTGTAATTTTTTTACAACAGCAGCAGTGCCATCAGGAGATCCATCGTCGATTACAAGCAAATGGTATTCGCCTGGCAATGATAAAACTCTACGCACCATGGGCTCGATATTATTTATCTCGTTGTATGTGGGTATTATTACTACTTTTTTATGCATTGTACGTATTTATAAATTATTAGCGTTACAAATATATGAAAGTTACCTAAAAAAATGGTTTTTTGTATCAGGCTTATGGAAATTGTCTGAGTTAAACAGAACTTTCAGAAAGAACTGCTGCTGATGATGTATTTTTTGCTCGGCAAAATGCAGTGAAATACCAAACATGGCCCTTACGCTTTCGAACAGCAATGGGTTAAAATATATATCGAGCCTATTGTACCGTTTTAGCTGATAAAACGGATCGCCCCAGTCGAGCTTATGCCCCTGACCTACATATAAGGTGTTGGTAACACCAAACCCTCTGTGCTGGATTTTAACTTCGAAAAGCAAGCCCAAGGGAGTTTCCCAATCCGTAACACCCCTTGTTCTCTGATATGACTGCATTCCTCCAACGGACAGCGATAAGGAATCGACATAGAAAGCGCCATTAAGATTTGCCCCAACGGATAGATATGCCACTCCATTATCTCTTAGCGGGCTGTTTGGGTCGGGTACGTTGGCGCTGGCATAATGGTACATATAAATATGGTTCTTGAGAAAGAATAATCCACGACTATACGTACCAAATGTTCCCATTATAAACGTTTCCCTAGTGGTCTCGCTTTTCCTACCAGTCCAATCGAGATATACACTTTGGCTACCACCACCCTTATGGTAATTCCATAAAAGCCCCTGAATATTGGGGTTATAATAGGTTAAAACATCGTGATAGATTGCTTTTGGTGAGCAAGCGTAGATATCATTCTTACTAAAAGAACCGAAAGTAAAATTAAAGTTTTGCCCCCTATACCTATAGTACAGCTGAAAATCGAAATCGGCAATTAGCTTCGTATGGCCAAACTCGCTAAGCATAGAGAACCCCACGCCAAAAGTATGAATAGTATCTTTTACTAAATGAAACTCTGGGACAAGCTGTGTGCCGAGTAAAGACTCAGGAGGCTGTAGCTGCGATTTATACTCCCTATTATCGGCAAATCCATTAAGGCCAATGCTCCATGATGTGCTCTGTGCAACTAAATTTGCACCTTGTAACATAATGGTAAAACCAAATACGATACAAAATAATCTAATTCTCCTACCTCTAACTTTGCGTTTCATTTTCATAAACTACACGAATTGTGCTGCGGGTTTTTTGTTGCAAAAAAATAGTTTTGCCTTTCATTAAACGGGCAAATTCACCTTCATCATAATGCCTAATGGTGAGTAGCTCCATATTCTTGTTGTACTTAACATCAAACGAATGGTTTAGCTCATCAATCGCATTGGGTAGGAAATGAACCTCGCTATCAACCGAAATGGTAAAGCTAATTGCAGAGCTTTGCACAATATTAGCCTTAACACGATGCTTGTATAGGATAGCAAAAATTTTGCTAAGGCAATCCTCAATAACAAAAGAATAGTCGCGTGGCGTTAGCGAGATAAGAACCTGATTTGGCTTTAAAACAAATATAGGCGGATAGGGAATACTCTCTTCGGTTTGAAAAACTCGTGTACCTTGCGCTGTTGGATTAGCAAAAGATTTTACGAACAGCGGAATATCTTTATTCTGAAGCGGTTTAATTGTCTTAGGATGAATAATCTGGGCTCCACAATAGGCCAGCTCTATTGCCTCTTTAAACGATATCTCGTCGAGCTTAATGGTACTTGGAAAGATACGAGGATCGGCATTAAGCACCCCGTCAACATCTTTCCAAATTGTAACGCTGCTAGCATTTAATAGGTTAGCCAGTAGTGCGGCAGAATAGTCGGACCCTTCACGCCCTAAGGTTGTAGTAAACCCGTCGGCAGTACCTCCAATAAACCCTTGGGTAACAAAAATTGTATTATCGGTATGCTGAAAAGTTTCCCGACATAATATTTCGGATGCGCTGTAATCAACATTCCCCTCTCTGAAATTGCAGTCGGTTCGCAGAACTTTACGAATATCTACCCACTGATTAGTTACACCCACGGCATTAAGGTAAATAGCTATAATTTTAGTTGATAATATCTCGCCAAACGGAATAATTTGGTCGTAATAAAAATTGTAACTACCGCTGGGCTTTGCCCTTAAAGTGTTGAGTAAGTCATTAAAAACCGCTTCGATATCAGCAATTTTTTGTGGACAAACGGTTTTAAAAAGCTGATGGGCTATTTCGAGGTGATAGCTTTTCAATTTTTCGAAATTACTCCACATGCTGCTATCGCCATCCAAAAAATTTGAGAGTATAACCTCAAGCGCATTGGTTGTTTTCCCCATTGCCGAGGCAACAACAACCAGCGAACCACGTTGAGTTTTAACAATACGCCACAGGTTTTCGACGCCCTCGGCGTTTTTAACTGAAGCTCCTCCAAACTTTAAGATGCTAAGCATTGGCCATGAAAAAAATTATGTTGTAACTGTTAGGTGTACCAAAAGTAAAAATATTCAACTATCAGATAATGCTTTTACTAAACATGCAAAACGAATTCACAAAGGGTTTGTTTACATACAATAAATCTAGGCTCTATTCGGCTGTAAAGCTACAATTTTTTTTACTATAATAATAGGTTCAAGAGTTTTCAAGTATATACTTATGCCTATCGCTAGGCAAAATGTTATTACAAAACGAGCGCAATCGATTTAAATTAAGAAAAAATCTTAATAACTTGACCAATAATAGGTAAAATTGCTAACTTTGAGACTAAAATTAATATCAAATAATCTAACAAGTTTATGGGCTATTCGATAAGGACGCTTACACAGTTTATAATTGAGCGACAAGCTGAGTTTCCGTACGCTACAGGAGAGTTCACACGCCTTCTTTACAATATGGGTATTGCAGCTAAAGTATTGCATAAAAAAGTTAACAAGGCAGGGCTTGTTGATATACTGGGTTTAGTTGGCGAGGTAAACGTTCAAGGAGAAGAACAAAAAAAATTGGACGTTTTTGCCAACTGGCGATTTATACAATCGCTTAAAACGTCGGGCGAGTGCTGTGGAGTAGCATCGGAAGAAAACCAGGAAATAATTACTTTTGACGATGACCTATCGCTAGATGGAAACTACATTGTATGCATGGATCCACTCGACGGCTCATCAAACATTGATGTAAACGTATCGATTGGCACCATCTTTAGCATATACCGACGGATTAGCCCAAGAGGAACTCGGGCCGTTCTTGAAGATTTTATACAACCAGGCACGAAACAAGTTTGCGCTGGATATATTATTTACGGATCTTCGACTATGCTTGTTTATACAACAGGCCACGGTGTACATGGTTTTACCCTTGACCCCTCGATAGGTGAATTTTGCCTGTCGAACTCCAATATAAAAACGCCCAATAACGGCAGTATATACTCAATAAACGAGGGCAACTATGCTAAAATGCCTAGAGGCGTTCAGCAATATATAAAGTATTGCCAGGTTGAAGATAAAGATACCAATCGCCCCTACTCGGCTCGATATATTGGCTCGTTAGTGGCTGATTTTCACCGGAACCTGCTTAAGGGAGGCATATTTTTATACCCGCAAACTGCTGCTGCACCTAACGGAAAGCTTAGGCTTATATACGAATGCAACCCTATAGCATTTTTGGCCGAAGCGGCAGGAGGGAAAGCAACTACAGGCACCGAAAGAATTTTAGATATAAAACCGGCAACCCTGCACCAAAGAGTACCTTTTATAGTTGGGTCGAAAGGTATGGTTGAAACGGTTGAGGAAAAACTTCGAGAGTACGACTAAACCATAGATTGCGTTACGGATTTCTATCCATTCCGATAAAAAAATGGCTGAGATGCAACTCCTCAGCCATTTTTTTGTGTAGCGTGCTTAAACCCTATAGCAACTCATCAACATCAAAAGATTTTATAAACTGCAAACTTTTATCCATCTCTTTGTACATCACAACATCCTCCTCGATAAACCTTACCTGCTTACGGTACATGGCAATAAATTTTTCGAGTGCAGGCGAAGTTTTGGCAGGGCGGCGGAATTCGATGGCCTGGGCCGCATTTAGCAGCTCGACAGCTAAAATACGCTCAACATTATCAACTACTTTTATGAATTTGGTTGCGGCGTTGGCCCCCATGCTAACATGGTCCTCCTGCCCATTTGATGATACAATACTATCGGTTGAAGCGGGAGAGCAAAGCTGCTTGTTTTGGCTAACCATTGATGCAGAAGCATACTGAGGTATCATTAAGCCTGAGTTTAAACCTGGGTTTGCCACCAAAAACTCGGGCAGACCACGTAACCCAAATATTAGCTGCGCCACCCTGCGCTCCGATATATTACCAAGCTCGGCAAGTGCAATGGCAGCAAAATCGAGACTTAGTGCAAGTGGTTGGCCATGGAAATTACCACCCGAAATAATTAAATCCTCATCGGGCCAAATGGTTGGATTATCGGTAACGGAACTAATTTCGGTTTGTACAAGCTGCGTTACGTAAGCCAAAGCATCCTTTGAAGCCCCGTGTACCTGGGGAATGCAACGGAACGAATAGGGATCCTGAACATGCTTTTTGGGGCGAGAAATTAGCTCGCTACCCTCAAGCAGCTTGCGCACGTTTGCTGCGGTTTCAATTTGACCATTATGCGGTCTAACAGCATGTAAGTTAGGATGGAATGGTTCAATTCTACCATCGAATGCTTCAATTGATAGCGCACCAATAATATCGGCCAGTTTTATAATACGGAAAGTTCTGAGTAAACCGTAAACTGCGTGCGAACTCATAAACTGCGTGCCATTGAGTAGGGCAAGTCCCTCCTTCGATTGTAGTTCAATGGGTTCCCATCCAAACTCTTTTAACACATCTGCGGCATCGCGCTTTTGCCCTTTGTACCGAACCTCGCCCTCGCCTATAAGCGGGAGGAATAGGTTAGCCAAAGGTGCCAAATCACCCGAAGCACCAAGCGAACCACGATCATACACAATTGGCAAAACATCGTTGTTATACATATCAACAATGCGCTGAACGGTAACCAGCTGCACTCCTGAATTACCCAACGAAAGCGCATGGGCTTTAAGCACAAGCATTAGCCTTACAATTTCGGGTGCTACCTCGTCGCCAGTGCTGCAGGCGTGCGACATAACCAAGTTTTTCTGCAGCTGCGAGAGCTCATCGTGCGAAATGGTTTTATTGCATAACGAACCAAAGCCAGTGGTTATACCATATATAGGTGCATCGTGATTCCCCATCTTCTTGTCGAGATACTCGCGACAATGATTGATTAGCGATTTTGATTCGCTGGAAACCTCGAGTTTGTGTCCTCCCTCTTTCAACTCGCCTAACAAGTCGTATGTTAGCGGTTTTGAAGATATTGAATGTATCTTTGTCATATTACCTGTTTTTTTATGAAAGCTCTCTTTGCAAAAAATTCTGAATGTCCTGTTTATTAATAGTTTCTTGCTCGCCTGTACTCATATTCTTTATTGAAATTTCGCCTTTTTGCATTTCCGACTCACCCACAATGGCGACAAACTGAATGTTTTTCTTGTGGGCATAATTAAACTGCTTTTTCATTTTTACTGAATCGGGATACAGCTCGGCAGAAACTCCCAATGATCGTAATTTATGTAGAATTGGTAAGCAGTAGACAGCCTCCTTTTCTCCAAAGTTGGCAAACATTACCTGTGAGCTAGCCAGTAGGCTCTCGGGGAAAATATTTAGATGCTCCATCACATCGTAGATACGGTCGGCACCAAACGATACACCCACGCCCGACATATCTTTCAGCCCGAATATTCCGGTAAGGTCATCGTACCGACCGCCACCGCAAATACTACCCATGGCCATATCGTTGGCCTTAACCTCGAAAATACTGCCTGTGTAATAATTTAACCCACGCGCCAGCGACAGGTCGAGTTCAACGGTTGTTGTTAAACCCTCAATCGACTCAAGGTTCTTAAAAATCGACCTCATCTCCTCTATGCCTGCAAGGCCAACCTCTGAAGTTGCCAGAGCGGTTGTGAGCAAATCCAACTTTTCGTTATTGGTACCCTGTAGTAATATTATAGGTTGCAGCTGCCCAATGGCTTTTTGTGATACTCCCTTTTCGGCAAACTCACGATTTACGGCCTCAATACCAATCTTGTCAATCTTATCAATGGCAACGGTAATGTCTATTAACCTTTCGGCTTCGCCAACCACCTGGACCATGCCGCTCAAAATTTTTCGATTATTCAGCTTGATGGTATTATTAACACCCAGCTTACGAAACACCTCATCGATAATGAGAATGAGCTCTACCTCATTTAGCAACGAATTTGAGCCAATCACATCCACATCGCACTGGTAAAACTCGCGGTACCGACCTTTTTGGGGTCTATCGGCACGCCATACAGGCTGAATTTGGTACCGCTTAAAGGGAAAGGTTATACCATTCCGATACTGAACCACGAAACGGGCAAACGGCACGGTTAGGTCATAACGCAAGCCTTTCTCGCAAATTTGGGTTGAAAGCGCATTGGCATTATCGGATGATATGCTGCTGGGGTCAATGCCCTTGGTAAAATCGCCAGAATTCAAAATTTTGAAGAGTAACCTATCGCCCTCATCTCCATACTTACCCAGTAGGGTTGAGAGAGTTTCCATTGCCGGAGTTTCGATGGGCTGGTACCCATAGGTTTTAAAAACCGACTTAATGGTATCGAAAATATGGTTACGCTTCGCCATTTCGATGGGCGAAAAATCGCGTGTACCCTTTGGAATACTTGGTTTTGCTGAAGCCATTTAACTATCTTCTTTTTTAATGAGTTGCAAAGATAGAAAATATTGGGGGAAAAGTATGGCGAGTTTTTGAATTGTGGTGGGGTATTAAGCTGTTGTACAACTCGTGTTTTTTGCTGAAAGTTTTGCACTATGTCGAAAAAAGAAAGCTGAGAAAGCCCTATTTTATAATTTGAACCCCAAACTCATTAAAATATGTTCTGTTAACAAATTCATCAAGCCAATTATAGAAATCTGTAATCTCTTTTTCATTAGAATTTCCTTCTCTCCATTTATTAAGATACTCCTCCGTTCTATAGAAAATTGATTTTTCGGCAACCTCAATTTTTTGAACAAACCCTGTTTTATCCGAATTGATAAGCTTCGAAATTTGCAAGTACTTATAGCCTGCAGAACGCTTAATGGGATAACATTGGTCTTTTAGCTGCATTGCCATTTCGTTTAGCGGCGAGTTACCCGAGCCATTGTTGAGCAAAACTTTGGGCAAGTTATTTCCGCCCCCAACCCATACCGGAAGCGTAATACATGTATTTGGAAAACCTACCGTTGTCCAGATTGTGGTCAAATTGCTAGGTTCCCCTTTCTTAACACCCTCTATTAGTATTGCTGAAGAAGATCCGTGACGGGTAATAAAATCGCCAGAGTTAATAAAATGCTGACCCTCAGGCACATTTTCAAACTCTGCCCTAAAATCCTTATTTAGAACAGCATGCTTGAAGCATCTTGAAAAATCCTGAATAACTGTTTGGTAGTTAAGTTGGCCCATAGACTCAGCCTGATAGAAAATATCTTGAGCGGTTTGAAAGCGGATAAATCCGTAACCAATATCTTTCTTTCCAGTAAATGAAAAATTTGTCCGAAGAATATATCCGTTGGGCGCTTCGGCAGAGTTGTTGGCATCGAATTTTGTGTAGGTATAATTGTTAACCTCATAAAAAGCGGCGCCACCTTGTGCATCAATAACACCAAAATGAGATGCTAATCCCATTGGTTTTGCGGTACTATTAAGTAGCTGCTCAAAATCTTCGAGCGTTGCGCACTCCATAAGTGCCAGCTTCATAAAAACACCTTCCAAATCTTTTTTCGATGTGGTATCGTCCATATTCACATTAAACGAAGCGCTATTCATAATAGAAAAACCAGTTGAATTGGCTCCTCCCCATACCTGTTCTCCCTCCACGTCTTCCGAATTAACAAGTCCAACGTAATGGTATTTCCCATCTTCGAAATACATCATCCTATTTTTGAGAAAATCGGTATCTCGCAACTTCCAGATCATCGGACGGCCGTCTTTTGTATGTTTGCCAGATATTACAGCCGTTGTACAAGCGATTCCTGCATTACCCAGAAATAAAGAGATTGCAATTATTAATAACTTCTTCATTTGTAAAACCTATTAAAAATGTAAAATTGCTCTTCTTCGAACCTTCCTACAATCTACTGAATAAACCGAATTGCCAACGGATAGATAAAACGCTCTCCGTTATTCGCTTTAACCGAGGCAACTATAGTAATACCCAAGCTAAATATTCCCAAAGCAGCCAGCATAAAAACACCTATAAGTATAATTATAAACAGACTGGAAATTATCATGTATAAGAATATTGATATCTGAAAATTCAGAGCATCCTTACCCTGTCGGTCCACCTCAACATACTGATCCTTTTTTATGAGCCAAACAACTAGGGGTCCAAGAATGCGACCGAAAGGAACTAAAAACATAGCCAATGCGCTTAAATGACAAAGCATTGCCATGGTGCGCTCTTCGCTGTTAATATAGTTTATGTGTTCCATAAGTTGTTGGGAGCAAAAGTAAAAATATTGGGGTTGTAGGTTTACATTAACCCTGTAGCCACAACACCAATACTGCTATTTAATCTAATCCATTAACTTGCGATACTTGATTCGATGGGGTTGCTCGTCGCCAAGGCGTTTGCGTTTGTTCTCCTCGTACTCGCTAAACGACCCCTCGAAGAAATAAACCTGCGAGTTACCCTCGAATGCAAGGATGTGCGTTGCAATACGATCGAGAAACCAGCGGTCGTGGCTAATTACCACGGCACAACCAGCAAAGCTTTCCAAACCTTCCTCAAGCGCACGCAGGGTGTTCACATCAATATCGTTGGTGGGCTCGTCGAGAAGAATTACGTTACCCTCCTCCTTAAGCGCTAACGCTAGGTGTAACCTGTTGCGCTCACCACCCGACAGCACACCGCATTTTTTCTCCTGATCGGCTCCCGAGAAATTAAATCGGGCTACGTATGCCCTAGCATTAACCTGACGGTTACCAAGCATCACAAAATCGAGTCCACCAGAAATTACTTCGAATACGGTTTTCTCAGGGTCGATGGCTGAGTGCTGCTGATCAACATAGGCGAGCTTAACCGTTGGCCCCACATCAAAGGTTCCCTTATCAGGGGTTTCGAGCCCCATAATTAAACGAAAAAGGGTTGTTTTTCCTGCTCCGTTAGGACCAATTACCCCTACTATGCCGTTTGGCGGTAACTTAAAGTTCAAATTATCATACAGTAACTTATCGCCATAGCCTTTGGCCACGTCTTTGGCCTCAATTACACTATCGCCTAGCCTTGGCCCGTTAGGAATAAAAATCTCCAAACGTTCCTCCTTCTGCTTTGCATCCTCGTTTAGCAACTTATCGTATGCCGAAAGACGTGCCTTGCTTTTGGCTTGACGTGCCTTTGGCGACATGCGCACCCACTCGAGCTCGCGATCAAGGGTTCTTTTGCGCTTACTCTCTTGCTTCTCCTCCTGAGCCAACCTATTAGATTTTTGCTCTAACCACGAGGTGTAGTTCCCTTTCCAGGGTATCCCCTCGCCCCTGTCGAGTTCCAAAATCCAACCAGCCACATTATCGAGAAAGTAACGGTCGTGCGTAATGGCAATAACCGTACCCTTATACTGCTGAAGATGCACTTCGAGCCACTGCAAACTTTCGGCATCTAAATGGTTTGTGGGTTCGTCGAGTAAAAGCACATCGGGTTCCTGTAGCAACAATCTACAAAGTGCTACCCTTCTGCGCTCACCACCAGAAAGTACTTTTACCGAGGCTTCGGGGTCGGGACAGCGAAGAGCGTCCATAGCCCGCTCTAGCTTTGAATCGAGCGTCCATCCATCAACATTATCAATCTTTTCGGTTAGTTCACCCTGTAACTCAACCAATTTCATCATCTCGTCGTCGGACATGGGCTCAGAAAACTTAGCGTTTACCTCGTCGTACTGTCGCATAAGCTGCACCACGTCCTTAACCCCCTCTTCAACAATCTCTTTAACTGTTTTCGAGTCATCGAGCTGTGGTTCCTGCTCTAAGTATCCCACCGAATATCCGGGAGAAAAAACCACCTCGCCCTGGTACGACTTATCGACACCTGCAATAATTTTCAGCAGGGTTGATTTTCCCGAACCGTTAAGCCCAATAATACCAATTTTAGCTCCGTAGAAAAACGACAGGTAGATATTGTTAAGAACTTTTTTTTGGGGCGGAAACACTTTACTCACGCCCACCATTGAAAAAATAATCTTTTCGTCCGCCATATTCGCTTATATTGTTTCTATTTATCAACCACTTATCCCCAATTATTCATATGAATAATTGCTGCCTCCGACAGCGACTAAGCCTCACAACCAATTTTGTTACCCAAAATTGGGCTCGAGTAAGTCGGGGTTACCCGCATTTGCATTCATCTTTAACAAATTTGATGAATAATGCGAATTATTATAGTAAAAGGCATCGCAAACCCTATGGCTTTGCGATGCCTAAAAAATACTTACATTAACCTACTTAATTTTCTTAAAATCCTTAGCAAGAAAACCATCGCCGTTTTTCTTACTTATCATATGGTAGTTATGGTAATACAGCTCACCATTGCTTGCATCAATAAGCAATTTGTAGCATCGGGCCTGAAGACGAGTACCCTCGGGACCTACCTTATGCAAAAAGATTACGTTCTCGTTTTTTTCCTTCACAGCATTTTCAATATCATCGGGGGTAACAATTTTCACCGAGTGTGGATAGGCATTGCGAACGTCGGTTAAGCTACGAACTGCTTTATCTAAGTCCTTCTCAAGAACCCATAACTCCTTATTTTTAACAAGCTTACGGTTTTTATTGTAGGGTTTAAAAATATTCTTCTTTATGAGCTTTGGGTTGGCGTCAAGGTTCTTGATATGCATTTGAGCCAAACGAATAAGCCCCTCAACCTTAAATGCGTAGCTCTCCTCGTCAACACTGTTGTAACCTAAAGGGAGTGAGCAAATGTCGGGTAAATCGGTATGCTTTTTTACAGCCGAGCCTAGAACTACCGATAAATACCTGTATGTAGCCTCTAGCCTATCGCCAGTAAACTTAATTTGAAGTTGTACTAAAAACGATTTATTGATATCGCTACGCATCTCCTCAAACTCAGCAGCACTAATAAACTCGTAGGGAGTAATTGTCCACGAGCGCTCAACCGCCTCCTTTATCTTAAAATTATACTCCGACATGGGGTTGTCCTCAAGAACTACATAGGTAGTGGTTCCTAAAAATGTTTTAATATCGGCAGGACGAGACGCATAACGTTCGGCAAAGGTTGCTACGCTAACGCTAATAAGACATAATAAAACTAAAAATCTTTTCATGATAGTTATGGCATTAGATGTAAATAATTAATTTTAATGCAAATTTAATGTATTGATTCATTGTTCAATGATAAAATGAATGAAAATTATGAAAAAACGCTTGTGAATTTAAAAATATTTAGTTTTATCGGAGAATTACTCCATACTAAAACAGCATTTAATGTTGAATATGAACATTTTAACATCAATTCCCTGAGACCAAATTTAACCCCAATTATTCGAATAAATAATTGGGATTAACATCATTACTTATCATTGGCGTCTGGTTAATATTTATAGATTCCTCACTACGGTCGGAATGACAGGGCGTTGAGTTGTATTTGGGAGGGGAGGGCTTGGCTAGCGGCTAAGCCGCTAGCCAAGCGCTCCCCCCCCCCTAAAAACTAAACATTTGTCATTGACAAAGCCATTTCTATTTTCAACGGTTTTGTCGAACATACGTTTCAGGGCGAAACGTAGTGAAGCGAAGAATCTATAGTGTTTAACTTTGTTTTTACCGGACAGTAGTGATTACTTATATAAACTTTGCAAGAAACCGCCAGGTGCTCGCTTTTATAAGGATTATTTTGGCTATATTGTTTAGCGTAATACAATTGGTATGGGGTATATACATAAATTCAGCTCCCGTAAAATAAAATGAAGAAATTTTTATAAATTGCGTCGCAAAATAGAGCGCATTCCAATTAGCTATTAAACACAAACAGCCAACATGAAACTAGTTGACGAAAAAGACTTAAAAAAAGCAGCAGGTCTTAACACCATAGCGGGCGATGGCATTACAAAAATGTTGATGGCTTTACTGAAAATCAACAAAATAAATAAAGAGTACTCAGAGATTGTTCACCTACCTGGCACCGAGTTCTTGACAACGCTTCTGGACAATCTACAGATTAAGTATGAAGTAAGCTCCGATGAGCTTAAGCGCATTCCCAAGGAGGGCCCATTTATTGTAGTATCGAACCATCCCTACGGCGGGATTGATGGGATAATCTTACTGAAAATTATCTCGGAAGTACGCCCCGACTTCAAGGTTATGGCAAACTTTCTGCTAAGGCGTATCGAGCCAATAAAGGAAACCATTATTCCCGTAGACCCCTTTGAAGGAAAATCTCAAGTCTCGGGCAGCTTAGCAGGCATAAAGGTTGCGCTATGCCATGTGCGCAAGGGTAAGCCTCTGGGAATTTTTCCAGCGGGTGAAGTGTCAACTTACTACAATACCGAGTCGCCAGGCGTTGCCGATAAGCAATGGAGCGACTCGATAATTAAATTCATAAAAAAGGCAGAGGTCCCAATAATTCCTGTTTACTTTAGGGGAACAAATAGTCGCCTGTTCCATATTCTAGGGCTTATACACCCCATACTCCGAACAGCCAAGCTTCCATCAGAGCTATTCAACAAGAAGAATAAAGTTGTGAAGCTACGCATAGGGCAGCCCATTTCGGTAAAGGAACAAAATGAGTTTACAGACATATCGCGCTTTGGTCGCTTTTTGAGGCTTAAAACCTACGCGTTAGGCTCATCTATTGAAGTAAAAAAATTCTTCAACTATAGGCTCAAACGTGAGCCCTCACCTGCAGCTATTGTTCCCCCTGTACCATCTGAAGTTATTGTGAATGAGGTTAATTTACTAACCAATGATTACCTACTCTTTAAAAGTAAAAACTATTGCGTGTACTGCGCCCCTTCGGTTGATATGCCCAACATAATGACCGAAATTGGACGATTACGCGAAGAAACTTTTAGGGAGGTGGGCGAGGGCACCAACCGCAAAATTGACATTGACGAATTTGACCTTTACTACAACCAACTTTTTATTTGGGACGAGGAGCTAAATAAAATTGTAGGCGCCTACCGAGTAGGTAAAGGGCAAGAAATTTTGGAACGGTACGGTAAAAAAGGGTTCTACATACACAGCCTGTTTAAAATTGACCGCGCCTTTTTACCTATACTAAACCAAAGTATTGAATTAGGCCGATCGTTTATAGCTAAAGAATACCAACGAAAACCCTTGCCGCTTTTCCTACTCTGGAAAGGGATTCTGTACTTCCTACTTAAGAACCCGGAGTACCGCTACCTAATTGGTCCGGTTAGCATATCGAGTCGCTTTTCGAACTTTTCAAAAGGACTCATTATCAACTTCCTAGAATCGAACTACTACGACCATGAATTTGCGCGCTTAATTAAACCCCGACACTCATTTAAAATACCTGTAAGTATTGACGATACCGAGGTAATTTTTGAAAAGAGTAACGATATTAATAAGCTCGATAAATTTATTAGAGATATTGAGTCGAATGAGTTTAGAATGCCCGTGTTGCTCAAGAAATACATTAAGCTAAACGGAAAGATTATTAGCTTTAATGTTGACCCAAAGTTTAGTAATGCGCTCGATGGACTGCTAATTCTAGACCTTTTCCAGGTGCCGATGGAAACCATAGAATCGCTCTCGAAAGAGATAAACGACAAATCGATCCTTGAACGTTTTAGTGTTTCTGATTACAATTTTGAGAAAGATAACAGCTAGAATAATGTATTTTTGTTTCGCCTTTTACAGAAAACAAGATTTACCATAAATACAGCTTGTTAACTTTAACCCTAAAAAAACTATAGTATGAAAACAAAACTTTTGGTTTTAATTGCTTCAGTGGTACTAGCTGCTACAAGCTGCATGCAAACCCCAAGTGGTGAAAAAGTTAAATCGGACAAGGCTTCCGAAATAAGTTTCCCTAAGGATGCGACCACCCATAACGTTGACCTTGACAAAAGCGGAATAGAGTGGCTAGGCATCAAGCCTACTGGCGAGCACTTTGGAACGCTTGCCATTGAACACGGAACCCTCTACGTTAAGAACGAAGAACTGTTGGGAGGAGATTTTACGTTGGATATGAATTCAATAACAGTGCTCGATATTCAGGATGCGGAAACAAATGCAAAACTGGTGGGCCATTTAAAATCTGCTGACTTTTTTCACGTTGACTCATTTCCTAAAGCAACATTTAGGTTTAACTCTGTTTTACCCATAGAAAATAACGAGGCAAATGAAGATGGTATTATTTTAACTCACCGCATTGAAGGAAACCTTACGCTTAGAGGCGTTACAAGAAAAATTAGTTTCCCTGCTAGCATTACCATTACAAGTAGTGGCCTAAAAGCACAAACCCTTCGGTTTTTTATTAACCGCACCGAGTGGAACGTAAACTACGGGTCAAAATCAATTTTCGCCAACCTAAAAGACAATTTTATAAACGACGAGATGGGCGTTAAAATAACGCTGATAACAGAATAGTATTCAAGTCTTTTTCGAAGATAATTACTAAAAGAGGCAGTCGGATTTTAGTTAAAACCCGACTGCCTCTTTTTTATACTATTAATTAAGGCTAGCTTAAACCTTGCAAAAGAGAGATAGTCATATTTAAATATGCCAACAATATAGAGTTAGATTGTTTTACAGAATTAAAGAAAGTTTAACCTAAATTGAGCGATTTGTGCAAAAAAAGATAAAAGATAGTTTGTTTAATACCCTGATAATGTGTAATTTAAAGGTGTCAAAACTAATAAATAACACTTCACCATTTGGGTGCACAAAACTATC
>Ga0265295_1004887_pt1 | contig 17641 bp, 17 predicted proteins | sample Munlansysbiofilm_FD_192503 | JGI IMG/M metagenome (GOLD analysis project Ga0265295, IMG submission 192503) | Leachate microbial communities from a municipal landfill in Southern Ontario, Canada - Methane capture system biofilm | ecosystem: Engineered > Solid waste > Landfill > Unclassified ...
AGGCCATGTCCACGCGCTCGATCGGCGTGGGCGGAGGGAGTGTCACGCCGCGCCCGATCAGGGCGCGCGTCTCGCCAAAGATCCATGGGTTGCCCTGAGCGCCGCGCGCGATCATCACCGCATCGACACCGGTGCGCGCGAACATCGCGGACGCGTCCTCGGCCGAGAAGACATCCCCGCTTCCGATGACCGGCACGGCGACCGCCTGCTTCACGGCCGCGATGACATCCCAGTCGGCCACGTCCTGGTAGAACTGCTTCCGGGTGCGGCCATGGATGCAGACCGCCGCAGCACCCGCGGCCTCCATCGCGCGTGCGAACTCTACCGCGTTGATCGAGTGCCGGTCCCAGCCCGTGCGAAACTTCGCGGTCACCGGTACCGGTACAGCCGCCGTCATGCGCGACACGATCTCGGCGGCGAGCTTCGGCGTCTGCATGAGTGCGCTGCCTTCACCGTTGGTGACTACCTTGGTGACCGGGCAGCCCATGTTGATGTCGATCAGCGCGACGTCAGTGCCGTACTGGGCGATCACCCAGGCGGCGCGATCGGCCATGAGCGCCGGATCCGCCCCGAAGAGCTGTACGCCGCAGGGCACCTCGGCGCGATCGAAGGTGAGCAGGGAGCGCGAGACGCGCGCGTCGGGATTGTAGTGCAACCCCTTAGCGCTGATCATCTCGGTGTAGGTGAGCGTGGCGCCCATGCGCTTGCAGATGCCGCGGAAGGGTGCCTCGGTGACGCCCGCCATAGGGCCGAGTACCACTGAGCGTGGCGGCAGGAGGGTGTGCATGTCAGGAAGGGGCGCAGCCATGCGCACATGGTACGCCGAGTGGGACTGGAGATGCGATTTCCGTCGCGGTCATGCGCCTGGATCCGCTAGACATTCCTGACCCTTGCGATCGCGATGATCACGATAAGCACAAGGAGTGTGCCTCCCCAGATCGCGATGGCGATCCGACGACCCTTCTTTGCACGCTCCGCCTGCCACCAGACTCTCGGGCGGACGCGCTGAAGGACGAATGTGGTCATCGCAGCAAGGTTCACTGAGGCGATGTTGGCGATGAGCAGCAAGAACGCATTGCCCGCCTGCAGCCAGTGGCCGTCGCCGGCGAGCATTCCAGCGGTCGCGAGCGGCGGAAGCAGCGCTACAGCTACCATCACGCCAACGAGCGCCGCCGGCACCCCGGTAGTGAACGCCAGCGAGCCGGCAGCGCCGGCCGCGAGCGCAAGCGCGATATTGGCGAAGCCGACGGTCGTGCGAGACGCGATCTCGGGAGCGAATGGGTTGATGTCGAACACGATTCCGATACTCACCGACAGCACGGCAGCGATGGCGAGGCCCGCTGCCAGGGTAGTGGCTGCACGGCGGGCGAGTGCAGTGTCGCCGAGCGTGCTTGCGAAGGACAGGGCGATGTTGGGCCCGAGAAGCGGTGCGATCACCATAGCGCCGATGATCGTTGCCACGTCGCCACGGATGAGGCCGAGCGCGGCGACGATCGTGGAGAGCGCCACCATGACTGCGTACGGGATGTTGAGGCGCGTACCGCTCGCAAGGTCCTGATAGAGTTCGTCACGGCTGATTCTGAGTGAGTTGGAACTGCTTGAGGCCTCTGTGTCGCCGTCCGCATCGTTCTCGGCCGGCTCCGGCTCCTTGAGCCGCGGAAGCGTCGCTTCGACGGCAAGCAGCACCATGCGATGCCCCGAAGTGCGCGGGCGCGCCTGTAGTGTGTCGGTGACCTCTTCGACGTGCTCAGCGTCGAGCAGTACCTTTATCGTTGCGTGCGACTCATCGAGCGGGGCGACCCACACATGATGCACCTGCCGCTCCTCGAGCAGCTTGGTAATCGCGTCTACCTCGCGGGTGTCGGCATCGAACTCCAGGAGGCGCAGGCTCATCGGCGTTCTGCCCGAGTGAGTACCGGTCGGTTTGTCTGCACGTCTATGCGTCCAGGGTCTCGTCAACGAGTGCGGCATCGGGAGCGTTCTTCTTCACCGAGGCGATGCCGTTCTCCATGTTCGTGTTGGATGCGTACATCTGGCTCCGCCCGACTTCCAGGCCGTTGCCAGCCTTGAGGACGAAGTATGGACGGTCGTCCTTGGCGACGCGACGTTCGAACCGCTCATCCAGTACGCCGTTGGTCCGGACGGATTCGACTCCGTTAAGTGCACTCGCCTTGGTCGTGTACGTTTGGCTGGTGAGGATGACCTGGCTGTTGCCGGCCTTGAGGTTGAACCTGAACTCGCCGTTCTTCGCCGGTGCTAGCACGAACTTTCCGGGCATGAGTGCTCCTTTCGGCTGGGGCTATGTCAGGTACGTACCCCATCAGGATACCGCGAGGAGGGGAGGGCGGCGGGATGATCGCGCTAGGCGACGGCAGACTGCGCCATATGCATCGCCAGGGCTTCTCAGTAGAACAAGATGCCCCCGTCTTGGTCGGCCAGTACTGGTCGCCCTTCATCAGTGAAACAAGCGGCCACCGTTCCTGATGGGAGCGTCAGAGGTTCCCATGTGTTGTCGGAGCGTTGGTACAGGATCGCCGGTTCCGACGTGTCTCCCCAGGGGACGACCGCGATGCCGTCCAGATCCGGGGAGTTGACGACCGAGACGCCGGTCGAACAGGTGTGCTCGGTGTGCCAGACGACCTCACCCGTTTCGACGTCACGCACCGTGATCGCGGTCACGTAGGTCACTGACGTGCCCTCCTGCATGCTCCGCATGCCCAGCGTGAGCACCAGATGGTCATCACGGGAGAACTGCGCTCCCGCTACGTACTCTTCCTGAGCGGTCCAGAAGGTAGATGAGGAGTCCCAGGCGCGCATGCTGAGTTGCGTCCCATCGAGCACCTGGAGCACGCGAGACCCTCCGTGACCGACGGTGTCGACGAGCGAGCCTCCCACTCGCGTCGATACACCCAGAAGGACGTCGTCCTGATAGTGCAGGATCGCGCTGTCAGGAGCCTCGTCGCTCTCATCATCGTGCACCTGACTCGTGCAGACGGCGATGTGACTGAAGTCGTCCGATGCGCTTAGTGCGAACAACGCTGACGATGTGGCGTCAACGGTCGCGATTACCTCACCCTCGGCGGATAGGACCTCATAGAGCGGGAGAGTGCTCGGCTTGGGTCCGGTGGGCAGGGCAAACCGTACCGAGCGTTCGCCCTCGTGGGAGTAAGTGACGTCGAATATCACAGGTACCGAGGTCGTCGACACATGCCATGCAGTAGTTCCATCACGGCGCAGAGCAATCGCACGATTCATGAACCGATCATCTGCGCTTAGCGAGAAGAAGGTCTGTTGGCCTGTCGGGGCCAGTCTCAGCGATGTGATCGATTCACCGGGGAAGGAGCGTTGCCAAAGAGTCTCCCCCGTTATGGTCAGGAGTGCCGCGTCGCTGCTTTCCGCGTTGCAGATGAGGACAACGCCGCCGTGGGTCTCCATGTTGGTCGGACGTGCGATACCGGACTCCGCCCGAGCTGCCGGGTGCTCCGCGAACGCCGGAGGGATTGAGCCGAGGCTCGTTGGTGCCGATGCGCACCCGGTCATCGTCGAGTACGTGATCAAGGTGGTGAGCAGCATGATCGTGAGGGCGGCTGACGGGTAAGGACGAGAGGACGTCGAGCGGTAGACCGCCCGGCGTCCTCTCAAGTGCTGTGTGCTGATGATGCTAGCCGCCATAGTTCGGTGTCCAGTACACCGGCGTGGTCACGGCCTGGGTTGCCAATCCCATGTACTCAATGGATGTACCGGTGCGGTTAGACGCGTACCTGTTGAGTGTCTTGTTCGGGTAGTGCGAACACGTTGCGCTCCCCATGCCGCTAATCCAGTGGTTCGTATCGCATCGATTGTTGTACACCGTGGATGTGCCGGTCCTGACCTGTACACGTGTCCAGTTTACGTAGTGAAGACCCAGGTGTGTCGACTTCACAGTGATGCCCACACGCCCGACTTTCACGGTGGTACTGGTCGGCCATGTGAGATAGGAGGTCGATGTGAGCGTGCCCCATTTGCCGACCTCACCGGTCGCCTTGGCGGTCGACGGGCTTATTATCACAGCCGAGGCCAGTGATGGTGCGAGAAGAGCAGTCATAAAGACTGTCGCAGACGCCAGTGCGATGAAGCGCTTCATGTGGACTCCGTCCCTGGGATGGTCTCAGAAGGTGGACGACCTGATCACGCATGGCTTGGGAGATGACAGGGCGGAATCGTATACGTTGTTCAGTATCTGCCCCCAGGTGATCGTCGCCATGCCGTATGTGTGGTAGCGAACGCCGGTCTTACTCGGCCACCATGTGAAGCTCACCGACTCGCCGGGAGCCCGCCAGTATGTGCCTGTCTTGGTGCTGGTGTAGATGGTGGTGCCGTTCGACTTGATGGAGGCTGTGATCGGGCCTACATAGCCCGACTTGTTGTAGAACTTATACGGGCTGAGAGGCGCGTACATCGTCTTCGAGCTGAGCGTACCATTCAGTACCTGTTTGGTGATCGCTACGGACGTCGTGCTCTTGGGGTAGTACCACGTCTCGAACCTGAAGCTCCAGCCGGGCACGTTACTGTAGTAGGTGCTGCCCGTTTTGACGACCGGCTGTGACTCGATGGCCGCGAATGCGGCACTTGGTGCACCCACCATCACAAACGTGATCAGTAAAGCAATAACTCGCTTCATTCGACCCCCCCCCGACAGTCGAGCGTCGCCGCTCGATCATCCTGCACCATTGAGGCGCATTTCAGGGCTGATATTCGCTATGGACCGGTGGGTTCCTGCTATCACCTTTGACGATGTTCGGCGCCCTCGTCTTGGCGGGTACTCAATCACAAAGATGCCTGAGGAGGGGTGGGACAGCGGCGCAATCTTGTTGGGCGGCAGCGGACTGCACCGTGTGCATCGTCAGAGCTACTGCTCCGGAGCTCCGAGCCCCGCTCCATTCCTTCTACTGCACGTCGATCAGCGTGTCGACAGGCGCGTTCGCATCGGTAAGCAACGGTACGTCGGCAACGGGGACGACTGTAGTGTAGAGGTCGCGGATCATCTCGGGGAATCCATCGATGGTGACCCTGTCATCGACGCGCGAGACGATCGTCTGTCCCAGACGGGCGTTGTCGATCGGCATGTCAGTGGCAAGTACGATGATGTTGCGTTTGGCGAGGGTGTTGCCGTCTTCACCGAGGCCGATAGGGAAGACTCTGACCTCGCCCCATACGGTCTCCGCTGTGCGATACATGCTGCGGAAGAGCTGGCTGGAGTCGCCCTCTGGCGCCGATATCACGTTGTAGGCGAGAACGCCGTCGGGCGCCATCACGGTCTTCACCTCTCGCAAGAACTCCTGCGTGGTGAGGTGGAACGGCAGCGAGTCGGAGTGGTACGCGTCCACGATGACGATGTCGTAGGTCTCATGGGTGGTCTGCACGTATCGCCGCGCGTCCTCCACGAACACCCGGCTACGCTCGTCCTCGGGTAGCCAGAAGTACTTGCGCGCCACGTCCACGACCACCGGGTCGATCTCCACCGAGTCGATCGTGACGCCCGGATAGTCGCGCCAGAAACGCTTGGTGATCGCTCCGCCGCCGAGGCCGAGCACGAGCACGCGCTTGGCATTCGGATTGAGCGCGAGCGTCAGGTGCATGTAGTCCGGGTATCGGATACGGCTGACATACGGGTCTTCGAGCGAGACAGCGCTTTGATGTGATCGGTCGAACCGCAGGTGCCGGGCGTCATCGTCCTCGGTCACTGTGATGCGGTGGTACTGTGTGTCTGCGCGGAAAAGTACCGTCTCGCCGAGTTCGTTGGCGACGGGGTCGGGGGCGAATCGCCAGAGCACACCGCCGGCCAGCGCCATCCCTGCGATGCACAGCGCGATCGTTCCCGGGACGACCGCACGAGCAAGCCGTGTGGACCGCGGTTTCGCCCCGTCGGGTGTCGCTTCGGGCTTGAGTGTGAGGGCCAGAAGCGAGAGGCCGATGAGCGCGATGCCCGTCCAAACCACGAGCGGCTCGAGCGAGAGCAGCGGGATCAGCCAGAACGACGTGGCGAGCGTACCGACGATGCTGCCTCCGGTCGAGACCGCATACAGGTTGCCGGTGGAGCGGCCGAGATGGGCCATGCCTTCGCTTGCTGCAAGACGTACACCGAGCGGGGAGACCATTGCAAGTAGGAGTGCCGGCACGAAGTAGATCGCCATGGTCGCGGCAAGCGAACCGATGCGCGGTCCGAGCTCGGCAGCGTACGGCAGGATGGCCTCGGAGATGAGCGGACCGGCTGCTGTCACGAGGCCCGCGGCAGCGATCACCGGTGGCAGCGATCGCGCTGCGCCGAAGCGATCCGCTAGCTGCCCGCCGAGCGCGTAGCCCACCGAGAGCGCGACCATCACGACCGAGATGACCGACCCCCACACGTAGATGGAGTTGCCGAGGTAGGGGGCGAGTACGCGTGCAGCCACCATCTCAAGTCCCATCAACGCTGCACCGCATCCAAACACGATGAACCTCAGCACGCGTGCTCCCCTCGGTTGTCGGCTATGCAGCAGTGTGGCAGATGAGGGCTTCATCGTGCCGGCGTGATATGCGTCCGATGTATGATGGAACATGCGAGGGTGCCGTGCATTCCGCTACGCTTACTTACGACGGGATCGATGATGACTGATCCAACACCCAGCCTCGAGCCTCGTATCGGGTCGGACTGCCGGATGTTGCTCGAGTTCCTGCGCGACGCGGTACTTTTCATCGACGCCGAAAACGGTCGTTTCGTCATGGCCAACCAGGCTGCTGAGCAGCTTTATGGCTACACCGCAGCACAGCTTCTCGCGCTTGGCTTACAGGATATCGTGGTGAGCGACCAAAGGGATGTCGGTCGGTTCATCAGCCCCACACGGCGTGGTGAGATCAGCGATGAAGGCATGATGTTCCACGCTGTACACCGTCGGTCCGACGGGTCGATCCTGGATGTCGATGTCAACGCACGCCTTGCGACGCTCGACGGGCGCGAGGTGGTGGTAGCGATCGTGCGCGACATGACCGATCGTCTCCGCATGAAGCGAGAGCTTGAACAAGCGTATGCCGAGGTGACCCAGATCCTCGACACTGCAGCCGATGGCATGCGTATCGTCGACCGTGACTTCACGATACTGCGCGTGAATCGCACGTTTTCCGAGCTCGCCGGAGTCGATCGTGATTCGGCTGTCGGCATGAAGTGCTACGACGTCTTCGCGGGTGACCAGTGCTACGCGGATGAGTGTCCGCTCGTGCGCGTGCTCGCAGGAGAGCCCGAGGTGGTATGCGAGACCGAGAAGTATCGCGCTGATGGCTCGCACGTGACGTGCCTGTTGAACGCGCAGCCGTACATCGTCGACGGTGAGATCATGGGGGTCATCGAGGACTTCCGCGATATCACCGAGCGCAAGCGGGCTGAAGAAGCGACGGCGTATCTGGCCACTCACGACACGCTTACCGGACTTCCGAATCGTGCGCTCTTACTCGATCGCTTGCAGGCGACTCTTGCCTGGGCCGAGCGCGAGCCGATGTCCGCAGTACTCCTGTTCTGTGACATCGACGACTTCAAGGAGATCAACGACCGGGTCGGACACGCAGCGGGTGATGAAGCGCTCAGGGTCGTCGCCCGGGCATTCGAGAGTGCTGTTCGCAAGATGGATACCGTCGCGCGATTCGGAGGCGACGAGTTCGTGGTGCTTGTCGTGAGCGTGGTCGGTGACATCGCGGCCGAGACGATCGCGGCGAAAATCGTCGAAGCCGTGGCTGGGGCGCCAGTCCTCGAAGACGTTGGTGTAGCACTCAGTACGAGTGTCGGCGTTGCCGTCCACAGACGAGGCGAGACCGCCGAGGAACTCCTCGAGCGTGCCGACACGGCCATGTATGTCGCGAAGCGCGATGGCGGTGGACGATACTACCGCGCGGAGTAGCGGCGACGCTTGAACCTGCCACTCCCGCTACGCCGCTCTCCTAAGTGGGCACGAACACCCTGTATGCATCTGACAGACGTCGGTGCCGCTTGTGGCCGCCGGAGAGGGGCGCACATGGGTAAGCACGGTAAGCTCACTACCAACTTCGGGGCTCCGGTACCCGACAACCAGAACGCGATGACCGCCGGACCGCGTGGGCCGATGCTGCTTCAGGACGTGTGGTACCTGGAGAAGCTCGCGCACTTCGATCGCGAGGTCATCCCCGAGCGCCGTATGCACGCAAAGGGTTCCGGAGCGTTCGGCACGTTCACGGTCACCAACGACATCACGCAGTACACCAAGGCGAAGGTCTTCTCGGAGGTCGGCAAGACGACCGAGCTCTTCGCTCGCTTCTCCACGGTCGCGGGCGAGCGCGGCGCTGCCGATGCCGAGCGCGACATCCGCGGCTTTGCCGTGAAGCTCTATACCGAGGAGGGTAACTGGGATCTTGTCGGTAACAACACGCCGGTGTTCTTCTTGCGCGACCCGCACGACTTCCCCGACCTCAACCGTGCCGTGAAGCGCGATCCCGCCACCAACCTCCGGTCGGCCCAGAACAACTGGGACTTCTGGACGCTGCTTCCCGAGGCGCTTCATCAGGTCACGATCACGATGGGTGACCGGGGTATCCCTAAGAGCTTCCGTCACATGAACGGCTATGGGAGTCACGCGTTCTCGATGATCAATGCAGCGAACGAGCGGGTGTGGGTGAAGTTCCACTGGGTCTGCGAGCAGGGGATCGAGAACCTCACCGACGCCGAGGCCGAGGCGCTCGTGGGTAAGGATCGCGAGAGCAACCAGCGCGATCTGTATGACGCCATCGAACGTGGTGAATTCCCACGATGGACGCTCAAGATCCAGGTCATGCCCGAGGCCGACGCAGCAAAGATGCCGTACAACCCGTTCGATCTCACGAAGGTCTGGTACAAGGGTGACTATCCGCTCATCGAGGTCGGCGTGATGGAGCTCGACCGCAACCCCGGTAACTACTTCGTGGACGTGGAGCAGGCTGCGTTCAACCCGGCAAACGTGGTGCCGGGGATCAGTTTCTCGCCCGATAAGATGCTGCAGGGTCGGCTCTTCAGCTACGGCGACGCGCAGCGCTATCGCCTCGGCGCGAATCATCACCTCATACCGGTGAACAAGGCTCGCTGTCCCGTCCATGGCTACAGTCGTGACGGTCAGATGCGCGTAGACGACAACTATGGCGGTACACCCGGCTATGAGCCCAACAGCTATGGGGTATGGCAGGCGCAGCCGGAGTATAAGAACCCGCCGCTCGCCATCGACGGTGCTGCGGACATCTGGGACTTCCGCGAGGACGACGACAACTACTACGAGCAGCCGGGCAAGCTCTTCCGGCTCATGGATGCCGAGGAGCAGCAACGGCTCTTCGAGAACACCGCCCGCGCGATGGGCGATGCGCCCAAGATGATCAAGATGCGCCACATCGGCAACTGCTACAGGGCCGATCCTGCCTACGGCGAGGGTGTCGCCGCAGCGCTTGGCATCGCGATGAGCGACGTCGAACTTTAACGAGAACGCGCATGGGGGGCCTGCGGTGTCACTGTGGGCTCCTCCGGCGTTCTGGGGCCACACCATGGGGTGCGTGTGTCGGCGCCGTGGGGGATACTGCGAGAAGAACATATGCACGTCCGAAAGGGGTTCTGTATGTCCGAACAGCTTCCCGGCCTGCTCATCGGTAAGAGCGACATCGCCGTGACGATCCTGCCCGAGATGGCCAACCGCCACGGGCTTGTCGCCGGTGCCACCGGTACCGGTAAGACCGTGACCCTCCAGGTGCTCGCCGAGGCCTTCAGCTCTATTGGCGTGCCGATCTTTGCCGCCGACGTGAAGGGCGATCTCTCGGGCATCTCCCAGGCAGGCGCGATGAACTCCAAGATCGAGGAGCGCGTCGACAAGATGGAGCTTGGGGAGTGGGAGTTTCACGGCGCGCCGGTGACGTTCTGGGACGTCTTCGGTGAGAGCGGGCATCCCATCCGCACGACGGTTTCCGAGGTGGGGCCGCTGCTGCTCGGTCGTATGCTCAACCTCAATGACATACAGGAAGCAGTGCTCACGATCGCGTTCCGCGTGGCTGATGAGAACGGTTTATTGCTGCTCGACATCAAAGATCTCCGCTCTATGCTCAAGTACGTTTCGGACAACGCGCGGGAGATCGGCAGCACGTATGGGAACGTCTCGCCCGCGAGCGTGGGCGCTATCCAGCGCTCGCTGTTGGCGCTCGAAGAGCAGGGAGGCGACCTGTTCTTCGGTGAGCCGGCGCTCGACCTTTTCGATTTCATCCAGACCGATAGCAACGGCAAGGGCATGGTGAACATCCTGGCAGCCGATCGGCTGATGGGCTCGCCCCGGCTCTACTCGACGATGCTGCTGTGGCTGCTCTCCGAGCTCTTCGAGCGGCTACCCGAGGCAGGAGATCTGCCCAAGCCCAAACTCGTCTTCTTCTTCGATGAGGCGCACATGCTCTTCGACGATGCGCCGGATGCGCTGCTCACCAAGATCGAGCAGGTCGTGCGGCTCATCCGCTCCAAGGGCGTGGGCGTGTACTTCGTCACGCAGAACCCTGTCGACATCCCCGACACCGTTCTTGGCCAGTGTGGCAACAAGGTGCAGCATGCATTGCGCGCCTACACGCCGCGCGAGGCGAAGGCCGTGAAGGCCATGGCCGAGACGTTCCGACCCAATCCCGGACTCGGCGATGTCGAAGCCATGGTCACCGAACTCAAGGTGGGCGAGGCGCTGGTGTCGTTCCTGCAAGAAGACGGTTCGCCGATGCCCGTGGAACGCGCGTTGATCATCCCGCCGCACAGCCGTATCGGCACGATCGTCCCTGCCGAGCGTCAGGCGATCAGGGTGTCCTCGCTCATCGCCGGTCACTACGAGGCGGCGGTCGATCGCGAGAGCGCACACGAGGTTCTCAAGGCCCGTGCCGAGGCAGCCATCGCTGCCGAGGAGGCTGCGGCCGAGGCAGTCGAGGCAGCGAAGCTACAGGTGAAGGTGGAGAAGCCCGCCGCTACGACCAAGAAGGCGCGCACGTCCTCCTCGCGCAAGGACACGCCACTCGAGGCGTTCACCAAAAGCACGACTCGCGCGATCGGTAGCCAGTTGGGACGGCAGATAGCGCGCGGTATCCTTGGTACCATCCTTGGAGGATCCAGCAAATAGGACGTGCCGGGCGACCGGGCGCGACTAAGGAGCGTGGCACCATGAGCGATGAACAGACCCCGAGAGAGACCCCGCTCGAGCCTGGAGCTGGTGACGCCTGGCGCGATGTCGTCACCGAGCTCGATGCACTGGGCGACGCGCTCGGTCGTTGGCTCAAGGCCGCAGTGAACGACACCGAGAACAAGCGGCGGCTTGAGGAGTTGTCGGACCGCTTGGAGGGCCTCGCGTCGGACGTTGGCGACACTGCAAAGAGCGCGGTCAGCTCCGAGGTCGGTCAGTCGTTCAAAGAGGCGGCCGATAAGACCGGGGATGCGTTCAAGCTTGCCGGAGAGAGGTTCACCGATGAGGTCGGGCCACGGCTTGCCAGCGCCTTCAAGAGTGTCGGCAGCAAGCTTCGCGATGCGGCTGACAAGATCGATGAGCGGCAGACATCAGCTGTTGCTGAGCCAGCTACAGAGCCAGCAGCAGAGCCCACGACACCGTCCGACACCCCTCAAGACTGATCCTGCTACGGAGACCCTCATGTCCGAATGCACGTTCCACCGCGGCGTGGAGACCAACGTACGCTGCGTAGAGTGCGATCGCCCTATCTGCCCCAAGGACTTCGTCCCTACACCCGTGGGGTACAAGTGTCCTGACTGCGCGCGTCAGCTTCCCTCGGCGCGGCGTACGGTGAAACCGCGTCAGCTCGTGCTGGCCACACTCGCGGCTATCGGTGTGGGCGTCGTGGGGATGTTCTTGCTTGCGATACTCGGCGTGGGCTACTGGATCGTGACCATCCTGCTCGGGATGCTCACGGGCGAGGCAGCCCGTCGTGCCTCGGGCGGGCATCGGGAGCGCTCGGTCGCGTTCGTTGCGGGAGCGGGAATGGTGCTCGGCGCGTTGCTCAGTGGTGCGGGAGTCGTCGCGATGGTGCTCGGTGCTGTGGCAGCCACCGCATCTGTGCTATCCGGGCGGTGGTAGGCAGATGTCCTCGCCTGTGCTCGCCAGCTTCAGGCCGTCCCCTTCGGCCGGCTGGGTGTGGTTGCTCGGACTCACTGCGGTCATCGCTGCCTCGGGGGTCCCGCTCGTGCTGCCCGGCGTTGTAGCTGCAGAGGAGCGCATCGTGGTGTGGGCCACCCTCGCTATCATCGTGCCGCTTGTCGGATACCTGCTTCTCGCGCTCGTGTCGCTTCCGACGATGCGCTATGACCTCACGACCGACGAGCTCGTTCTCTCGTGCGGGCCTCTCTACCGCTATCGGGTTCCATATGCACAGATCACCGGCGTGCATCGCACCACGCTTACGCCGACGCTCTGGTCGAGCACGCGGATGCCCGGGCTTGCGATCGGTGGCGTTCCGTACGCTGGTGTCGGTATCGTGAAGATGTGTGCTACCCGTATGTCGCGGGATATTCTCGTCGTGGCGGCCGGGAAGCGGCGGTACGGGCTCACGCCGGACGATGAGACCGGGTTCATGGCGACGCTGACATCACTCGTGCCGCACTTGGAGAGTCCGGCATCGAAAGACACCTTCGGGGGAGCTGACGTGTCTTGGTCGTAGTGATGGCAGTGCTCTCCATCGTCGCAGGTCTCGCACTGCTGACCGCCGGTGGCGAGGGTCTTGTGCGTGCGGCAGTCTCGCTCGCACGACGCTCGGGGTTGCCGACGATGCTCATCGGCGTCACGATCGTGGGTGCGGCGACCTCGATGCCGGAGCTCGTGGTGAGCCTGCAGGCGGCCATCGAGGGCAATCCGGGCATCGCCGTGGGTAACGTCGTCGGTAGCAACATCGCAAACCTTGCACTCGGTCTCGGAGTGATGGGTGTACTGGCGCCATTCACGGTGCGCAGGCGCGCGCTTTGGTACGACATCTTCGCGCTTATCATGGCGAGCATCATGTTCCTTTGGCTCGGCATGGTGGGCACCATCACCCGCGGGGCCGGCATGTTCATGGTGTTGGCACTCGTGCTTCATCTCTGGTCGACGTACCGTCGAGACAAGCGCGAGCGTGACGCGGTCGCGGATCTGCATGCCGAGGAGTCGGCGGAGTTCTCGGGGCACTGGCCGCCGCCGGTTTCGTTCACGATCCTTGTGATCGCGACTGCGATGCTCGTGGGCGGTGCGCGTCTGCTGCTCAATGGCGCGATCCCTCTCGCCGAGATGTGGGGCGTGAGCGACACGGTGATCGGGGCGAGCGTCGTGGCGATCGGCACCTCGCTCCCGGAGATCGCAACGACCGCAGCTGCAGCACTCAGGCGCGAGCATGAGGTGGCGCTCGGAAATCTTATGGGAAGCAGCCTCTTCAACCTACTCGGCATCCTGGGTGCCACTGCCGTCATCCAGCCGATACCACTCGACTCGGCGTTTGTGTATACAAGCGGCGGGGTCGCCCTTGGCGTCGTCTTACTGAGCACCCCCTGGCTCAACGGCGGGCGGTGGTTCGGTCGTACGGTCGGCTGGGCGTTCCTCGGCGGATATCTGCTCTATATCGTGCTCACGACCGGACTTCTCGGCTGATGAATCTCGTTGCGGTTCGGGGTACCATCGGACCCGAGGAGGAGTGATGTCCGAGCGCGCTGTCGTACGCTTCGAGCCTTCGGGTCGCACGGTGTCCGTGCCGCTCGGCTGGACGCTGCTCGAGGCTGCGCGTGCTGCGGGGGTCGAGATCGATGCACCGTGCGGAGGGAGCGGTTCGTGTGGTTCGTGCCGCGTGCGTGCCACCGGAGCGCTGTCGGTGGCGACGCAAAGTGAGCAGGAGCTGCTGGGCCGAGCAGGCATAGCGCTCAGCAAACGTCTCGCGTGTCGCGCCCGCATCGAGGGTGACGTGACGGTACTCTTGCCCGAGCAGCCGCGCGAGGTCCGTGTGGCCATGGCTGCACAGCACAGAGCGGTAGAGGTGCAGCCGCCGACCGAACGGGGTATCGATCGGCCCGGCGAGCTCATCGGGACTGCGTTCGACATCGGTACGACGACTATAGCGGGTGAGCTGGTGGACCTGCGTACCGGGGCGGTCCTGGCGGCATCCGGTGAGCTCAACGCCCAGCGGACTATGGGTACCGACGTGCTCTCTCGGGTGGCGCATGCTTCGGGTGGTGGTGCGATGGAGCTGCGCGACAGGGTCGTGAAACAGCTCGACGCGATGACGCTCGGGATGCTCGAGCAGACAAGTAGCGCCCCCAAAACGCTTACCGAGAGCGTGGTCGTGGGTAACGTCGCTATGACCGGGCTCTTCCTCGGCGCGGACGTATCACCCCTCGGCGAGGCACCGTACGAAGGCGCTCCCCTCGGTGGGCGCCGCGTGCGACCGGTGGACATCGGATCGGCACTTCACCAGAGCCTGGAGATCATCGTGTTACCCGCGGCCTCGGCGTTCGTAGGCTCCGACGTCACCGCCGGCATGCTTGCCACCTCGTTGGCCGAGCGGATCACCGCCACGCTTTATATCGACCTCGGCACCAACGGAGAGATCGTGCTGGCTGCCAAAGGCGAGCTACGCGCTGCGACGGCCGCTGCCGGTCCTGCGCTCGAGGGCGCTTCGATCCAGTGCGGTATGCGTGCCGAGGCAGGGGCGATCGAGCAGGTGGAGATCGAAGGCGACAGCGTCCTGATGGGCGTCATCGGTGAGTGCAAGCCGCAGGGCATCTGCGGTAGCGGTCTACTCGATCTCATCGCAGCGCTGCTCGACGCCGGCGTCATCGATGCGAGCGGGCGCCTGCTCGATACCGTGGGTCATCCGTTGAGGATGCGCATCACGGAGCGTGAGGGAAGTCGTGCGTTCATCGTGGACGAGCACAACGACATCGTACTCACCCAGCAGGACATACGGCAGGTGCAGCTTGCGATCGGTGCGATCCGGGCAGCGATAGAACTACTGCTCGCATCTGCCGGGCTCGAGCCGACGGCGATCGTGACGGTGGTGATTGCGGGCGGGTTCGGATTCCATGTCCGAGCGGCATCACTGGTGCGCCTCGGGCTACTGCATCCGCTCTGGCTCGACCGGGTCACGTTCGCGGGCAACACAGCGCTTGTCGGCGCACGGATGGCGTTGCTCAGCGGTGTGGTCCGTGAGAGCGCAGAGGACATCGTGTCGCGCGTGCAGACGGTGGACCTCGCCGCACACCCCGAGTTCCAACAGCGCTTCATCGGTTCACTCACGTTTCCCGGGTAGCCTCGGTCTATCTCCCTTCCTGCTCCCGCCGGGTACACATATCTTCTTGACATTCCGATTTCCTAATGGCAATCATGCTCTTGGATTATACGTGCTCCAAGGGAGGGGAACGGAATGGCTCAACGTCGTACGATCGGGCCCACCGCGTGGCTTCTGGGTGGTGCCGGTCTGCTCATTGGTGCAGTCGCCGCCTGGCTCATCAGTCAGGGGAATCCGGGGAACATGGGCCTGTGTATCGCATGCTTCCTTCGCGATATCACCGGCTTCTTCGCAGGTAAGGTCACCAATCAGGGGGCCGTGGCGTACATACGCCCGGAGATCATCGGCATCATCCTCGGCGCCATGGGCGCGGCGCTCTTCACGCGGGAGTTCCGTCCGCGTGGTGGCAGTCAGCCACTCATCCGCTTCGTGCTCGGTTTCATCTTCATGTCGAGTGCACTTGTCTTTCTCGGCTGTACCGTGCGTGCGTGGCTACGTCTCGGTGGTGGCGACCTCACGGCCATCTGGGGCATCCTCGGTATCGTCGCAGGCGTGCTCATAGGCATCGTCTTCCTGAAGAAGGGCTTCAACCTCGGACGTACCAAGACCGTGGCCAAGCCACTCGGCTGGATACTGCCGGTGTTTGCCCTCGTACTTCTCGGTTTTGCCGTGATGAGCGCTGCTGGCTCTGCTCCTGACTGGACTCTGCTGACCGCTGCAGGCGATGGCCCCGGTGCCCTGAGCGCCCCGCTGTTGATCTCGCTCGCCGCCGGTCTGCTCATCGGTATCGTCGCGCAGCGCAGTCGCTTCTGCTCGATCGGCGGCATCCGTGACGCGATCCTCGTGCGTCGCTACGACCTGCTCTTCGGCGTCATCGGCTTGCTCGTCGGTACCACCGTCGTGAATCTGATCCTCGGCCAGTACCACCTGGGCTTCATCAACCAGCCGGTCGCGCACAACGACATACTCGGCAATTTCGCGGCGATGACCATTGCCACGTTCGCAGCGATGATGCTCGGCGGATGTCCTCTGCGTCAGATCATCATGAGCTCCGAGGGCGATGCCGACTCGACGACCGCAGTCGCCGGAATGTTGGTAGGCGCAGGGTTCACGCACTGGGCGGGTCTTGCCTCCTCGGGCAAGGGTCTGTCAGCCATCGCATGGCCGGGGCTTGCGGTGATGATGGTCGTGCTCTTGGCGATCGCGTGGTATGGCACCCGGAAGACGGCCTAGAGGGAGGATGAAGATGAAAGAAGTCGATGTGCGCGGGCTTTCATGCCCGATGCCGCTCATGCTTGCCAAGAAAGGGATCGAAGGCGATCCTGCTGAGATCATGGTCCATGCGGACAGTGGGACGGCGAAGGCCAACGTGGTAGCGTTCCTGCAGGACGCCGGCTACACGGTCACCGTGGAAGAGTCCGGTGACGAGTACAGGATCAAGGGATCTCGATAATGGCACTGTTCGGACGCAAAGACAGGAAGACCGCCCCGGGCGCCGATGAGGCGCTCGGGCTCTTCCTTTTCGACGCAGTGAACGACGCGATGGCCGCCGAGCGTGTGCTCAAGGCTGCGAACTACGCTGTCTCGCTCGTGGCGCCGCCGCCCCACCTGCGCGAGGGCTGCGATCTTTCCGTCGCGCTTCCGCGTCTCGAGCAGGTCGGTGCCGAGCGGGAGCTCGTCGATGCAGGTATCCATATCCGCGACTGGGTGGCCGACGCTGAGGGTACTGCCGAGGTCAGCGATCTGGTCACCACAGTGGACTTCGGTGAGTGGCTGATGGTGCGTGCCGGCAACATGAAGATCGTCGTCGAGAAGGCGACCGGTACGATCGTGAACACCTCCGGTGGGGGATGTCCAGACATCCCGTATCTGAACCTTGCGCTCGTGGGCAAGCGGGTGGACGAGGTGCCGCGACCCAAGGATCTCGGCTACACGCTCTGCGGGCTTATGCTCGACCGCGCGTATGTCGAGGTGTGTACGCAGCTTGATGCAGGTACGACGGATGGTGGTGTTGCATGACGCTTCTGGTTGTCGCGACCTATCCGGTGGCCGGCGGCCCCGTGCTCGAGGGTCCGGTCACCATCGAGCCCGATGGCGGCATCGCTATCGGCGGAGTACGCGTGCCGAGCTCTCAGGGCACCTCGGCGATGCTCGGCGCTGCAGTGCAGGTGGCTGCATACCTCGGCACGCCAGCGCCCCACGCACTCGTCGCGGGCGATATCGGCAGGGGCGACGGGACGCGTGCCGTCTACGAGCACCTGCTCGGTGCCGTGGAGCGTATTCGCCCGTCGGTGCTCGCATTCCACTACATGCAGCCGGTGATGGCGCTCATGCGCAAAGCCGTCGAGGGGCTCGCGCAGCTGGCACCCGACATGCT
>Ga0265295_1004888_pt1 | contig 17638 bp, 16 predicted proteins | sample Munlansysbiofilm_FD_192503 | JGI IMG/M metagenome (GOLD analysis project Ga0265295, IMG submission 192503) | Leachate microbial communities from a municipal landfill in Southern Ontario, Canada - Methane capture system biofilm | ecosystem: Engineered > Solid waste > Landfill > Unclassified ...
GAAAGCATTTATCACTTCGGTATTTATTTTTTCCTACATCATGCCGCAATGGACACTCGCATTAGTTTGGAATAACTTATTCACAAGTCAAGTAGTTGCAGGCGGCTCCGATGGAATTCTCGCCGCACTTATCGGACTGAGGATGCCACTTTGGTGGGTTAAAGGGATGTTCCCTAGTATTGTTGTCCTCGGACTTCACTACGCTCCTTTCGCGTATATCCTTATTGGTGCAATTTTCAAAAACATGGATGCTAACTTAGAAGAAGCCGCCACCATTTTGAATACGCCAAAACTAAAAACATTCTTTCGCGTAACGATGCCGATGGTTATGCCGGCAATTCTTTCGACAATTCTATTAGTATTTAGTAGTTCAATGGGCAGTTATCCTGTGCCACACTACTTAAATTTGACAACGATGTCGACTAAATATATCGACTTAAATATTCAACGACCAGGTTCGGCGAGCATCCAATCAATCATAATGATTATGATTGGTGTTTCAATCTTAATGGTCAACCAAAAAGCGACGAGTAGCCGTAAGTCGTATACCACGATTGCCGGTAAGTCTGGGCAAATAACCAAGATGCGCTTAGGCAAAATTGCCGGAATTGTTATTCCTACTGTCTTAGTAATTATGACAATATTCACAAGCTTATATCCAATCTTCTCATTTGCACTAGAAACTTTCTTACCTAACCCCGGAGATTATAGCGGATTCACGCTCAAATGGTGGACAAAGCAGACTTCAGGCGGTGAAGACGGAATGTATGGACAAAAAGGAATGCTTTATAACGAAGCGATATGGAATGGCTTCTTTGGATCGCTACGGGTTGCGTTTTTCTCGGCCTTAATTGCCGGAACGGTTGGGTTATTAATTGGTTACGCCGTTAGTAAACAACGAAAAACTTTACTTGCAAAAACGGTCAATAATATTGCCTTCTTACCTTACCTATTACCATCACTTGCGATCGGTGCCGCTTACTTCGTCTTTAGTAAACAAATAGGTCTGTGGGGAACATACGCGATTCTGATTATCGTCGGGACTATAAAATATATCCCATTTGCTTCGCGAGCATCATTAAACGCAATGCTACAAATCAGTGGCGAGATTGAAGAAGCTGCTTACATTCAAAATACACCATGGATCAAACGGATGTTTAGAATTGTCATTCCGATTCAAAAGAGTGCTATTTTAAGTGGCTATTTGCTACCATTTATTACCGCGATTAGAGAAATGACTTTGTTTATGATGTTAGTTAAGAGTCTCGATATGATTTCAACTACACAACTTCAATACTTTGATGAAATGGGCTTATACGCCTTCTCATCAGGAATTAACTTAATTATTATTGTCTTTATTCTCGTCACAAATAAACTAATTGAAAAAGTAACAGGTGCAAGCCTAGATAAAGGAATGGGAGGGTAGTATATGCCAGAAATTATTTTAGAAAACATTAACAAACGTTGGGGACAGTATTATGGGGTCGACAATTTAAACCTCAAAATTCACAACAATGCTTTTATTACCTTACTTGGTCCTTCTGGATGTGGTAAGACGACAACCCTACGGATGATTGCCGGACTAGAAACTCCAACCGAAGGTAAAATTACCATCGGCGGTGTCACCGTTTTTGATAGCGCCAAGGGAATTAATATCCCGGCTAACAAACGCAAAGTTGGGTTCTTATTCCAAAACTATGCCTTATGGCCAAATATGACTGTCTACCAAAACATTTCCTTTGGACTTAAAAATATCAAAGAAGAAATGGATGTCCACGCTGAAGAAGTGCGGACACTTGACCAAATCATTACAACCTTAAAGCAAGGGCCGCTCTTAATTGAAACAATCTTTGATTCTAAAGATAAAGATGGAAAGATTAATGATGCGGTTGCACAAATTCGCTTAATTGATAAATTCGACCTTTCACAATATAGTGCCAAGGAAGTTTTTAAATTAAACATTCATGTTGAAAAGGACAAATTGCCTGCAATTTTAGCCTCATATGAGGAAAAACGTGCACATGCGCTTAGTAAAGTTGAAGCTCAAGGTTATACTCTTGGAACGAATTATGAGTTACTGATCGGTGGGGTTCCTCACCGTAAGGTTCGTAAATTATCAAAAGAAGAAATTGATATTCAAGTCCGTCGAGTCTCTCGCATTGTTAAAATCGGTGACTACATGGATCGCTATCCTAGTGAACTATCCGGTGGTCAACAACAACGTGTCGCCATTGCGCGTACATTAGCGCCGCAACCGGTTGTCCTCTTAATGGATGAGCCATTATCTAACCTCGATGCAAAATTACGGCTTGAAATGCGTAGTGAACTTCAACGTCTCCATATTGAAACTGGAGCCACTGTTGTTTATGTGACCCATGATCAAAACGAAGCAATGACCTTAGCAACAAGTATTTCGCTGATTGAAAATGGTATTTTACAACAAAATCAAGAACCCTTGACTGTCTACAAACGCCCGATCAATGTCTTTGTCGCAGATTTCGTCGGAAACCCTGCAATCAACTTCATTGATGCAGTTGGTAAGCAAAATAAGGATGGAAGTTTTAGTTTCAAAGTATTTGACAAAGTAAACGTCACCTTCACGCCTGGAGAAAAAATTGACCTGAAGACTGTCAAAGTTGCTTTAGATGAAGCTAAACTTAATGTAACTAAATACTCAGTCGAAAAAGCCAACAAAGACAAACTATTCGAGCATAAAATACCACTAGTTAATTATGAACTAGCGGACAAAAAGGAACTATTTACCTTCGGTGAGGATTTCATTCTTGGCATTCGCCCTGAATGTATACGCCTTGATAAACAAGATAGTGTTGGCATTCCTTCAACGATCTACAGTGCGATGCCAGCTGGGATGGAAACCACTGTTCGGACAAGATTTGAAAACTTCTTATTGACCGGAGTTATTTTCGGTAGTGAAATCTTCAAACTTGATACAGCGACAAGCGTCAGTTTCGGCTCAAGCGACATTATGCTCTTTGAAAGAACATCAGGTCGTTTACTAGGCTTAGGCACTTTAAAAATCGAAAAATAGTTGTTAGCTACTAAATGAGGCGCAGTTTCAACACTGCGCTTTTCTGTTGGCTAAATTTTGCTAATGGAGTCAAACTTATAATTAGAAGATAATTACAACTTTAATGTATAATATAAAAAGGAAAGTTTGAGGATTCGTAATGTCGACATTAGAAATCATCTTAGTTACGGTCTTAGGTGCACTTATTTTCGTCGGTGTTTTTTACCTGCTTGTTTTCCATACTAACAAAAATAACCGCCTTGAAACTTTTAAAGTTCTTAATACACATGCCAAAAAAGGTGCGATTGTTTTTTTTGGCGATAGTTTAACTGACTTTTATCCAATGCAAGATTTCTTTCCCTCAAAATGTATCTATAACCGGGGGATTGCCGGTGATACCACGATTGACTTGATCAAAAGAATCTATAATATTATTGAGATTCAACCCCATAAAATATTTGTGCAAATCGGCACTAATGACTTAGGAAAAGGTGTTAAACCACAAAAAATCGTCTCAAACATTAAAAAGATTTTCTCTATTTTAAAAGCTTCGATTCCTGGTGTTGAAATCATTAGCATTTCCCTTTACCCGATTTCGCACCATAAAATATGGCTCTCACCAATCATCGCCGGTTTGAGAACTAACAAAAAGATCAATTTGACTAATGAATTACTCAAAAAGTTATGTAAAGAGATGGATATTACTTATATCAATATGCATGAGGAATTAGTCGGTGCTAATGACCGAATAAAAAAGGAAAACACCCTTGAAGGGCTTCATATTTCCGGAATTGGATATGGCGTTATCTCTAAAAAATTGGCTGAATATATTTAAAAAGGACTTACATGAAACTATAAGATACCTTGCATGGTTATGATGATCATTAAAACACGCTTATGATTTAAGTTAAAAAATAAATGGACGATATGATATAATTTTAAGTAATCGTAAAACTATTATGAAAAAACCCTTAAGTAAATTTGATTCAATTATAGAAACCCTACCTCAAGAACAACAAGAACTTGTCGATAGTTTTTTTATGGATCTTTCAACTAAGGTCATCTTAGTTCCTAGTGAAAAACACAAACTCTTTGCAGATTTTCAAAATATCATCATCTATTATTTAAAAGCGGGTTTAACCCTTGATGCAGCCTTGAATCGCATTGATGTGGCTAATCTTGGCGGCTTTTACTCACGGATGCCTTCCAGATGGTTCGCACTTGATTATTCCGCAAAAATATATCCACTCTCGATGGGTCATGGCCAAATGTCAGTCTTTAGACTTTCGGTTTACCTTAAAAAAGATGTGGTGCCTGAGGTATTACAGATGGCTTTAACGTTTACAATTAAACGTTTTCCACAGTTTGCCACCACCCTCAAAAAGGGCTTCTTTTGGCATTATCTTGACTCAACTAAAGCTCACTACGCAATTAATGAGGAAACTGCGCGGCCGTTTTTACCAATTAGAGTCTCATTAACGGGCTCAAAAACATTTAAAGTTCTCTATTTTAATAATCGCGTGAGTGTCGAATTATTCCATGCTTTGACAGACGGCACGGGAGGGATGATTTTTCTTAAAACGTTGATGCACGAATACTTCCGGCTCTTAGGAATTGAATCAACCCTTGACGCTACTACCTTTGATGTTAATGTCGCCCCTGATTTTGACGAGAATGCCAACGAATTTGCTAAAGCACCAAAAACAAAGGCTGGGGGCTTTATGTCAAAGAAATCTTTGCAACTAAGTGGTAAATTGACGAGGATAAAACCTTGCCAAGTCATTCATTTTAAATTGGATTCACAAAAATTGATTGAAGTCGCAAAATTAAACAATACAACGGTCACGGGTTATATTATCACGCAAATATTAATTGCTAATAAGTATGCAATTGAGGCTAATTCGGGCGATGTGTCCATCCAAGTACCAGTCAATATGCGTAAATTTTGGCCTTCAAAAACTATCAGTAATTTTACAATGTATTTTGCCCTAAGACTAGCACTTAAAGATATTACAACGACGAAAGAAATTATTGAGGAAGTTAATAAGCAACTTGTCGAAGGGTCATCTAAAGAAAAGATGATGGCGATGATGTATTCAGTCCGTCAAATGGTCAGAAATATTCGTTTCATCCCATTATTTATCAAAACACCAATTGCTAAAATTGCTTATGGATTCATCGGCGAACGCAGCTACACAAATACGCTTTCTAATCTTGGGATTGTAAAATTTCCTGCGGAGTTAGAAGAACATATCGAAAGTTTAGATTTTATTCTTGGGACCGCCGTGTTAAATCGTGCAAGTTGTACCTTAGTGTCATTTAATAACACGACAACCCTTTCGATTTCCAAAATTACGCTTGATAGCTCGTTTGAAGAGCGACTCTTATCCCTATTAAGTGATGATCAAATACCTTTAACAATTGAAGGGAGTGATGTTTATGAAAATGTTAAATACCTATCCGTCCGCAAAAAAACAAAAAATTCAACGCGAAAAAATTAATGAAATCGTTAGATGGCCATTTATCATTGGTGTTTTCGTCCTACCAATTGTAAACTTTTTCACTGGTGCTCCCGTTTGGAGTCCGGTTGCAATTTGGTCAATGTGGATTGTTTGGTCAATGCTTTTTTCTCCACAATTAGTTGAATATAATCGTATAAGTAACGTTGTGAGGTTGGTGACAAATGTGGCAATTTTACTTGTCTTAATTGAATTTTTTATTGCCCCCGGATGGGCAGTTGAAGTTGTTTCAATTGTTGGCTTCAGTGGTTTAATTGTCTTAAGTATTTTGTTTTTTTCTAACCTTCACAAGCAACGACAAAATCTTTTCCCAATGCTATTATTTATCATTGTCACGATTGTACTCGCCGTTACGGGCATCATTATTTGGCGTGAACAAAGTCATTGGGCGATAATTACATTAGGGACAACGGGCGTAGCTTTTTTAGTTACGACTGCGATTGTTTTGCGAAAAGATTTATTAAACGAATTTGCCAAAAGATTTCATACGAGGTAGCACATAATTACTACATTATTTATTTGATTTAATGTTTTTGGTTTTTTTGCTACAATGTAATTACTAGAATTAATCAATATAAGGAGGAAATTTATATGATTAAAGACTTTGGACTAGATTATTCAATCCACTTGATTCTAATGATCTTCGCTGGCATTCTTTGGGGCGCTGTTATTCGCATCTCCAGAGGCAACACACTTATGGGTGTTCTTTACTTCTTAACCGGCGGATTCTTCCTAATCGGCTGGCTTATTGACTTCGTTAATTTACTTACAAAGAAAAATTTCGCTGTTTAATTTACACGAGATTCTCATGAAAGGGTATATATATTTATACCCTTTTTTATATTCCATTTAGTTTATCAAAGATCAATAAGTTATAATTTACCCAGAGGGGGATTTATTTATGTATAAAGTGGGTTTTATTGGCGTCGGAAATATAGGCGAAGCGCTACTGAGTGGGATTATAAGTTCAAAATGGGCATTGCCTCATGAAATAGTTGTGACAACAAAAAGTAGTGCTCGTGCGCAGATAATTGCTAGTACCTATGGGGTCGATGTCGCACTCTCGAATATTTCACTAGCAATTTCAAGTGATATCATTGTGATTGCTACTAAACCAAATATTTACCCTTCAATTATTGAGGAAATTTATACTGCTCTCGATATGAGTAAAGTCCTGATCTCAATTACGCCTTCTTTTACACTTGAAACACTTCAAAAAATGACTAATAAAAGAACTAATATTATTCGCACAATGCCTAATACTCCTAGCAAAGTAGGAAAAGGTATGACGGGGATTACTGCGAGTCCTAAAATCCGCCCCGAACTATTAGATAAAGTTATAAGTTTATTTGATAGTGTTGGTAAGACTACTTTAGTCAAGGAAGAACAGATGGCGGTTGTCGGAACACTAAGTGGCTCCAATCCCGCATTTATTGAATACTTCATTAAAGTAATGGTGGAATATGGGATCGGTCAAGGTCTTAGTGAAAGCGAGGCGCGTTTGCTCGTGCTTGAAACGTTTAAAGGTACAGTTATGCTCGTAGAAACTTCTGAACTCTCTTATGATGGCCTTATTGATCAAGTTTGTTCTAAAGGCGGGTCGACAATTAAAGGCATCGAGAGTTTGCATCAAAATGGAGTTGCAGACCTATTGACGAACGCGCTAGAAGAAACTACTAAAAAGTTTAAAAAAATGGAAAAATAGCCATATGCACCTTGATAGATTGACGCACGTTTTTAAAAACAATCCCGATGATAAAGGACGCTATATATTATATTGGATGCAACAAAGTCAGAGAGTGAAATATAACCATGCTTTGGCACATGCCATTAAACTAGCTAATCAATTTAACTTACCACTCATGGTTGTTTTTGTTGTGACTGAGCATTTTTTGAGCGCCAATGAGCGCCACTATACTTTTATGTTTGAAGGATTAGTAGAAGTGAAACGCGGTGTAGAAGAACAAGGAGCGACTTTTGTTATCAAAATTGGACAATTTTCTGATGTTATTCCTAAACTCGCCTCAGAGGCCCATAGTGTCGTTTTTGATTATGGTTATCTCAAACCGCAACTTAACTGGCGCCGTGAGGTACTCGACAAAATTGTGGCGGCAAATCTTAAAACGAATATCGATTTAGTTGAGTCTGATCTTATCGTCCCCATCCGGCGTGCTTATAATAAAGTAGCCTATGGGGCATATGTAATCAGACCGCACCTTCAAAAATTAGCGCCGCAATATAGGGATTTTATTGATTCTGGAAAGCTGAAGAATATATCTCTTATTTCAGTTAAAAGCGACGTAAATATCGATGACTTGTCTTTTATTCAAAGTCTAAACATCGATCATAGTGTCAAAAAATCAAACTATTTTACTGGAGGTTATAGCCATGCTAAAAAACACCTTCAAACATTTATTGATACCAAACTCTCTTTTTATCCTCAAAGAAGTGATCCAAGTTTAGGTGTCCAATCTTATCTTTCACTATATCTTCAATTTGGGCAAATATCCTCGCTCGAAGTATTGGATATTATTGAAAGTTTAAATTTGGACATAGAGGTTAAGAAGGAATTTGTCGAACAACTTTTGGTCAGGCGTGAATTAGCGTATAACTATGTTTTCTATAATAAGAATTATGATAATTTTCTCTACATGACCGAACCTTGGGCTTACGAAACAATGAAAATACATCAACATGATCAACGCGAATTCATTTACACAAAAGAAGAAATCGAAAACGGCGAGACTGAAGATATCTATTTTAATTCAGCAATGATGGAAATGAAAAAGACCGGTTTTATGGCTAATTATATGCGCATGTACTGGGCCAAACAAATTATTACTTGGTTACAGAGTTATGAAGAGGCTTATGACTTAATTGTCGAGTTGAACAATAAGTATTTTATTGATGGCCGCAATCCCAACTCTTATGTAAATATTGCCTGGTGTTTTGGTAAAATGGATCGACCTTGGCCTGAAAGATCAGTCTGGGGTAAGTTAAGATCAATGAATGATAAAGGACTTAAGAAGAAATTCAATATTGATGAATATGTTAAACAAATTCAAAATCTTAAATAAGAAAAGGTGAGCTAAATGCTCACCTTTGTAGTTTAAAATTGATTAGTTTATGATGGTTGCATTGCGCCAAATAGCACTAACCAAGCTAGGATTGATTTTGCGACTAAAGAAAGAACGATATACACTCTTTCTCCGTATAAATAATCCTTCCACTTGCCGACTTTAAGATATTGTAGCGTCATATTAACTGGGAATGTGTTGAAGGCCACGAAGTATGTTCCGACAATTGCCCATACGAACCACGGAACTTGTTGAAAGTTTCCGGTCCCAAACATATAAATAAGAATAACTGCCCAAGGTGCAAGCCCGGCAATGCTCCCCCAAACAAAAGGACCCCAAACAACTTTCTTTTTGCCGACATTGAGTTGTTCCATAACGAGTCCAAATAGGTTCATCGAGGCATTAACAACAAAGATGAGAATTAAAGAAGCGATATCTTTAACACCAAATAAAGTTGCAATAAGCACGATCATGACTGAACTACTAAGCGCATATTCAAACCATCTGAAACGATTGATACCTTGATTCAAATCTTTTTCATATACATTAAATAGTTTATTGGGAATAGAAATAAGGGCGTGAGCCGCTGCTGAGATAAATAGAAAAAGGGCAACCATAAGTCCAAACGGTAATAAGAATAAATTCTTAGAAACGACTTCTAAAGCTTGTGTGACAGGATTGTAAGTAATGTAGAATTGGACAATTTGAGGTTGAAATTCCGCGATTTTTTGAATTACCGCAACAGATAAAAACAGCATTGCGAAGGCTTGAACTAGGTGGAGGATACCCATAATGAAATTGAAACGCCGTAATCTGTTCATTTGAGTCTCACCCTTTAGAAACTTAAAATATTTTTTCATAATATTACTCCTTGTAGATATTTTAAATTATCTATTAATATTTGTAAAATTTTATGAATCAGTTTTCATGTTTTTTGTTTACTTTGAAATAAAGATAAAACTTAACTGAACATAGAGAGAGAAAAAGACTTAAATAAAACAATAAATTGACATAGTTTAAACTATGAAAAACTAAAAATTTCCTTATAATGATAATGTAGCACTTTAGCTTGTGAGGTATAAATATGTTTTGGGATCAACTAGCAGCATTGGGAATATGGGGCGTAGTAATTGAATTGGTTATTATCGTCTTTTTTAAGATAGTTGAAGTTGCAATCGGGACCGTAAGGTCAATTCTTGTTGTAAAAGGATATCGTAAATTTGCCGCTGTATTAGCGATTTTTGAGATTTTATTATGGGTTTTTATCGCCTCAAGAGTAATTACAGGGCTGGCCGAAGATCCACTTAAGGGTCTTGCCTATTCATTTGGTTTTGCCGCTGGTGTTTATATTGGGAGTTATATTGAGCAAAAACTTGCATTTGGCATGCTTAATGTTCAAATCATTGTTAGTCTACAATCACATTCAGAAATTGCCGATCGTCTTAGAGAGGCGGGTTTTGGCGTGACCAGTATTGATGCCAAAGGTCGTAATGAAGAACGAAAAATTTTAATGGTCCTAGCTAATAGATTAGGTAGTGAAAAAATAACTAACCTAGTTCACGAGATTAATCCAGATGCAGTCGTTGTTGTCAATGATATTGTGTCGCTAACTGGCGGCTACTTAATAAAGAGAAGATCGATTAGAAAATAATTTAAAGGGGTATCAATTTAATTTGATACCCCTTATTTTTAAACTTTACTCTAAATGATTAAGCAAAAATTTCCCACATCATAAAAGTTGTGATTCCCATCGATGCGGAAAGTAAGATAAAGAGGATGCTGTTAATTTTTCTCTTAAAGAGTAGCTTGTGTCCATAATAGACTGACAATAATATTGCCAGCATCACAAGTAGCTGCGGTTGATAATTGAAGACAGTTAAGCTTTGGTAACCAATCGCTTTGAATAAAAGAATTAAGCCTGTCGAGATGATTAAGCCAACAATTACGGGCTTAATCCCATCAAGGAAGGCTTTAACGTACTTGTTTTTTAAAACGTAAATAAAGATTGAGGCAACGAGTAGAATGATTAGAAATGAAGGTAAAACGACTCCGAGTGTGGCGATGATGCTGCCAAGGATACCAGCTTGAGTAGCGCCAATAAAGGTTGCCATATTGATCGCAATTGGGCCTGGAGTGGACTCGGCAACCGCAATAAAATCAAGAAATAATTCCTCCGTAATCCAACCTTGTTCTAAAACAACTTGGCGAATGAGTGGAATCATCGCGTAACCACCACCAAAGGTAAAGGCGCCAATTAAGAAGAACTCGAAGAACAATTTAAGTAAGATCATTTTTGTCCCTCGCTTTAATGTTTTTTAGTGAATAAACGAAAAGGCCGATAATCCCGCCAATCAGAATTAAGTAAATTGAAGAGAAAGATATTTCCAATACTTCCATTAAAATCATAAATACGATGATTGCGATTAACATTAAAATTGGAATAATCTTTTTTTCAACTTTCTTAATCATATCAATACCAGCATTCAGAATTAAAATACCAACACCGATTTTAATTCCGCTAAAGGCAAATTTCACATAGATATTTTGTAAAAACTGCTCAAAGAAGAGCGAGATAGTAAAGATGATGATCAAAGACGGGAGCACAACGCCTAAGGTCGACACAATTGAACCAAGAACTTTAGCCCTTTTATATCCGATGAATGTCGCCATATTAATCGCTATTGGTCCAGGCGTGGATTCGGCGATACCGATTATTTCTAACATTTCTTCTTCGTCAATCCACTTTTTCTTTTCGACAATATTCTCTTTAATCAATGAAATCATCGCGTAGCCACCACCAAAGGTGAAGGCTCCAAGTTTTAAAAACATTAAAAAGAGCGCCAATAATTCTTTAACGTAACTAGATTTTGTTGTTTTTAAATTTGAATCTTCCATTACTTGAACCTCTAATTTTTGATTATACAACAAAGAGCAGATGTTTTCCTGAAATTTCATCAAAAAAGACAGACATATAATTCCGCGATGGGGATTTTTAAACGAAGATTATTTTAACTCAAGCAAGACTGGGCAATGATCACTACCCTCAATCTCATTAAATATCTTTGCATCAACAATTTGGTCTTTCAAAACATTAGAAACAACAAAGTAATCGATTCTCCACCCGACATTACGCTCACGGGCAAAAGAGCGATAACTCCACCAAGAATACTTAACTGTTTCAGGATATAAATATCTAAAAGTGTCGATAAAACCATGAGTGAGTAAAGCATTAAAGCGTTCACGTTCTTGGGGTGAAAAGCCAGGGCTTTGATGGTTTTGCCCAGGATTTGCCAGGTCAATCTCATTGTGCGCAACATTAAGATCACCACATAGAATTACTGGCTTATGTTGCTCTAATTTTTTTAAGTATGCTAAAAAGGCTTTTTCCCATACGACACGATAGTCAATTCTCAGTAGGCCATCTTTACTATTAGGCGTATATACATTGACGAGATAATATTTTTCTAACTCAAGCGTAATAACGCGACCTTCTTGATCGTGCTCCTCGATATTTATACCATAACTTGATGATACTACTGGAAGACGCGTATAAATAGCCGTCCCAGAATAGCCTTTTTTACTAAGTGCGTGATTCCAAAACTTTTGATAGCCCTCAATTTCCAGATCAATTTGATGGGCCTCAGCTTTAACTTCTTGAAGACATAAGGCATCTAGGTCGAAATCCATGACCATTTGAGCAAGATCTAATTTCTTACTGACTGCGCGAATTCCGTTAACATTCCATGACATTAGTTTCATATTTTGCACCTCAAGTTATATCTTAACATATTTGTAAATATCGCTAAATTAATGGGCATAATTTCCTTGTTTTATTCTAATGGTGAAAGTGGTAAAATCTATTTATTGTTTTTATGAAAGAGGATAATATGAAAAAAAGAAACTTATTTTTACCTTTACTACTCACACTAGTTGTTAGTTGTACTAATGGCACAAACAGTGAGAGTAGCTTACCTAGTGAAACTACTAGTCAAGGCGCGAACACTAGCGAAAACTCCCCAACTAGCGGAGCTCAAAGTGATAGTGAATCACCTGTCACAAGCGAACCTCCAAGTACTAGCGAAACACCTGTCACCAGTGAGAATCCATCAACTAGCGAACCTCCAAGCAGTGAACCAGAAATAATTTTAAATGACATTGCCGAAATAAGACAAGTCGCGCGCACACTTGCCTCGCAAGTTAATGAACGGATGGTTGCGACCTCCAATCACAAAGTTGAACTAAGAGCGCAATTACTTAATCTCCAAGACTATGTCACCAGTCAAAATGGCTACACCTATCGTAATAAAGCTTTGATTGCTAATGAAACTGGCTATATTTTAGTTAGTATGGACGCCAATGCGTATAGCCTCATCAAAGGTTACGTCGCTGAGCAACAAATATATGATTTCAAGGGAACAATTAGCCTTTATAATGGCGAACCAGAGATCACTTTATCACAAAAAGCAACCTACATTGCCGGTGCGACTTTAAATTATAATCTTCCAAGCATCGATGAAACTAGCATCAGTAATGTCTTTGACGAGCTCAAAGAAACACCAACGAATAGTAAAGGCATCGGCTATAAAGTCGAAGTCAAGACAATGCCCCTTAAATATGTGATGAAGCTTGAAAATTCTTTAGGTTTATTTAGCGATGGCACTAACCTTATTCAAGTTTATGGACATGATAAAGTCACAAACGGCTGGAGTTTAAATAGCGTTTATAACATCACCTTTGTTCCAGGTCTTTTTATTTATAAACCAACGTTTAATTATATTTCCCACGCTAGTAGTGATGTTGAAATTGGCGTACTCGAAGTTTCAGAAACAATGAGCGCAACCGAGCTATATGGTTATGATTATGTGCAAGAACCAAAATTCGCCTCTGATAAAACACAAAACTTAGCCTATGCTGAACTTTTTATTAACGCCTTTGTTTTTGAGGGTTATGTTAACTTTTATCAAAAGGGTGGAGATTTCAACATTAGTTTTGATGACACAGCGAAAGATTATTACACGAGTTACACAAGTGCTACTCAAGCTAAATCATTATTTATTAATAACGAGAGTGGTTTAACCCTATATACACAAACGCATTTTAATAATTGTGTTTTTTGGGATGAAGCAAATGCCTATCCAGAAGAAAAATCAATGGTCGAATTTATTTTCACACCATATTTGCGCAATACAAATAAATATTTCCAAATTCAAGTGTTTGAAGAGACATATCAAGTACGTGCTTAAGCAGATAAACCGTTATAGTTTGAATATTGATCGTTTTTGAGTAAAATATAAATGGAGGTATTATTATGCCAGATTATTTAATTTATATAATTATTTCGAGTGCGGTTTTAGTTTTAATTACGATTGGACTTGTTGTTGCTTTAATGATCAAAGTTCAGTACATAACGCGTTACTTCAATAATCGGAAATTTAAAATTTCGATGAAACTTGAAGTTGATCCAATGACTCATGTCGACAAATTTGTCTTCCGTGTTTTTAATAACAACTTAAATGATGCACGGGTGTCCGATTTAGGCATTGGCTATGATCAAGAAAGCATCACCTTTTATAAAGATAAATTTGAAAAAGATGAACTTGAAGAAGGAGCATGGTTGGTCATTCAGACTCGGGACTCTATTAGCATCGACATTGATGTTAAACACACTTACGAATTAATTTTAGAACGTAATAAAGGGATTTATCGCCTTAAAAAAGTCAGAGTTTATGTTGTTGACGCTGCGGGATTTGAAACTAGAGTAAAAGCTCGTGACTTTGTCAAAACGATTAAGAAAATGCTTAAGGCCGATCGTAAACTTATTGCTTTAGCCAAAAGAAAAATTAGACATGAAAAAATTAAAGCTTTCTTTGATTTCAAGAAAAATTTAGAAGAAGCTAAACTTGCTAGAGAAAAAAAGAAGGCGGAAGCTAGTGCAAAGTTGGTCGTCGAACCAGAAATAACCGAGGTGTTTGAAACTTCGCATGTTGAAAAAGAACCGGAAATATTAGCTGACGAAAAAACCAGTGACAAGGAACTTGAAAATGAGATTGAAGGTTTAGAAGAAGATCTTAACATGGACGGAACTCCAGTCACGGTTAAGCTTGAAGAAGACTTACTCGAAGAACCAGTTTTAGAACCGGAAGAAGTAGACGAAATTAAAGCTGATAAATTAGAAGAAAGACACGATTAGTTAATAAAAAAACTCTAGCCACCAAGTGATGTAATTATTACGAGGACTAGAGTTTTTATTTTGCTTAATTTTCTTTGAATAGATCGCGACTATAAACTTTATCAATTACATCATTTAGGTCTTGATCTAAACGGTTGGCGACGATAAGGTCGGCGGTCTTTTTAAATTGAGCAAGGTTATCGAGGACCTTTAATTTAGAGTTTTTAAGGAGTGGTTCATAAATAATTACGTTAACGCCTTGATTTTCAAGAAGTCGGACTAAATCGAGCATGATCGAGTTATTGATATTATCAGAATCTTTTTTCATCACCAGTCGATAAATTCCGACTGTATTTGCTTTGGTGGCCAAAATCATCTTAACGATATGCGCTATTCTTGTATCGTTGGATTTAATCGTCGCGCTTATCAAATTATTAGGAACACCAGCGAAATCTTTTAATAGTTGTTTACTATCTTTAGGCAGGCAAGTTCCGCCAAAGCCAAATGATGGGTTGTTATAGTGGGTGCCAATTCTAGAATCAAGGCCAACGCCTTCAATGATTGAACGAGAATCAAGATGCTTTAGTTCAGCATACGTATCCAGCTCGTTAAAAAAGGCCACGCGCATTGCTAAATATGTATTGGCGAAAAGTTTGACCGCTTCAGCTTCACTTGGCGCCATCAATAAGACTTTAACATCTTTGTCAGTTGAGCCTTCAAGTAACAAATTTGCAAATTCTTTGGCGCGAGAAGTTGTGTCGCCGACAATGATGCGTGAAGGGTAAAGGTTGTCCATTAAAGCATGACCTTCACGGAGAAATTCTGGAGAAAATATTATGCGGTTAGTATTATGTCGAGCTCTCATTTTAAGAACGAAGCCGACTGGAATTGTCGATTTGATAATAATATCAGCATCTTTGTTTAATTCTAAGGTTCGGGCGATGACTTTTTCAACTTGGGTCGTGTCAAAACTAGCAGTTAAATCATCATAATTAGTTGGGGTTGCAATCACAACAAAACGAGCCTTGTCTAGAGCCATATCTAAATCTAGAGTTGCCACTATATTTAATTTTTTATCCTTTAAAAACAGTGAAATCTCTGAATCTTTAATGGGCGATATTTTCGCGTTTATCTTTTCGACTTTTTCTTTAATGATATCGACAAGTACGACTTCATGGTTTTGCGCAAATAATAAAGCGAGCGAAAGCCCGACATAACCCGCCCCAATAACTGCTATTTTCATCACTACCTCCCATTTTCATCTTGTGATATCTTCAACTTAATACGTACATTATATATCATATTATCTGTTAAGTGATGGTGAAGTTGACACCATAATGTAAGCGAGTAGAGAAGCAAAGCGAAAAGCCTTCTTAATGTACATGAGATTTAGTATAATAATTTCATATTCATTTGATGGGGGTATTTGATATGGAAACAAATGACAAAAATAAATTAGTAAAAATGTGGGGTGAACACGTTTCACTTTTACATCTAGTAGTCGCAATTGTTGTAAACATAGTGGTCGTGTTAATTGTTCTTCTAGCGTCAGTAAAACTAAGTAAAGACTATCGTTTGATGATTGGACTTGGTGCCTTAGTTGTCGCGCTTGTGGTTAATAGTTCGATTTTTAGACCAAAAAGAAATGTGGTCAGCAAATAATGGAATGGCTATTAATTCTCCAAATCGTTCTTTTTGCGATTGCAGGAGCGCTTATCTATATTATTATTGGTATCATTCCGGGCACAGATGAAACTAGTGTCTTGGTTCCGGCGACTGTTTTACTTTTTGCCTTTAACCTTGATCCCCTTGTCGTCTTAAGTTTCTTTATTGGCGCGATGGTATCGCTTAACGTGACTGACTCAATCCCAACGGCTCTAACGTCAATCCCGGGTGGAGTTATGGCAACCCCGATGATTGAATCATCAATCTTTTTAAAAGAGCGCGGATTAGTCACTCACACAATTAGAAAAATGACTAGTGGTGCGATTTATGGCACCTTTATTGGGCTTCTTGTTGGTCTTGGCGTTATCGGTGGCGTTAAATTAATCGAAGCCTTAAGTGGCGTCAGAATTGAACAGGCAATTAACGGATACCAACAATGGGTCTTCCTTGCAGGTGCGATTTTCCTCGCTTTAATGAGTAAGAAGAAGCTTATTTCTTTACTCGCTATTGTTCCGTTCGGGCTGACAGTTTATTTAGCTCGTTTGGCCAGTAATACAATTAGTGCGACACCTTTCTTTCTTGCAATCACAGTTGGTCCGCTCTTATTTCAACTCGTTACGATGTTGATTCCTAGACTACGGAGCGAATCTAGTGTCGAAGGAAATAAGGATATTGTGATTGAAAAGGATAAGAAGTTTGGCCGTAAAGAATTTGCAACATCGATGAATATAAAGACAAATGGACGAACAATTATCTCAAGTTTCATCTCCTCGTTTCTGTTTTTCCTCTCGCCAGTAGGCGTGACGATGTTAGTCGGCGAAACCGCAACAAATAGAATCAAAGATAAAGAAGAACAAGCACTTACTAAAGTTAGCGTTATGAATGGCGTTGCTAGCGCTACTTATATGTCGGGTATTCTTGTTTCGCTTTTTGCTTTTGGCTTTGCAATTTCTCCTGCTGCAGCCGGACCTGGTGGCGCTTTCTTTAACGTCGATTATCAATTTCTGAGTCGTATTCAGTTTGGTCCTGCGGTTGCAGTAATCATCTTTGCAATGTTAGTGGCGTTATTTATTGCCGCAACTTTATCGTTTAAATACGCAGGAAGAATTACTTATCTCGTTTTTAAGTATATACCTCAAGAAGCGGTCATTTCCTTACTTATTGGACTTGCCTTCTTACT
>Ga0265295_1004889_pt1 | contig 17634 bp, 14 predicted proteins | sample Munlansysbiofilm_FD_192503 | JGI IMG/M metagenome (GOLD analysis project Ga0265295, IMG submission 192503) | Leachate microbial communities from a municipal landfill in Southern Ontario, Canada - Methane capture system biofilm | ecosystem: Engineered > Solid waste > Landfill > Unclassified ...
CCGTTATATCATCGAACTACTCGATCGGGGTCGGAGTCTTCTTCAAGCTCATCAGGGAGGCCGCAAGGTACCTGGGAGACGGATACGACGTGGAGATCATCGAGGCCCACCACAACCAGAAGAAGGACGCTCCCAGCGGCACCGCGATGACCGCGGCCGAGATAATCGGCAAGGAGATGGGCGGAAAAGAATTCGTCTTCGGACGCGAAGGCGTCTGCCCCCGCGGCAAGGAGATCGGCATACATGCGATCAGGGGCGGAGACATTATCGGCGACCACACCGTGATGTTCATAGGCAACTCCGAGCGCATCGAAGTACGGCACCAGGCCCATTCGAGGGAGATCTTCGTGGGCGGGGCAGTCATGGCCGCGAAGTGGGTCGTCTCGCAGAAGAAGGGCGTCGTGTACGAAATGTCGGACGTGCTGAGCTGACCGTCTTTCTATCGGCATAGCTCGTGTCATCCGGGGGCGGGAAGCCGGGGGCTTCCGAACCCCGATAAACATCATTGAGTTCAAGATCGATCGAACTTTTCAGTTCTCTACACATACTTTCCGGCGATTTCCAGGAACGCGCCCCTGTATGAATCGAACCGGGGCCTGTAGTCCGTCCCGGCGGCGCTAACCGCCTTGCCCACATCCCCCAGGAACAGCGGGATGTCTTCTTCCTTCACCTTTCCGACAGATCTGCCGAACCTCTCCTTTTTCGCCATATACCCTTCCCATCCGTTAAACAGCACCTTTTATCTCGAACAACGAATACGGACCGTCGCTCTGGAATCAGTTTAGATCCTTGGTGTGATGTCCCATGAGCCGTTGTTGAACTCGTACCACTCCTCTTTTTCCGCGTTATGACCGCTGGACAGGTCATTCATCGGTTTTGTGGAGTCTGCTTTCAATGCATAGTCCACGAATTCAGGGTCCACGTCGGAATATGTATAGACGGCATAGGTGCAGGATGGCTCGCTTCTCAAAAAAGCAGCCTTCAATACCCTGGTCTTCGGGCTGTAGTTCAATGCAACATATCCGCATGCTCCCAGTCTGAATCCTTCGGGGACGTGTTCTGGATTTGGTACTCTCATCATGGGAGAAAATTCTCATACTGTTAAATAATTATTATGTCCAAGGTTTGACGCTCATGTCTGAAATTCTCGGGTGACTTGTAGGTATCTCATTACCAACATTTTTCTTTATATATCGAATCGTTTGAGTTTATATGCTGTGTATGTACCTATAATATAGACATATGCCCGAAGTTTTCTATTTGCAGCGCGGAAAGAAGAAGTACGCGTACACAAGCACATCCATCTACTGGCCAGGTGGTAAGTATCCCAAAACAGTGAACAGGTATTCGGCGTTCTCGACTAAGAAACAGGAAAAATAATTCCGAAAAAAACAAGGTAAGTGTCGAAAAATATTGGATGACGAACAGCTGTCGGGCAAGAGATTCAGCGGTTCGTACATGCTTTTGGACATCGCCGAGCACATATGGCTGCGCGAGGGGCCCTTCAGATCCTAGGGTGACCGCATACTCGCCTGCGCCGTCGCGCAGGCACTGTCGGGCGGTCCGTTCTCGTCTACCGAGGATACTGTCGACGAGTGTATGATACGCGAACTGATAGGCATGGCCTCGAGCTTCTCGTCGCCGAGGATGAGCGAGTTCACCAAACGCATGGGCGACACATGCCCATGTTTGGAGGACCTCTTCGAAAGGAGGCTGAAGAGAACGGATGACCTGCTGAGCTACAATCTCACATCAGCGTCATCGAACACCCATATCAAAGAATGGGCGGAATAAGGGCACGACCGCGACAACGAGAAGATGAGGCAGATGAACATAGGTCTCATCGCGGACAGATACGGCGTACCGGCCATGTTCGAGCTCCATCCAGGCTCAATCGCAGACGTAAAAACATTGGAACGCACAGTGGAACGCGTGCATGATCTGAAAGAAGGTCGCTGTACGATGGTCATGGACCGCGGATTCGGTTCCGCTTCCAATCTCAAATATATGATCGGCAACGACCTTTCCTTTGTCATACTGAGCAAACTCGGGACGAAGTGTGTGAAGACACTGCTTTCGATGCTGGTCAAGAGCCGTCACGACCCGGATCTGACAATGATCCATGACGGCGGTGCATACACCGTCATAGGATCACAGGTCGCCGTCGTAGCCAAGAACAAGAAGGATGATATCGAGGACGGCAACGACGCGAGGGAGCATAAGCTGATAACATCCGACGGCCCGAGATTCGCTGATGCTCCCGAAGGTCAGAGAACGGTGCACACACATGCTACGATTCCAGAAGGGCCACGGAGGAATGGAACGATTCCTATCTAGCGCTCATGAACATCGAGAAGAGGTTGAATAAGATGAATTCTTGCGCAGCAATTCGAGATATAAAAAGGGTCGCCGGCTCGTATGCGAAATACGTCGAGCTGTCCGTCGTGGATGATAAATTGGTGGTGGAGCACAAATCAGAACGCCGTGTCGTTCTCCATGAACTGCAACGGCATGTTCGTGATGTTCTCCCGCGGCATCGGTTCGTGGAACGATATGATGTCCTGCTACGACAGCAGGACTTACGTGTAACAGGCGTTCGACGCTCTGAAGAACTAGCTCGACGGGAACAGATGTAGAACCGCCGACCCCGTAACAGCGAAAGTACGTCTGATCATCAAGTTCATGGCGCCGATATTATTATGTACTATGTCGAAGACCCAGCGCTAGAAGAAGATGAGCTGACCTGTGCCTACGGTCATCCAATCGACGGACAACATCCTCTCGATGGGGTTCAACGGGCATTGGCGCATCCTCGATATCACCAAGCACAACCGCAAGTTCATGGAATCGTTAGATATCGCGATTCCGGAGAAGCGTATGACACTGAAGAATTGCAAACACATCCCGATTTCGGTCATCAATGAGACCTTCCCAGATGCCTTCGACGATGCTTGATGAACAGGGTCGATGTACCAACATAGCCGAAAATTTCAGTCATCGAGCTAATCGATATCGACCTAGAAGATGTCAGGAACTCGTAAGGCCAAAGGGCAGAGCAGACGCATATGCGGACAACTAGCTGAAGGACGTATGCCGTCGTGTTGACTTCATCGCTCGCTTGGCAGTTCAGGACGATATGATTCAAGAGAGTCATTAATCACGGGTCGATTTAAGAAGAGTTGTCGTCAGCACTTATAATACATCTCGATATACGAGTACGCTCTGGCAACAACTTCCTCATCTCTTATCTTGTAGTTCAACCTGATTATCTTGCGAAGGTTTTTCTTGACATCGCGTCTTCCTTCGATGGTATCCTGCCAGCCTGCGAATCTGACTTCCTTCACTACCTCATCGATCTCATTCACGATGTTTTCTACGGTGATCGGCGTTTTCTCATTCTTGACTTCGGTGAAGAGTTCAGTCAGAGCGGCTTTGGCCCTGTCCTGTTCATCCATTGACTCGATCTTCTGCTCAGCTTCTAGAACCTCCTTTGCCAACTGAAGCAGGCTCTTCAGGAAATCTAGGCTGTTCACCTGGTTTAGCTCGTGTGCCGCCCTCAGTTCTTCGAGTTTTTTACCAAGACTGATGAATTCTGGTTCAGAAGCATTTTTTCTTAATCTTGCGATGAGTTTAATTTCAATCTCGCGAGATGCTCTTTCCGGCCCACGATCGATAATTAACTGGCCTATGATTACCTCGTCGATCACAAATGACTCGAGATCATCCTTTATCTCGACATCTATGTTGTCATGAATAAGTTCGATAGTCTTCTTGCCTAATGATTGCCAGACCATTTTCCCAATTGGTGACACGGGTTTGATAGAGTTGTAAACGGCTGATGCCCATTTGTAATCGTTTATGTGTTCTCTGAGCATCGGATCTGGAGATAGTACTTCCCACACCCTATGCAGGGCAATATAGTTTTTTCCAAACTCATCTCTAATATCCATGCTGCTCACGCAGTCCTGCGCTTGTTCAATAGATTTGTACTCTACTTTTGACTTATCTATTCCGTCGAAGTATTGAAGACACCGATTCATCATTATAGGGAGCTGGATTTTCAATTCCTCAATGTTAGTAATGACTCTATTTCCGTCACCATAATAGAATGCCGTGCCCACTCTATCGAACAGACCCAGGTAATCGACGATAACGCCATGTGTCTTGTTGGGTGTATAGACGCGGTTCGTGCGACAAACTGCCTGAAGTAACGTGTGTTCCTTAAGGGGCTTATCCAAGTACATGGTCTGAAGTATCTTAGCATCGAAGCCCGTTATGAGCCTCGATGTGACGATGAGTATCTTTAGAGGATCATCTGGATCCTTGAAGCTGTCGCGAACCTTCGCCTCCTGGTCTTTTGTCAATCTGAACTCTTTGAACTCGTCGTTCTTACTGGCAGTATGCATGACAATCTGCAGGCTCTCCGGAGAGAAATATTTCAGAAGCTCCCTATAATAAAGAACGCAACATTCTCTGTCATAAGTCACGACCAATGCCTTGAAGCCGTTTGGTTCAACCTTTGTTTTGAAATGCTCAGCGATGTGAGCACATATATCGGACAGCCTTTCTGGTGCCGTGATGAATGTTTTCACTTTGCTTGCTCTTTTCTTCAGAGCTTCCTTCTCCTCTTCATCAAGATCCTCGGTCATTGCGTCGAATTCCTTATTGATAGCCTCTTGATCTATGTGTAATTTTACACTCACTGGTTCGAAGCTCAGAGGAAGCGTAGCATGATCTCTCACAGAGTCTGTGAATGTGTATTTGCTCATGTATCCGCCATCGTCCTCGTTGGAGCCGAAGAGATCAAATGTATTCTTCGCAGTCTTGTTTATCGGTGTGCCAGTAAGACCAAAGAAGAATGCATTGGGAAGACCGGTGCGCATCTGTATTCCAAGATTTCCATATTGAGTGCGGTGTGCCTCATCGACCATAACGATTATATCATCCCTCGTGTTGAGATCGGGCACGATATCTTTAAATTTGTGGATAGTAGTTATAAAAATCTTCTTCATTTCGTTGCCAAGAACAGTTTTTAAATCACTGATAGATTCTACATTATATGTGTTCGGTATATCGGAAACAGCAAATGTACCAGATATTTGAGAATCCAATTCTACCCTATCTACGACGACAACGACTGTGGGATTCTTCAGGTTTGGATCGATTCTTAGTTTCTGTGCTGCGAATACCATTAGTAGTGATTTTCCAGAACCTTGAAAATGCCATATCAATCCCTTCTTGGGATGACCGGTTCTGACCCTATCCACAATTGCGTTTGCACCTTCGACCTGCTGATAGCGAGGAACAATCTTAATCCTGCGATGTCTATCATCGTTAGCAAAAAGCATGTAATTTTTGATGATATCGATAAACATCGATCTATTAAAAAGCGAGGATATGGATCTAGAAACGTCTTTCAGTGTCCCCTCTCCAGTAATGTCACCGTAATTCCACGGGCCCCACATCTCAGCCTTCATACCAATAGCACCGTATCGGAAGGTTTTACCTTCGGTGGCGAAATTGAGGATGTTCGAAGTAAAGAAGGATGCTGCCTCAGATTTTTCATAGTCCTCTATATCGAGAGCCCCGTCAACCCAACTAATAGATGGACGAGTTGGAGTTTTACATTCACCTATTACGATAGGCATCCCGTTTATGTAGAGGACGATGTCAAACCTCTTTCCGCCATCCTTCGAATGCAGAGGAAACATCACCTGATGAGTGATGGTGAATGTATTGTTGTACGGGTTATCATAATCGATTAGTTTGACTGTGACATGTTCACCGTTTTTTCCGAACGGCATACTCTGTTCATTACGCATCCACGACATGAATCTTTCATTTGCTACGACGAGACCTTCTCCGTGGCTACTGGAAACGATTGCGCGCAACTTACTTACAACTTCATCGGCGAACTGAGGATTCCTTTCGATTGACGGATTTAGTTTGATGAGCGCAGCTACGAAATCATCTTCGTTGAGAACGTCCGAATAACATCTATTCAGTTCACCCTGTTTAACATAATTCCAACCTATTGTTCGAAGTGTGTCTATAATCATTGCTTCTGTCGTTTTGTCTTCATCACCCATTTTTGTCTCCCGCAGCACTGTATGACAATTGTTTTCTAATATGTTTTGTTAATAATATATGACAGAACAAAGAAATTTCGATTTATCGACTTGTTTAACGAAGTCTGCAAATTGATTTTGAAGATTGATTGAAGGTAGCGGCAATTGAAATTTTCTAAATGTATCCATTGATACACGTGGCATCTTTGTACCTGCAACTGCAGCAGAAAACATATGAACAAACGAATCAGACCTAAGTATATTAGCGAAATATATACGATTTAATATCTTTGAATCCGGTAATAGAGGCAGTAATTCACTGGTTCCAAATCCGGATTCGTCTGGTATAACTACTTTATTGAGGTATGGCCTTAGTTTAGAATATAAAATATGTTCTGGAGAAAAGCTTATTATCGATCCGTTCAACTCTTCAAATGAGACATAATTTTTGTGGAGCACGATGCCTGTATCTGCTTCGATTGCATCTAAATTTAAAAGCCAATTTCTATCTTTTTCCACTTCGACGTTTCCTTTTGTCGTGGGGGCAGCCTTTGACATTTCATTAGTTGGCCAATTCAAAGGGTTTATAATTGGGTCACCAAACATCTCGATAAATCTGGATTTGAAAATCATCCTATATACTTCCGATGAGAATTTTTTACGTTGATCTGGCTGACCATTGCGTATTCGAGAGTTGTATCGATCTTTTGATGACCCAGTAGCACCTGAACCTGTTCGATAGGCATGCCTTTGTCAATTGCACGAGTCGCCAATGTTCTTCTAAATTTATGAGGGTGAACGTTCACCATATTTAGATCATTACCAATTTTCTTCAATCTTGTTTCAACACCGCTGATTTTCAAACTATTATGAGGCTTCGACAGCGAAACAAACAGGGAGGGGTTCGAATCATCTCTGGAACTAAGATAATTGGACAAGTGTACTTTTGTTCTTGCATCGAAATATGCCAGCCGCTCCTTATCGCCTTTACCGGTTACAATACATTCTCTGTTCTGAAAATCGATGTCGTTGCGTTGAAGGTTAACTAATTCTCCAATACGCATCCCTGTCGAAGAAAGTAAATCGATAATAGCCAAATCTCTCAAATTGCAACAGTCATCTCTGAGCATTTCGAGAGTTTCGTCGGAATATACTTCTTTAACAGGTTTAGTTGTCTTGACTTTCTTGATTCTCCTTACTGGACTTTTTATTATGTAGTCCTCATCTTCCAACCAGGCATAGAAAGATGATAGTATCCTTCGGATATTGTCGATTGTCACTTTACATACATTTCTTTCATCTTGATAATTGGCAAGAAAACGTCGCAAATCATTAGTTGTAATTGTCGATATTGGTTTCCCAATTTTTATAGTAACGAAGGTTATTGTTGATGAGTAATACTTTATAGTTTTCTCAGAACATCCTTCGATTCGTTTTGATGCTATAAATGTATCAATTAATCTGCAATCGGACAAATCTGAAAAATCATATGTATTTCTTTCTTCAATTAAGCAGTCGGATAAGACCTTGTGCAAGTTATTCAACTGGTGATCGTTCAAAAATGAGGAGCACCGTTGTTCTATATTATTGATGGTGTATTGGTCCATTTCAATCAAAACACCATCGATGAATCCTTTTTGATATCACACATCCCGGAAGATGCTGTTGATAATGGTTTTCTGTAATTTTTTAGTATTTTCTATGTGTTGTTGCAATTCAAATTTCGATTTATCGACACGTCGTACAAAGTCTGTGAACTCTTTTTGTAAATTCATAGGAGGCACAGGAATTGGAATTGCACTGAGCTGTTTAGCATTGACATTTTTCTGAACACCACCTCGTTTGCTTCCGGTTAATATTCCTTGGCAATATTCAGACTTGGTATATTGATATGCAAACCCTGGATCGATTTTTTCCGTGTTTGGAACAAATCTTATCAAATAGCCAGCAAAGATGGATTTGTATTTTTCGTCGAATAGGTAGGTTACTCCGACGCTGCCACTTCTGGCAAAAAGAATATCGCCCTTATTCAATAAATATCTAGAATTGTACTCGCTTGGTGACTTGAAATCATCATTTAGTTTGCCATCTGAACCTATGTCAGTAATGCGTACATACCTCACGTCTGAGTCATAATCTATGGCCGAGGCAGTAGACCCGTAATGTAATGGCACCTTCGCTACATCGCTTATCGTCTTCATTTCCCAATGTTTGGAGTTAGTGTTAAGATTGCCAAACATCTCGATAAATCTGGATTTTATCAATTCATCTGCAATAATAATGCGATTACGATAAAACTCTATTAAATCTTCAAACTTCCACAGAATGTCAGAATACTTTTTTTGATCACACAAATCAGGGATCGTGAATGATTCATTTTTAAGATCTTTCCAATTTACTGTTGGTGACAAAGAGCCTACAGAAATGTTAATTGCGCGCTTCATGAAGACATCCGATTTAATGAGGAAAGGAAACAAATCGTGTGAAATCACTTTTTCGTTAGGCCTCAGTACTAATCCATGTGCTGAAAATATTCCATCGAAAGGCGCAATACCTACTCGTTTGAGATATGCATTTCTTCTTGCAAAAAGAATATCTCCCTTCCGCATCTCAATTTTTTCACCAATCAATTCTGTTTTCGAACCCCATTCTTTAACATACAGTGAATCTGGGCTAATATGCTCCAGTCCAATGTAATGCATTTCATCACCGGGGCCAGGCGATATCCGTTCAATATAATTTGAAGCAACATCAGAAAATTTGAAAACATCAGACGTAGCGCTCATCTCCTTCAATGGCGTTGAAATAGTAGCTGTCGACTAATTTCGATTTGTCGACTTGTTTGACAAAGTCTGCAAAGGTCTTTCGAACCTCTTTAGGCCCAAATGGAATTGGTGCTTCAAGAACATCTTTTGAAGTCACGGCAGGATAGCTAGAGCCCGTTGCTTTATTCGTTAATATATCAGTAAAAATGTCGTCGATGATGGCTGTAATCAGATATTCTGGTTCACATTTTTCACAACGAAGAACAGTAAATCCGCTTGAACAAACAAGATTTTCCTTTTCAGAATTGATCCTTGCAATTGTTTTAAGGTTCGGACGAACGTTAGAAAACAATATGTCTCCCTGAATTACACACTGTTGTGCTCTAGAGGGCGCTCCTTTGACTACGTATTCATTTGTACTATCAATTGACCTATCGTCCTTGTTGATTGAGGATATGTCGATGTAGTGAATAATACTATCAGGTCCATAGGTTTTAGCAACTTTGTCCACCTTTTTGGAAACTAATTGATTGATTTCTACGAGACCATATTTTGGATTGTCAAAAGTGCCGAACATTTCGATAAATCTGGATTTTATAAATTCGCTGAGGATATCGACCCTGTTCATCAATTCTTCCTTAAGTTTTTCAATCCTCCAAATAAGGTCCACAATTTTTTCCTGGATATTCAACAAAGGAAGGAAGAACTCATATGATTTAAGATGAGAGACATTCAATCTCTTGGACATCGTGCCGTCTGCATTCGATGAAGCGAATTTCCAGAATCTATCTGAGTTGAATAAAATCGGAAGAAAACCAGGCGCTACTTCACCATTCTCCCTTAGCACAATCGCATCACCAGAGCACAAACAATCAAAATTACATATTGAAGCTCTTTTTAGATACACGTTACGACGGGCAATCAATGTGTCTCCAGCGACACATCTTTTCATGGTTGAGCCCAGTTCTTTACTGTCACCATACTTCACAATAGCCAGGTCTCCAGAATCAAAGTGTTCCAGTCCCACGAATCTCTCAATCGTTGAAATAGATGGATTATCTATGCGTTCAGAACGCTCATATGCGACCTCTCCAACGGACACGATTTTTCCATAATCATTCATCTTTACAACCTCCAAAATGCGTGATGAGTTTATCCACTTCATCGTCAAGTTTATCCTTAGTTGTAAGCCAGTTATCGAACGATTCCTGAATGGAATAATATTCGTCGTCTTCTTTGTCTTCGGATATGTTCGCAGCTATCGACAGTTTGCTATCATTCTCTAAAAGCTGGTTATTTTTAACAATCGACATGAATCCTGGCATCTCATCGATTGAAACGAATGCTTTCTTGATGAGCGCGATGTTTGCATCGGTTAGCAGGCTGTTATTACCGGATTTAACATACTCCTTCTTTGCGTCGATGAACTTGACCTTACCCTTCATTTCATGCGGTTTTGAATTGTTGCATATTACAATACAGGCCTCCATTGGCGAGTTGTAGAATAACCCCTTTGCAACTCCGATTATACATTCGAGCATATCTCTTTTGATTAACGCCTCACGCAGTGATTTTTCCTCTTCGCGGAATAAAACGCCGTGTGGGAAGAGAATCGCACAACGTCCTGTTTTTGGATCCATGCTCTTGAGTATGTGCTGAAAGAATGCGAAGTCTGCCCTGCCCTGAGGAGGTGTTCCGAGGAAGTTTCTTCCATAGGGGTCGTTCTCAAATTTTTCTCTGTTCCATTCCTTAATCGAATATGGCGGATTCGCCAGTACTATATCAAACAGCTGCAGCTCGTTGTTCTTAACGAAATATGGATTTTGAAGTGTATCTCCCTGGACAATCTTGAACTCAGGGATATCGTGGAGAAAAAGGTTCATCTTCCCAATGGAAGCCGTCAGCGGAGTGAGCTCCTGACCGTATAGTTTGACAGAACGCCATTCTTCCCCGTGATCTCGGAGGTATGCGACTGCGGAAATCAGCATACCAGCACTTCCACATGTCGGATCATATATCGATTCTCCGGGTTTAGGCTGGAGAAGCTCTGTCATCAATTGAACAATGGTTCGATTTGTGTAGAATTCTTGTGCGGTGTGTCCACTGTCATCGGCGAATCTACCCACAAGATATTCATAACCGAGGCCCAGTTCGTCAGCAGGACAATTTTCATTGGAAAGAAGAACAGTCGAGAAGTGCTCGATAAGATCCTTGAGAAGGTCATCCGGAAGACGGGATTTGTTGGTCCACGCAGCATCTCCGAAAATGCCGTCGAGATCTCTGTTTGCTGACTCTATCTTCTTCAGAGCACGTGTTATTGCAATGCCCAGGTCGACAGGCGTGTCGCGAATCTTATTCCAATGTGCTTCGGGAGGTATGACAAATTTGTGGTTGTCCCTGTTAACCGCATATTCGACATCGTTATCGGACTCTTCCATTGCAACCCTGTATTCTTCATCATAGACATCGCAGATGCGTTTGTAGAATATCAACGGGAACAGATAGTTCTTGTAGCTGCCGGCGCCCATCCTACCTCTAAGAATCACGGCCCCGTCCCAAAGATACTTTTCCAACTCAGGAATTGTGACCTTACTCATCTAGTAAACCTCCTTCGTTGATTCCGGCAATAATCTCTGACTCAAGTCCCTTAGTCGCCGCAATGTTCTGTTTTAGTTTCTCCAATATCTCCTCATATGGAGGCGTATTGTCAATGAATGCCTTCTTCACGAATTTAGATACATTGAGCTCCAGTGATTCTGGGTCCATATCTGAAGGTAAAGCATCTTTGCTTATCTCGTCGACCTCTTCGTCTCTCGTGATGTAATCATATATCTTGTCCACATGTTCATCAAGTATGAAATTCTGTGCGCGTCCCTTTTTGAAAATTTGTGAGGCATCTACAAATCTTATGACATCGTCCATTTTATCGTTCCTGAAGAACAATATGCACGGTGCAAGCTGCGTACCATAAAACAAATTCACAGCCAGCTGAATCACTGCTGTTAGTTTATTTGAATCCAACATCTTGCCACGTAAGTCTTTAAATTCCTTCTTGAATAGAACTCCTTGTGGGAGGATGACACCCATCCGTCCATGGTTTGGATCCATAGATACGACCATGTGTTGCAACCAGGCGAAATCACCGTTTTTATCAGATGGAGTGCCATAGATATTCCTTCCATACGGGTCGCTTTCCCATCTGTCCGCACCCCATTTCTCTAGTGAGAACGGGGGATTCGCCACAACGCAATCGAAGGTCTGTAACTTACCGTTATTGTGGAATAATGGGCTTCTAAGTGTGTCTCCCCTCGCGACAAAGAAGTCGTTACATCCATGTAAAAAAAGGTTCATCCTGGCGATAGATGCAGTGGTGATATTACTTTCCTGACCGTAAAGCTTTCCCAAGGTCAATTTGCTGTCCTCTACATGATTCATGGATTCAATCAACATGCCACCAGTTCCGCATGCTGGATCGTAAATTGATTCACCGGCCTTCGGATCCAGATATTTGATCATCAATTTGACGACAGCCCTAGGCGTATAGAACTCGCCAGCACTCTCTTTGGTATCATCGGCAAATTTCTTGATCAGATATTCATACGCCTGACCCATCACATCTGCGGAAACGGACTTGTTATCCAGTTTGATTATCGAAAGGTGCTCCACTAGATTGATTAAATTTTCATCAGGAAGCTTCTCTTTATTCGTCCAAGATGCCTCATCGAAATCACTGAATATGCCATAAAGGGTCTTCGTATTAGAAGACTCGATCTTCCTCATGGAATGATATATCTTTGATCCGACATCGAATGTTGTTTCTCTGATGTCCGACCAATGACATCCAGTAGGTATCTGAAATCTATGTACGTCAGACATCTTCGCATACTCTTCGTCGTCATCGGATTCCGCCATTGCCTCGTTGTATTCCTCATCGTATACGTCAGAAATCCTCTTCACGAACATCAGCGGGAACAAATATGTCTTGTACTCGTCTGCCGTAACTCCGCATCCGCGCAGTATATTGCAGCTTTGATAGAGGTGATTATATAGTGCTAAGCCGGCATCGTCAACTGACTCGATATTCGGTTTCTTTATTCTGGCCATGTTCCCGTCCGTATATTTGATCTCATATTCTTATTCAACCGATGATGAAATGAAACAAACGATATAAATGTGGTCAATTAAAAAAAATAATATAATAGTATAAAATGAAAAAATAGTGAACAAACTTGTTATTGCAATTGCAGATTTTAGCAACTGTCAGCAAAAATCACAACAAAAATAACGATAATTTCGATGTGCTTCCTATGTTATCAAGCATGAAAAATGATAACTAGTGGCTCCATTGACGGCCAGTTTTTGTTCACCGATTATTCCGACGTTCCTAAAAGATGGGCTTCGAAAATCATACCAGACTTTTATATTTATATTTTAAATCGACAAAGATATCATATGATTAATCCGTATTTACATGAGTTTTTTGAATAGTCAGAATCTTACAACTGCTTTTATTAGGGACATTTACAATCAAAAGGCACAATAGGAAAATATCATATTTTTCCATTAAACTGACACATAGTTCCAAGAATGAAGTATTCTGAATGTTGTGATGTTTGCCTTAGTTCGCTCATATGATTAATCCTATGGGCAAGACACGTAATTGATGATATTGTACCTTCTTGGATCCGTATCTTATTGTTGAATCTGTCTGTATTATTCAGAGGCGCGTGCATTACTAGGTAAATGCACATATTCATCATTGCACATCTGCGGACAGTTTTCTGACTGCCCTGTGAATCATCTCATGTCCAATTCGGGACTGCTACATGGTCGCCTCCGTGTGGAGTATCAGCTTTTTTAATATAATAGAACAATAAGAATCCCGGGGTCCGCATCATGAAAAGAGATTTCAAGAAGGAGCGCAAGGATCTGTACTCTCCCAAGACAGGCATCTTCGAAGTGACCATCCCGTCGATGAAGCTCATAGCCGTGGACGGCAACGGACCGCTGAACGGAGAGCATCCAGAAGATGATGGGGATCCTTTTCAATCTGGCATACGGGATCAAGATGAGCAGAATGTACGGAGCCCAGCCTGAGGGAAATTATGAATACACCGTGATGCCGCCCGAGGGTCTGTACGGAACACGCGATATGCCTTTCTGCATCGATGACAATAACACCTGGGTATGGAAGATGGCAATCCGCCAGCCCGAGTTCGTAGATAAAAAGTTCTTTGAAGCGATAAAGGAATCCATTAAGAAAAAGAAGCCCGGGCCGGACCTGGATGCGGCGTATCTTTTTGAATCCGAGGAGGGGCCGTCGGTGCAGATGCTGCACACGGGAAGCTACGGCTCCGTCGGCGAATCTGTCGGCAAGATAATGGAGTACATCGAGGAAAAAGAGTACGCCGTGAACGGCCCCTATCACGAGATATACCTCTCCGACCCTAACAGGATCGAAGAAGATAAACTCAAAACCATCATCGGATTCCCGGTCGTCCCGAAATCATCGTAAGTCACCGAACCAACAAGGAAACATATTATTCTGGATGGGACTGTACTCCACCATGTACTTGATGCGCGGAAGGGACGGCATATGAGCATCGGATGCGCATGCCTCGCCCTGGGCGTGCCGGGAAGCGGCATGAAGAGCTGCATCATGAAAAATGCAAACGAAGAGCTGCTTCTCTCTCATCGGCAGCAACCTCGATGCCCTTGAAAGACTTATTACATACAACGCAAGGAACGGCATCAGGATGTTCCGCATATCCTCGGACCTGATACCTTTCGGCTTGAGCCTGGCAGAAGAGCTGCCGTGGCAAAATCATTATTCTAAAAAGCTGGAATCCATCGGCGGAGAGATACGCAGGTCGGGCATGCGGGCGTCGATGCACCCCGGGCAGTATACCGTTCTCAATTCGACGGACGAATCGGTAGCCGACCGGGCCTCGCGGGACCTGGACTACCATGCGAAGGTCCTTGACGGCCTGGGACTAGGGCCCGAGCACAAGATGATACTGCATCTCGGAGGCGTCTACGGCGACAAGGAGCGTGCCAAAGAACATTTCATGCCCAGATACAAACTTCTATATGCCGAAGTCAAGAAACGGCTGGTGCTGGAGAACGACGACGAGCTGTTCAATATCGAGGACGTGACCGAGACCGCATCTGCGACAGGGATGCCGGCGGCGTACGACAACCTGCACAATGCCATTAATCCTGCAGACGCATCATGCAAGGACGTGGGATGGATCGAGAAGTGCCGGGAGACTTGGACAAAGGAAGACGGCCCGCAGAAGGTCCACTATTCCCAGCAGAGTCCCGACAAGAGGCGGGGCGCGCATTCCAAATCCATAAGGATCGACGAGTTCCTCGATTACTACCGTGAGTTGTCCGGCACACCGGCACGGACATCATGCTCGAATTAAAGGACAAGAACATGTCGGCGCTGAAATAAATCAACTGCGTCTCCGACAGGGGCATCAAGGCACTTGAGACCGAGTGGACGCGCTACAAGTACTCCGTTATGGAGAGGGCGCCCGATAAATATCATACAATAAGAAAACTGCTTCAGGAAAAGACGTCGTATCCGCCCTTGAGATGTACCATTTAATCGAGGGATTCATGGTTACACCAATCGGAGTGAACAACGCCGTCGGTGCGACGCAGCATGTATGAGGATACTTTAAGGATAAGGCGACGGAGTCCGAGAAGAAACGATTCCGTGATATGCTGAACACTTTCACATCGGGAAACGCGGAATTGCGGTCTGTGAAGAACGCGCTGCATACAATGGTGCATAAGTACGAGGAGGATTATCTTCTGAACGCCTACTATTTCTACATCTGAGAAGATACGACCTTCGGATTATTCGTTTGTCGTCGGACGGAAAGCCCGCCTGAGGTATTGGCATGTCGTTGTTGCTGAAGCTGTCAGAACCCGATACAGTATCGTCATTCATCTCCAAAAAGCAAGATGTGCAGAAATCCTCACAGCGGGAACTGGACGAGATGACCATATTGTTAAAAAATCCAGAGACGGAACGGATCCTTCGGGAACTGTCCGCCGGCGATCATAAGTTCCCCATCCCATACCGTATGGAGATATCGAAGATAGGCTCTTCGAAAAAGCGCGTTGTATACACCTTCGACCGATACGAAAAGACCTCTTTGAAACTGCTCGGATTTCTGTTACGCGATTACGACCACATATTCTCGGACAACCTGTATTCATACCGGTCCAGCATCGGAAGCCGGGATGCTGTGAGAAGGCTTCATCACCTGGAAGGTCTGGAAAAGATGTTCGTCCTGAAAACAGACATACACGATTATTTCAACAGCATCGACGTCGACATCCTGTTGACCGACCTTCGTCGCGTCATGTACGACGATATTCCGCTTTATGAAACATTCAGGAACCTCCTCGATGACGACCAGTCTCTATGGAAAGGAGACATCGTGCACGGACCCAGAGGGGCGATGGCAGGAATGCCCGTGTCTCCGTTCCTGGCCAATCTGTACCTTGACGGCCTGGACCGCCTTTTCGACGGCTCCAGTATAACCTATTGCAGGTATGCCGACGACATATTGTTGGCCGCCCCTTCCGAACAGAAGCTGTCCGATGCGAGAGGCGCGCTTTACGATTTCATCAGAAAGAAGAAACTGGAGATCAATCCGGATAAAAGCGTATATTACAGACCGGGAGAGCCGTTCGATTTCCTCGGCTTCCGCATCTCCAAAGTCAGTATAGACCTCTGCCCCAGCACGATAAAGAAGATAAAAGGGAAGATAAGCCGAAGATGCAGGTCGTCGCGCAGATGGTATCTCTATAACGACCTCGGACCGGAGAAGGGCATCAAAGGCGCCATCACCATAATGAACCGCAAATTCTACGGACACGGCGACAACGGTGAACTGTCCTGGGACCTATGGTACCTCCCCGTCCTGACGACCGATGCGTCCCTGAGGATGATCGACCGGTATTTTGAGGAGGAGCTCCGTTCGATACCTACTGGTAAGCACAACAGGCGCAACTACAAGATAACTTCTTACGAGCATCTTCGAGAGTGTGGATTCAAGCCGCTGGTACGGAGATATCACGAAATCCGTGACGGAGACGAATATTACGATCCGATTCCTGCAGTTAAAAAACAGCAGAAGGAGAACACCGAGGAGATATCGTAATGAAAACAGAAGCTGTTCGATATTATGTTGAAAACTCATGACAGCAGATAGGACGCCGATCGGCCCCTGTCTGAATTTAATATATCTAACCAAAAAATATTTCAAAGACCATTTAAGTACGATATTACACGAGAGGTACTTACGTATCCGCAATGGGGTGAAGCACTGATCAAAAAAGGCCGTGCGGTAGGCAGAACTGTGTTTAATCCCGTCCTCCTGAGTGAAATAGGGCCCCGTCCCCATTTCAATCAGTCGTTGAATGGCTCCCTCTCGTGTAACATCTCATGAAGCTCGCCCGTTGCTCCCACCCTGTTCTTTACCATACAGATCAAAGAAATGCGCTAGGCTATGATCATTTTGACAACACTTTATGAAAACACACGACTTCACAACAATTAATTACGACACTGGCGATACCGAACGGCCGTCTCTTTTTCAGACGCAGCGGAGAGGATCTTGAGATGAACTGGAAATTCGTTCCGCGGCCGTATCATGCACGGGACAACATCGGAGCGATAGTCGCGGGCATGGTACTTTACGGCCTCGTGAACTTCGTCGTGGGCGTCTATTACATAGGTTTCCAGACAGGCGTCCATCTGTCAGAACCGATGACGTACG
>Ga0265295_1004890_pt1 | contig 17634 bp, 11 predicted proteins | sample Munlansysbiofilm_FD_192503 | JGI IMG/M metagenome (GOLD analysis project Ga0265295, IMG submission 192503) | Leachate microbial communities from a municipal landfill in Southern Ontario, Canada - Methane capture system biofilm | ecosystem: Engineered > Solid waste > Landfill > Unclassified ...
AAGGGCGGTAATGAGCCTGCCCTCGGCGTCCAGCACGCCCGGCACGTCGGAGATGAGCACAAAGTAGTCCGCCGCCAAAGCTCCGGCCAGCGCGCCTGCGGCCGTGTCGGCGTTGATGTTCAGAGCATGGCCGTCGGGGCCGTTGGCCACCGGAGCCACAACGGGCACAAAGCCCCCTTGGAGCAGACAAAGGACCAGGGCCGGGTCCACGGCCTCCACCTCGCCCACAAGCCCCAGGGCGGGATTTTTCACAACAGCGCGCAGCAAATTGCCGTCCCTGCCGGATATGCCCGCAGCCCGCGCGCCGTGGGCCGCAAAGGAAGCCACCACAGCCTTGTTCACCTGGCCGCACAAAACCATTTCAACGGCTGCCATGGTGGCTTCGTCGGTGACCCGCAGGCCGTTTTCAAAGCGGCTCTCGATATTCAGGCGCGTCAGCAGCGCGGAAATTTGCGGCCCGCCGCCGTGCACCACCACAAAGCCCATGTCCTGGGCGGAAAGTTGGGCCAGATCGGTGGCAAAGGCCGTGCAAAGCTCGGGCTTGTCCATGGCGTGCCCGCCATACTTGATAACGACGGTGGCGTTGTTCATGCGTCTTCCTCATTTACGGGCGGTCGGCCGCGCTGCATGGGCGCGGCAAATGCCCAGTGACGTGGTATTTGATGTGTCCTTGTAGTTGTCTAAACTAGCACCCCGTCATGCGGCGTGCAAGCTGGCAACATGTCGGATGTGCGACAAAATCCTGATGATTCGGGTAGTAATTGCGCAGAAACGCCACGCGGCCACAGGCACGGGTTGATGGCGCAAAACGGCATTGTATTGCAGGGCCAAAAGCGCTAGCCTGCACAACAAGTTTATGGAGGCGTCATGGTGTTAGAGGCACAACAGGGTTTTGGAGAAGGACTCGCCTGGGGGCAGGAGGCCCTGGCAGCGGCCAGTGTTGGGTTGTGGGTTCTTGAGCATGATCCGGGCAGCGGCCTTACCCGCCTGCTCACCAATACGATCACCCGCCGTCTGCTGGGCGTGCCCGATGACATCACCCCGGAAAAGTGCGCGACATTCTGGCGTAGCCGCGTGGACAGCCGCGATAGAGACTCCATATGGAAAAAACTTGAGGATTTCAAAAACCATGGCGACATGCGCGAGATGCGCTACTGCTACAATCATCCGCAGTGGGGCCCCATTCACGTGCGCTGCGGGGGCAGGCGCGTTTCGGGCGATGGCGAACAGCTATTACGCATTGCCGGGTTTCATCAGGACATAAGCGAACTGCATGCGGCCCATCAGGCCTTGCGTGAGAGCCTGTCGCGGCTTTCGCTGGCCTGCCGTCTGGGCTGGCTGGGCGTGTTTGAACTGGGCCGCCGCAAGGACAGGCTGGAGTTCACCTGCAACGAGGTTTTTTACGAACAGTTCGGCCTGCGGGAAGGGGCCAACGCCGAAGAGCGGCTTGCGGCCGTGGAAAAGTGCATCCTGCCGGAAGACAGGCGGCGCTGGCGAAGCCTTTGCCGCTCCGAAGGCTGGACAGTGGGCTTTCAGGAGCATGTGGAACTGCGCGTCAATCATCCCTGGCGCGGCCTCTGCTGGTTCGCCGTGGCCTGCGAAGTGGTGGGCACGCCGGAAGAGCCGCGCATTGCGGGCTATGTGAGCGACGTTACAAAGCACCGCCAGCACGAGCGTATGTTGCGCGAGGCCAAGGAAAGCGCGGAGGCCGCCAACGCGGCCAAAAGCATCTTTCTGGCCAATATGAGCCATGAAATCCGCACGCCCATGAACGGCATCATGGGCATGGCCCATCTTGTGCTCAATACGGACCTCAATGCGCAGCAGCGGGACTATGTGGAAAAAATCCATTCCACCTGCGAATCGCTGTTGGACATCATCAATGACCTTCTGGATTTTTCAAAGATCGAGGCCAACCATATGGAGCTGGAAAACCTTCCTTTCCAGCCCGAGCGGGAGATCGAGGCCGTGCTGGCCCTGCTGCGTCCGCGCCTGCAGCACAAAAACTGCACGCTCGAGAGCCACATAGACCCGCGCATACCGCCAACCCTGGTGGGCGACGCCCTGCGGTTGCGCCAGATCCTGCTGAACCTTGGCGGCAACGCCATCAAGTTTTCCGAGCGGGGCACGGTGCGCATAGACGTGCAGTTGTTGCGCCGCAAACAGCATGACATCACCCTGGCCTGTCTTGTGAGCGATGAGGGCATCGGCATGAGCAGGGATGAACAGGCGCGTATTTTCACGCCCTTTTCCCAGGCGGACTCATCCATAACCCGCCGCTTCGGCGGCACTGGCCTGGGCCTTGCCCTTTGCCGCCGTCTGACCGTGCTCATGGGCGGGCGCATAACAGTGCAGAGCGAGCCCGGCAAGGGCAGCGTCTTCAGGGTGGAGCTGCCCTTTGGCGTGGGCCGGGAAGACATGTTCGTCCCCCCCAGCCTGGAAGACGACGCTGCCATGGAATATGCCTGTCTGCGCGGCCTGCGGGTGCTCATGGCAGAAGACGGGGACATAAACCGCGAGATTATGGAAGTGCTGCTGAGCGGCATGGGCGTGGAGTGCATGGCCGCGGGCAACGGCCAGGAAGCGCTTGATGTCTGGCGCAAGCAGGCGGACGACATCGATCTTGTCCTCATGGACGTGCAGATGCCCATTATGGACGGCTACACGGCCACGCGCGAGATAAGGGCCAGCGGCCTGCCCGGCGCTGTGGACGTGCCCATTGTGGCCATGACGGCCTATGCCATGCGCGGGGATGCGGAACGCAGCCTTCAGGCGGGCATGAACGCCCACCTGACCAAGCCCATTGACGTACGGGAACTGACCCTGACCCTCAAGCGCCTTGCCCGAACCTGCGATGAGCGGCGCGAAGCCGCCTACGACGCTAGCAACCAGAATCTTTGAGCTCCACGCCGGAGTCCGGGTGACGCTCTTCGCGGGCGTTTGCCTTCAGAACCCGGCTGGCCCGAGATCTGTTTTGCAGCAAAACATATCGGGTTTGGCGCAAATCACCGTTGGGAATGCGTATCCCCAGCGTTTACAGGACGCCCGCTTTGGCGTTTGCCAGCGCAGGCAGCCTGCGCTTTTGCGGCCGCCGGAACAATTTCAACGTGAAACTGTTTTACCAACGATACGAGAACAGGCAGGCTGACAGCCCGTTTGTCTCACAAGCCCAGTCAAGGATAACAACATGACGCAAGTGGTTACACGATTCGCCCCCAGCCCCACGGGACATTTGCACATAGGCGGCGCGCGCACAGCCATTTTCTGCTGGCTTCTGGCCCGGCATTTCAAGGGCCGCTTTCATCTGCGCATAGAAGATACAGACCTTTTGCGCTCCAAGCAGGAGTATACCGATTCAATCCTGGCTTCCATGCGCTGGCTGGGGCTGGATTGGGACGGCGACCTCGCCTATCAGACGCAGCGCACCGATCTGTACAACGCCTATGTGGACAAGCTGCTGAAAAACGGCCACGCCTACTGGTGCTCGTGTACCCCTGAAGAGGTGGAGGCCATGCGCGAAGAGGCCCGGCAAAAAGGTCTCAAGCCGCGCTATAACGGCCGCTGCCGCAGCCGCGACCTGGGGCCCGGCGAAGGGCGCTGCGTACGCCTCAAGGCCCCGCTGACGGGCAAGGTGGTCTTTGACGATCTGGTCAAGGGCAAGATCGCCGTGGATGTGGGCGAACTGGACGACATGGTCATCCGCCGCGCTGACGGCATGCCCACCTATAACATGGCCGTGGTGGTGGACGATCACGACATGGGCATTACCCACGTCATCCGTGGTGACGACCACGTGTCCAACACGCCGCGTCAGATCCTGATCTATGAAGCCCTGGGTCTGCCCGTGCCGCGTTTCGGCCACGTGCCGATGATTCTCGGCCCTGACCGGCAAAAGCTCTCCAAGCGCCACGGCGCGCGCGCCGTCATTGAATACCAGCAGGACGGCCTGCTGCCCCAGGCGCTCGTGAACTATCTGGTGCGCCTTGGCTGGTCGCACGGCAATCAGGAGCTGTTCACGCCCGAAGAACTGGTGGAATATTTTGACGGCAGCAATCTCAATCCTGCGGCTGCGGCCTTTGACCCCGCCAAGCTGGAATGGTGCAACGCCCACTTCATGCGCGAAATGCCCCTGGCCGAACTGGCCACGTTGACGGCCCCCTTTGTGGAGCAGACGGGCTTTGGCGTGCTGACGCAGGAAAGGCTGGAGCCCCTGTGCGCCATGTTCCGCGAGCGCGCCAACAACCTCAAGGCCCTGGCCGAAAGCTTCCGCCCCCTTCTGGTGGCCGCCGCTGATCTGGAGTACACAGAAAAAGACGCCGCCAAGCACCTGACGGACGGCGGCAAGGCGCATTTGCGCGCGCTGGCCGCGATCTTCGCGGCTTGCGAGCCCTTTACCGCCGAAAATATCGAGGCCGCCCTCAACGCCTATGTGGCGGACAACGGCCTCAAGTTCAAGGAAGTGGCCCCGCCCCTGCGCACCGCCCTCATGGGCTTTATGGGCGGCTCGCACCTGAACGAGATCATGGCCTTTCTCGGCAGGGACGAAACCCTGGCCCGGCTTGCGAGGGCAGCGGGGTAAGGATGATACACAATGGTCTGTACGGTGAACCTGTATAGAGATGTTTGATAAGGGGATGAACAGCCCCAAAAATGCAAGCAAAGCCCGGATCTGACCAAGACTGATCCGGGCTTTGCTTGCAATAAATGGCTTCCTGTTGCCACAGCGGAAGCAGCCGGGAGCAGGCGCATACTGTCCTAGAGCAGATCAACGTTGAAATGTTTAACATTTCAACGTTTTCATTCAGCTTAAAATGCGATTTGCGACAACCATCAGCAGGCTGGTCGCTCTAGTAACCAATTGCTGTCTTTGCGGCAGTCGTTGGCGAGTCTGCGAGCCTTACGAATGGCGACAGCGATTGCACAGAACAAAATGGATAGTTACTCATGCTGTCTTTATCCGTAGCTTCCTGCGCTGCAACGGCTGAAGCTCGGCTGAATCCACGCCACGTTGTGGCGCGCTGCACTCCCGCGCAACGTTAGAGCATTTACACTTTTTCAAAGTTAAAATGCTCTAATGCTGGCATTAATATTGCAAAACCTTTGTCGCGCGTCAAATTTCAGCATTGCCGGAGAAGATGCCATGCCCCAACCGCAAGCCAATACAGCCAGTTTTATCAAGGGAGCGCCTTTGCGCCAACCGGAATATTTTATTGGCCCTGTGGCTTGGTGGAGCGGCTCCTTGACCTGCGGCGGCGTGGAACGTCAAATTCTGGCTACAGCCAAAGCTTTTAAGGAGATGGGGCGTCCCATTGTCTTGTTGTGCCGGACGTTGTCCCCCACAGGCGGCAATGACTTTTTTCTGGCGGAAGCCAAGGCCAGTTGCAAGGCCGTACTGGAATTTTCTCAGAATGAGATAAAACCTGAAGACTTCCTGGCGGCACGCGACATTGTGGAAGCGGCCTTTGAAAATCCTCCTCCGGTTTTTCGTGACAGTGTAGCCGCGTATGCAGCGTGGTTTTTGCGCCTGAGGCCACGGTTGCTGCATGTCTGGAACGCCGATCATCTTGAGCCCCTGCTGGCGGCGGTTATTGCCGGCATTCCGAAAATTATTATCGGTGGCCGCAGTCTGGCACCACGCAGCCGAGCTCCGTATGGGTTTGAAAGTGTTGAAGAGTCCCTGGCGTATGCCATCCTCAGCAGGGCCATGCAGATGCCTGGCATCGTGATGACCAACAACAGTCGCGCCGGATGCACCGACTATGAAGAATGGCTTGACCTGCCTGCGGGGAGCGTCTCGCTGACGTCAAACCTTCTTGAGCTGAAGGACTGGCCGCGTCCTGAGCGAGAGCGGGTGGCTGCTTTGCGCGTGAGACTTGGCATTCCTGACAAATCCCCGATGGTGGGGGGTCTTATTCGTTTTGTTTCCATTAAGGACCCGGAACTTTGGATTTGCGCCGCCATGCGCGCATGTGCTTCTACCCCTGGGTTGTATGCGGTTCTTGCAGGGCATGGGCCGATGTTCGAGCCGCTGAAAAAAATAGTATCCGGCACAGCCTATGCAGACCGTATTCTTTTGCCCGGGGCGGTCAAGCAAGTTCCCGAATTTTTGTCGCTCTGCTCTGTTTTTTTACACACAGCCTATGTGGAAGGCTTGCCCAATGCACTCCTCGAAGCCCAGGCCTGCGGAGTGCCCGTGGTGACTACCAGGTGTGGTGGTGCCGCCGATGTGGTGGTGGACGGGCAAAGCGGTTTTGTGCTGGCCGGGCGTGACGAGGAGGCTTTGGCCAATCATGTTTCCTGGCTGTCCCAACATCCGGAAGCTGCTGTGACCGCTGGGCAGGTTGGCCGGGCACATGTTGGGCGCGAATTTTCCCTGGAGCGTTCATTGGGACAGCTTCGGAAGGTTTATGCCCGTATTTTGCGAAATCCTGCTGAGCATTGTGGACGCCAGGAAGTCCGTTGACTCAGAAAGCTCATCAAAAGGTTTCGTGGTGCTGTTTCCTGAGGTGTTCAGTAGTGTTGTGTAGCAGGCGTGTCTTGTAGAGGCGATTTTTCGATATACTGTTGGCTGCTATTTCATTAACAGGATGCTCACATGCATAATTCAATTAATTCTTATGCTCGCCGTAAGGGCATGGGTGAGATAAATTTGCACCTTGGGTGCGGTGGGGAAAATATTGAGGGCTGGATAAACATTGATAACTATGATTATGAGGGGCGGGATACCTCACGAAGCGGCGCGTGCTACGATTTAAAAATGGACATCTGCGCATTGGATGCCGCCGACGACAGTGTGGATCGCATCCTTCTTGTTCATGTGCTTGAGCATTTCACACGATGGGCAGCCATCGACCTTCTGGCTCAATTTCATCGTCTGCTCCGCCCGGAAGGACTCCTTCTTATGGAGCATCCCGATCTTGATGCCTGCATAAAGATGTACCTGGAAGGACAGGCGAGCATTGCTACACCCCTGGGGGCGCTTAACCTGGGGTTTTCTCAGTTCTATGGCAACCAGTGGGACAGGCTTGACTATGAAACGCACCGATACGTTTGGACAAAAAATGAAATGGCCAGTGAGTTGATCAAAGCTGGGTTTGAAATCCTTGTGCTTGACAATCAGGCAAAGTTTCATGTTCCGGAGCGCGACATGCGGGTCATTGCCCGCGCCCGCAAGACCCCGCGCTGACCGCCGCACCCGGCAAGGATTCATTCATATGGCCGAATGTAAGAAAATGATTTTTAATGATGGCGGAATCGGCGATGCCATCCTCGTTTCGGCCATTGCCGAGAACAATGGTCTTTGTGTGGCGTCAACAAAATATAATGTCCTTCTTGAAAATAACCCGAACATTGTTTTAAATGATATTAGCGCAAATACTGTTTTTAATTCGCGAGACGTGCATGACGCCTTGCTGCAGCAAGGCATTGCTCCGTTCTACGCCCATTACTGGGACCTTGAATGTAGAAATGGATGTTACCACTGGCGTTACCCACAAATGCATATGATTGCGAAGTGTTGCGCCAGAGCAGAGGTGTACGGGGATATCAAGATTTACCCCAGGATATACCTGAACGATCAGGAAATTGAAGAAAACAGGCCGGTACGCGACAAATATATTGTTATGCAAAGCTATGGCGCAGTATGGAAAACCGCCGGATATGAAACATGGTCTGTGGTAAGTAAGGTTTTAAGTAAGAATTATACTATTGTTCAGGTCGGCGCTGAAAACGATCCTTTGCTTCCAAATACAATAAACTGTCTTCATTATGGGTTAAGGGAAACTGCTGCCGTAATAAAAAATAGCAGTGCCTTTCTTGGAGTTATTGGTGGCTTGATGCACATGGCTCGGGCCGTGGGGACAAGGTCTGTAATATCTTTTTCAGATAGTGAGCCTGAATTTTTTTCTGGTTATATCGCCAACGAGCATGCTATTTCTCAAGAGCGTTGTGATTTGTGCAGAACAAATAAAGTGAATATGTTTAATGGGGATATTTGCCCAAAAAAATATATATGTGGAAAGAGCATATCGCCAGAGGCAATTCTGGCGGCTTTTTTTCGCCTTGAAAAAAGAATTGCACACCCACTAGAATACGATGTCATAAATAATACATCAGAAAAAAAAGATTCAATGCATCAGATGATGCTGTATAGGAAAACACAAAGAAGACCTGTTGCGAAGGGTTTTTCAAAGGTCTTCGCTTAGGGGGTTACCATGACGAAGCCTGAGAAGATGGATGCCGGTGACGCGAAGGATATCCTCCTAACCTCAGCGGTAGACGCGGGAAGACAGGCCCCAGATATGGCTGGAGTGCTTTCCGATGGATTGCGCGACGGTATGCTGCTTAAGCTACGCCAAGGGCCTTTTTCAAAAGGATATTACCGCTTTGCCCTTTACGGGCATGCAGAGACCTATACAGGTGCTTTTTACGAGTTGTTCGACAGCGCACAACAGTGCACGCTGCTGAAAGGCCGTATAGAACCGGCGGGGAAGAACCTGTTGGCCATCGCTTGTCTTGAACTGCAGCAGGATATTCAGCAAATCGAAATTCGTGTTTATGTCCGGCAGGGAACTATCTTGCTGGTGACGCAATGTGTATTGAAATCATGCCTGCCTTTTGATGTGCAGAGCAAAGATGCGTCTGACAATTTTGTCTTTAATGTTTTTGACAGTGATACCTTGCTGCGCTTGCCCATGCCTGGCATCAGAAAAGGCGTGTCCCTGCATGATGGGGCCGCCAGAGGCATAAGTATTCAGCTAGATAAACTGCAGGCGTTCTGTGAGGCTGATCCACTTTTTCATGGCGCTCGGCGAGCCGCGCACGGGCTCTCCCTTGTCACTCGAGAGCGATTTTTGAACATGTTCATCCTGTTGAAATATTACTTGCCCCAATTGGATGGCCATGGCGATATCATCGAATTTGGAACCTTTCGGGGAGGAATGGCTCTGTTTATGGCCTACCTGCTCAAATTTACAAAAAGCAGCAGGCGTGTATACGCCCTGGACACCTTCGAAGGTATGCCCCTGACCGAAAATTCACAGGATTATCACAAACAAGGGGATTTCAAGGAAGAAAACGTAATGGAGGAACTGATCCGGCGGAAAAATACGCTTGGCCTGGATAACCTCATACTTGTCAAGGGCCTGTTCAAGGACACCGTTCCCACGTTGTTTCGGGAAAAGTTATCCTTTGCCCTGGCGCATATTGATTGTGATATCTATGATGCCGTCGCCTACTCATATGAAAGTGTGAAAGATCATATGATCGCCGGTGGTTATATGGTTTTTGATGATCCTTTGGCTGCTTCCTGCCAGGGGGCCATGGCCGCTGTTGAAGAAGTGCTGTACCATAGGGATAAATTGCATGCGGAGCAGGTTTATCCGCATATGGTCTTTCGGCTTGGACTGGAACAGGGTTTTTGACATCACTGATACAGAGGACTCATGGACCGTAGCAGGTTGGTGAACAGCCCGTCCAGTCCCAGAATAAAGGTCTCCACATGGTCGGCCATGATGACCAGCAGCAGGCCCAGAAAGAAAAAGCCCACGCCGATCTTGGCTGGAAAGCCGAATTCCATAATGTGTATCTGCGGCGAGGTGCGGGCCACGAGGCCCAGAGCCACTTCCACCATAAATAGCGCCACCATCACCGGGGCCGCGATTTGCAGGGCCAGCACGAACATCTGCGCGGCAAGGTGCAGGATCTGCCACAGGATGTTGGGGCCGATGAAGAGCCCGCCCGGCGGGATCAGCTTGAAGGATTCGGCAAAGCCCTTGATCATGTACAGATGGCCGTCCAGCGCCAGAAAGGTCAGCAGCGACACCATCCAGAGAAAAAAGGCCGTAACGCCCGTCTGGTTGCCGGTAAGCGGATCAGCGAAGTTGATCATGGTAAAGCCCATCTGGAAGCCCAGCAGCTCGCCCCCAGCCTGTATGGCCATGAACAGAAAATTGACGGCCATGCCCAGCACCAGTCCCAGAACCGCTTCACCCAGAATCATGATCACAATATCAAAAGGGTGGGTGGGCATCTGGTTCCCCGGCAGCGCCAGATGCGGCCATACGCCCAGCGTGAACACCAGGGTTATGGCGGCCTTGACCTGCACAGGAATATTGTTGGTGGAAAACACAGGCAGCATGAACATGACGATGCTGACGCGCATCATGGTCAGTATGAGGCTCAGTACCTCTGCCTGGTTATAGTTGAACACGTCCATGCCGGGGGATTTGCAAAATGGCTGCCAAAGAAAACAGCCTGTTGGGGCCGCCGCGCGTCAGAAGGGTGACGCGCGGCGGTTTTGCGTGAAAAGGGCATGTAGGGGCGCATGACGCCGGGCATGCGTCGGGCACGTGATGACGCGCCACGTCGAGCATGACTCAGGCGCGATCCGGGCATGATCCGGGCATGAAGCGAGGCCCGCCAAGCACGAAATCCCGTCAGCACGTTTGAGGGGGCTCCTGCGGTATGAGGCTCCCGTCGGATCAGGTTTTGCCCTGTTCGCCAGGAGTATAGTTGCGCAGTCCGTTGAAGACCCAGATTCCCAGCAAACACACCAGAAACGCCGCTGACAGCAGCACCGTGCTGTGCGCGGCGGAAAAGGCCGCCTGTCCGGCCTCGGCAATGATCCTGCCCTGTTCGCCGCCTGCCAGTTCCGCTGCCACCATGGTGTCGCTGATGGAATCCGCGACGCCATGCGGCAGGCTTTGCCGCAACTGTTCCGGCAGCCGCAGGGCGGAGCTGTAATTGGCGGCCAGCAGCACGCCAAACCCTGTGATGCCGAGCCCCGCGCCCAGGTCATAGCCCAATGCCTCGATGGACCCGGCGGCCCCGCCCTTTTCCGGCGGCACGCTGCCCATGATGGCAATGGACGAGGCCGTCAGGCCGATGCTGAGTGAAAGGCCCAGCACCACCATATAGGAAGCCACAAGCCAGCCCGCGTCGTGAAAACTTGCCAGGCCAAGCCCGGCAAGGCTGGCCCCTGCGGCCAGCAGCGAGAGCGTACAGACCTTTCGCAAGCCCCCAAAGACCACCAGCTTTCCTGCCAGCGGGCCGCCCACGGCGGAGGCCGCCATGATGGGCAGCATAAAGATGCCAGCCTGCAAGGGAGTGCGCCCCAGAACAAATTGCAGTTCCTGGGCAATGGTCAGTTCCACGCCAGCCAGCGCGCCCGAAACCACAAGGGCGGTCACAAGGCCCACGCGGATGGCGGGCAGCCGGAAAAGCCCCAGATCAAGCATGGGCGTAGCCGCTGTCAGCTGGCGGCGGACAAAAAGCGTCAGCAGCGTGACGCCGCAAACCAGCGCGCCGCCGCACAGCAGCAGTGACGCTCCCTGTTTGAAGACGGCCTTTACCGCATATACCGTGCCCATGAGGCCCGCCGCCAGCGTGAGCGCCTGGCCGATGGGCCATGAGCCGCGCGTTTTTACCTGGGGTTTGGGCAGCAACATGGCGGCCAGAGGCAAGATGCCCAGAATAATGGGCACGTTGATGAGAAAGACCGAACCCCACCAGAAGTGCTCAAGCAAAATGCCGCCCGCCAGAGGTCCCATGGCTGCGGCCACGGTGCTCACCGTGCCCCAGATGCCCAGGGCCATGGCCCGTTCTTTCCAGTCCTCAAAGGTGATCCGTATGATGGCCAGCACGCTGGGCACAATCATGGCCGCGCCCACGGCAAGAAGCGCCCTGGACATGATCAGGAATCTGGCCGTGGGCGAAAAGGCCGCTGCCAGCGAAGCGACCAGAAAGATGGCCAGCCCGACAAGCAACAGCGCCCGTGGCCCGATGCGGTCGCCCTGCGTGCCCATGGGCACCAGCAGACTGGCCATGATCAGGGGATAGATGTCTATGATCCAGAGAATTTCCGTGCCTGTGGCCTGCAATGAGAGCGTCAGCGAAGGCACGGCGATATGAAGAATGGTCATGTCCATAGCAATGGGCAGCCAGGCCACCATAACGGCCATGAGCACGCGCCAGCGGGCGGCCTTGGAAAGACTCTTCCGGACAGGAGCATTGGGAGGGGACGCACGATGCGTATCAGGAGTATCCGTATTCATAAAAACTCATGCAAGGTTCTTGTGGCGGCGGCAGCGCTCCATTGGCGCTGCCGCCGCAGCTTCAGCTTTTTTGCCGGTTGCCGCCACCGGCCAATGGTCTGCCCAGCATTTTTACAATCAGGACAAAGAACAGCGGCGTAAAATAGATGCCAAGCGCGGTTGCCGTGAGCATGCCCGCCATCACCACAGTGCCCAGGGCGTTCTGCGCTCCGGCCCCGGCTCCGCTGCTCAATGCCAGAGGGATGACGCCCAGGATAAAGCACAGGGAGGTCATGAGGATGGGCCTCAGACGCAGCCGTGACGCCTCAATGGCGGCGGCGATCAGGCTTTTGCCAGCCCTGTGCTGGGCGCGGGCGAATTCCACAATCAGGATGGAGTTCTTGGCGGACAGGCCCACGATGGTCAGCACCGCGATCTGAAAGTAGACGTCATTGTTCAGCCCGCGCAACCAGGCCCCGGCAAGCGCGCCCACAAGGCCGGTGGGCACTGCCAGCAGCACGGATACGGGGATGCTCCAGCTTTCATACAGGGCCGCCAGACTGAGAAAGACCACCAGCAGGGATATGGCATAGAGCATGGGCGCCTGATTACCGGAAAGCCTCTCCTGATAAGATAGTCCTGTCCAGGCAAAGTCAAATCCCGGCGGCAGATCTTTGGCGCTGGCCTCCATAGCCTTCATGGCCTGGCCGGAGCTCTGGCCAGGCGCGGCCTCACCTTCAATTTTCACCGCGGGTACGCCCTGATAACGGGTAAGTTTGGGCGAAGCGTTGATGGATTCCACATCAATAAAACTGGCAAAGGGAACCATTTCATCCACACTGTTGCGCACATAATAGCGGCGAAAGTCTTCCGCGCTGGAGCGAAAGGCCGGTTCCGCCTGCAGGTACACCTTCTTGGTGCGCCCCTTGTCCACAAAGTCATTGATGTATTCCCCGCCCCAATATGCGCCTATGGCCCCGTTGACCACGGCTATGTTCAGGCCCTGGGCCCCTGCCTTGTCGCTGTCGATGATCAAGCGGTACTGCTCGGCATCGTCCAGGCCGCTGTACCGGGCATTGGCGATGGCCTTCTGCGTGGCGGCCTTTTGCAGCAGAGCGTCTTTGGCCGCCATCAGCGCCTCGTGCCCCCTGTTGCCCCGGTCCATCAGTTCCATATTGAAGCCGGAAGAGTTGCCAAGCTCCATAACGGCGGGGGGAGCCATGACAAAAAGCTGGGCTTCGGGGATGTCCGCAAACCGGGCATTGGCCCTGCTCATGATGTCAAAAACCCCTTGCCCCTTGCCGCGTTCGCCCCAGTCCTTGAGCAGGGCGAAAGCCATGCCCGAACCCTGGCCCGTGCCGCTGAAGCCCCAGCCCATGACAGTAAAGACGCTCTCCACGGCCTCTTTTTCGTCCTGGCGAAAATAGTCTTCCACCTGCGCCAGCACCTTGGCCGTGCGTTCGAAGGAGGCCCCCGGCGGCAACTGGATATCGAGAAAAAGTATGCCCTGATCTTCTTCCGGCAAAAACGCGCCGGGCAACTGGAACAGCAGGACAGCGCATACGGCGAGGCCCGCCACAAAGAAGCCGACCCAGCGTTTGGGTTTGTCGAGCATGGGGCGCAGGCTGACGGCGTAGCGCCGCGTCAGGCGGTCAAACCAGCGGTTGAACCGGCCAAACAGTCCCTCGCCCTGGCCGGGGGCGTGTGTGTGCAGCATGATGGCGCACAGGGCTGGCGTGAGCACAATGGCCACCAGCACCGACAGTACCATAGACGTAACAATGGTTATGGAAAACTGGCGGTAGATGACGCCAGTGGACCCGGACATGAAGGCCATGGGCACAAAAACGGCCGAAATGACCACGGCCACGCCCACCAGCGCGCCCGTGATTTCCCGCATGGACTTGAGGGCAGCCTCCTTGGGACTGAGCATTTCGTCCCGCATGAGGCGCTCCACGTTTTCAACAACCACAATGGCGTCGTCCACCAGCAGGCCGATGGCCAGCACCATACCGAACATGGTCAGGGTGTTGATGGAGTATCCCGCCAGAGACAGCACGGCAAACACGCCCAGCAAGACCACAGGCACGGTGATGGCGGGAATCAGCGTGGAGCGGAAGCTCTGCAAGAACAGAAACATGACGGCAACCACAAGAACCACGGCCTCCAGCAGGGTGTGCACTACCGAACTTATGGATTTTTCCACAATGGGGGCCCTGTCGTCGGCAAAGGCATACTGCATGCCCTGGGGGAAAAAGCGCGAAAGGGAGGCCAGTTCGGCCTTGATGGCGTTCGTGGTCTTGATGACGTTGGCGCCTGAGGCCAGCTTTACGGCCGCGCCCACGGAAGGGTTGCCGTTAAAGCGCGACTGCCCCATAAAGGTTTCTTCATTGAGCTCCACGCGGGCCACCTGGCCGAGCCGCAGTATCGAACCATCGGCTTCGGTGCGCAGGCGTATGCGCTGGAACTCATCCACTGTTTGCAAGCGGGATGCGGCATTGACCGTGATGCTGATTTCCTGTCCCGGCATTGCGGGGCCTGCGCCAGTCTGACCGCCCGCCACCTGTGCGTTCTGTGCCTGCACGGCTGCCACAATGTCCTGCGGGTTCAGGCGGTATTGCTCCATTTTTGCCGGGTCGCACCAGATGCGCATGGCATTGACGCCGCCGTAAAGCGTGGTGGAGCCGACGCCTTCCACCCGGTTGAGCTGGTCTATAAGGTTGCTGGCCACATAGTCGCTGATTTCGCCCGCGCTCATAGAGGCGTCATCAACATAAAAAGCTATGGTCATAAAGGAGTTTTCCACTGCCTTGCTGACCTGCAATCCCTGGCGCTGCACGGATTCCGGCAGCATGGGCAAGGCCTGCTGCAACTTGTTCTGCACCTGCACCTGGGCAATATCGATATTGGTGCCCGCCTCAAAGGTAAACACCATTTCCACGTTGCCATACGAATCGCTGGATGAATTCATATAGAGCAGGTTGTCGATGCCCTTCATCTGCTGTTCGATGACCTGGGTTACGCTCTGGTCCACAATTGCCGCTGAAGCGCCCGGATACTGGCCGTTGATGGAAATTTGCGGCGAGGCAATGTCGGGGTACTGGGCGATGGGCAGGCTGCGCAGGGCAAGCCCCCCGGCCAGCATGAGCAAGATGGCCAGTACGGTGGCGAATATGGGTCGGTTGATAAAGAAGGCGGCCATCTATCGCCCACCCTGATTGTTGTGGCCGTCCTGCGTGTCGGCCCTGGGCTGCGCGCTGACTTGCGTGCTGGCCTCCGCCTGCCACGGGGTTCCGGCAGCCTTGCCGCCGGGCACGGCTTTTTGCAGCCCCTCAATGACCACGAGGTCACCGGCTTCGAGGCCGGAGCGCACAAGCCAGCGGTTGCCGTGGGGGCGGTCAAGCTGCACATTTTTTTTCTGTACCGTAAATGTCGGGGCCGCGCCCTGCAGGGTCAGGACAAAATGGCGTCCCTCACTGTCAGTCATGACAGCCCGTTGGGGAACAAGAAGCGCGTTTTCGATGACGCCTTCTTCGATGAGCACGCGGGCGTACATGCCCGGCAAGAGCAGTCCTTCGGGATTGGGAAACAGGGCGCGCAGGCTCACGTTGCCGGTGGACTGGGCCACGCTTATTTCCGCAAACAGCAGGTCGCCCGTAATCCAGTGCAGTTCGGCCCCTGCCGTGTCCGCCGTATTGGCCGCCCCATCTGCATTTGGCGCGTCCGCCGCATTTTGCGCACCCGCCGCAGTTGGCGCAGTTAGTGCATTTGACGCGGCGTACGGCGTGCCGTCTTCAAGAATAAGGCGCGCCCCGCTGGCGCCCTTTCCCCAGGCCGGGCCAAGGGACGCGGCAAGGCGGCGCAGGCGCAGCATGCTGGCGCTGGGCTGGGTGATGTCCACATATACGTGGTCAATCTGCTGTATGACCGCCAGAGGGCTTGTCTGGTTGGCCGTGACAAGCGCGCCCCGCGTGACCGACGACCTGCCGATCTTTCCGGCCACAGGAGCCTTGATGCGCGTATAGTCAAGATTGATCTCCGCCGTTTCCAGCGCGGCACGTGCCCTGGCCACGCGCGCCCTGGCCCGGCCCAGTTCGGCCTGCACGTCGTCCAGCTCCTGCTGGCTCACGGCATTGGCCCTGGCCAGCACCCTGACGCGGGCTTCGCGTTTCTGCTGGGCCGCCGCATGCACCTGGGCTTCCTCCAGTTCGGCTTTGGCGGTGTTTCTGGCTGCCTCATATACGGCGGGGTCGATCTGGTAAAGCGTCTGCCCCTTGGCTACGACCGCCCCTTCTTCAAACAAGCGTTGCTGTATGATGCCGTCCACCTGCGGGCGCACTTCGGCCGTGACCAGAGCCGCCACACGGCCGGGCAGTTCGCTGGTCAGCACAAGGCGCTCCGGCGTCACGGGCAGATAGCGCGCCTGCGGCGTGTCGGTTGCGGGGTGCTCCTGATCGCTGCAACCGGCCTGCGCCAGACAGAGGCAGAGCAGGGCGGCGAGGGCGGTGAGAAGCCGGACGTTACGGGGATTCGTGGCTTTTGGGGGTATGGTCATCGTTTCCTCTTGAGGCGGGCGCTGCGCGATTTTATGGCTATTCGTCTTGCTGTCAGTCTTGCTTTTCATAGTGACGTCAGTCACCATAAGGTATGGAGTAACTCCAGAGTCAAGGGGGACATATGAAGTATTTGAGCACGGGAGAATTCGCCAGGCTGTGCAGAACGCGAAAAGACACCTTGCTGTTTTATGACAAGGAAGGATTGCTGAAGCCGCGCCTTGTGTCGGAAAATGGCTACAGGCGCTATCACATCGGGCAGTTTTATGAATTCGACATGGTGGCCATGCTCAAGGAAACGGGCAGTTCGCTGAAGGAAATACGCACCTTCATGCAGGAACCCGATCCTGCGGGCCTGCTGACGCATCTTGAGGAAAAAAAGCGGCTCCTGCATCGGGAGCGCATGCGTATGGCCGCCAGGGAAAAAATGCTTGAAGCGACCATAGCCTTTGGCCATGAAGCACTGAACGCCCGCTACGACGTCCTGGACCTTGTGAAAATGCCGGAAGAGCGGCTTGAATTGACGCCTGTGAGCGAAGAAGACCAGGCAACCGAAGAAGGTTCCATTGAAATATTTGCCGAATTTGCAGAAAAGTTTGAAAAGCAGGGGCGTCCTGTGCCCATGCCTCTTGGTTTTCTGGCGGAAAAGGAAAAGATTTCTACCCGCGTGTATCTGGCGGACTATTTTTTCTGCGGCGCATCAAGGGAAAGCAGACGCGAAAACCTGTTCATTCGCCCCGCCGGGTTGTACGCGAGGTTTTATCATAAAGGTGATACCCAAAGCCATGCAGATGCCTACAGCCGCATGGTGGACGCCATTGAGCAGCGCGGCTGGGTCATCAACGGCCACATGTACGGCTATGACATGGCCAGTTATATCATTTCCACAAACCCCATGGAGTACGTGGCAAAGTACTGCGTCCCGGTATGCGTTACCGAAAATGGGGCGCAGGCACAGACCCAGGAATAGGACCAGGGGCAGGAGTAGAGCGCATACATTTTTTCAAGGGTAGCAGGCAAAGATAAGAGTTTTGGGGGGTGGGGGCGTG
>Ga0265295_1004891_pt1 | contig 17632 bp, 13 predicted proteins | sample Munlansysbiofilm_FD_192503 | JGI IMG/M metagenome (GOLD analysis project Ga0265295, IMG submission 192503) | Leachate microbial communities from a municipal landfill in Southern Ontario, Canada - Methane capture system biofilm | ecosystem: Engineered > Solid waste > Landfill > Unclassified ...
ATAATATTCTTCAATTTCTAAATCATCTGCTGTACCTTCTAAACGATAAACATCCATATGATAAAAAGGCATTTCACCATCATATTCTTTAATAATATTAAAAGTTGGTGATGTTACAGTTTCATCTATTCCCAAAGCATTAGCAAAACTTTTAGCAAATAAAGTTTTACCCGTACCCAAATCTCCTGATAAGCAAATTACCATATTTTTAAATTTTTCTGATTCAAAATTCTCTGCTAATTCAATAGTATCTTCTTCACATTTTGATACAAATTTATAAGCCATACTTATCACCACCTTGTAATAAGTATAGCATAAAAAAAACAAGTTAACATCTAACTTGTTATTAAAATTATAAATGATTGGCAGTGTCCTATTTTAGCTTACACTATCGTCGGCGCTGAAAGACTTAACTGCTGTGTTCGAGATGGGAACAGGTGTACCCCTTTCGCTATTACAACCAATCAAAAATATTATATCATAAATATCTAAAATTGCAATAGTTCTCTGAAAACTAAAGTAATGTGGTTCATCAAATTAATAAAATAATAGTAAATCCTCGTTTTATTAGTACTAGTCCGCTCAACGTATCACTACGCTTCCACTTCTAGCCTATCAACCAAGTCGTCTTCTTGGAAACTTACTCTATAAAGATGGGAAAACTCATCTTGGAGGGGGCTTCGTGCTTATATGCTTTCAGCACTTATCCCTTCCATACATAGCTACCCAGCTATGCCACTGGCGTGACAACTGGTACACCAGAGGTATGTCCGTTCCGGTCCTCTCGTACTAGGAACAGCTCTCCTCAATTTTCCTACGCCCACGACGGATAGGGACCGAACTGTCTCACGACGTTCTTAACCCAGCTCGCGTGCCATTTTAATGGGCGAACAGCCCAACCCTTGGAAGCGACTACACCTCCAGGATATGACGAGCCGACATCGAGGTGCCAAACAGCGCCGTCTATATGAACTATTGGGCGCTATAAGCCTGTTATCCCCGGGGTAACTTTTATCCGTTAAGCGACGGCCATTCCATTCTGAACCGCCGGCTCACTAAGCCCTACTTTCGTACCTGCTCGACTTGTTGGTCTCGCAGTCAAGCCACCTTCTACCTTTACGCTCTACGAATGATTTCCATACATTCTGAGGTGACCATTGGGCGCCTCCGTTACTCTTTGGGAGGCGACCGCCCCAGTCAAACTGCCCACCAGACACTGTCCCTCACCCGGATTCACGGGTGCAGGTTAGAAATCCAACATAGCAAGGGTGGTATTCCAAGGATGACTCCATTAAAACTGACGTCTTAACTTCAAAGTCTCCCACCTATCCTATACATGATACATCGAATTTCAATATCAAGCTACAGTAAAGCTCCACGGGGTCTTCCCGTCCTGTCGCGGGTAACCTGCATTTTCACAGGTACTATGATTTCACCGAGTCTATGGTTGAGACAGTGCCCAGATCGTTGCACCTTTCGTGCGGGTCGGAACTTACCCGACAAGGAATTTCGCTACCTTAGGACCGTTATAGTTACGGCCGCCGTTCACTGGGGCTTCAATTCGAAGCTTCGCATTATCGACTTACGTCATGCTAACATCTCCTCTTAACCTTCCAGCACCGGGCAGGTGTCAGCCCCTATACATCGCCTTACGGCTTAGCAGAGACCTGTGTTTTTAATAAACAGTCGCCTGGGCCTTTTCACTGCGGGTCTCCGAAGAGACCACCCCTTCTCCCGAAGTTACGGGGTCATTTTGCCGAGTTCCTTAACCATAGTTCTCTCGCTCACCTTAGGATACTCTCCTTGCCTACCTGTGTCGGTTCTCGGTACGGGTACCTATATAATTAACCCTAGAAACTTTTCTTGGAAGCATGGCGTCAGCAGACTTAGTAATCCGAGGATTACGTCGCCATCACACTTCAGCTTAACAACTAAACGGATTTGCCTATCTAGTCAACCTTTGTGCTTAGACCAGAATCCAATAACTGGCTCTGCCTAGCCTCCTTCGTCATTCCATCAGTTATATAGGTAGTACAGGAATATAAACCTGTTGTCCATCGACTACGCCTTTCGGCCTCGCCTTAGGTCCCGACTAACCCTGGGAGGACGAGCCTTCCCCAGGAATCCTTGGGCAAACGGTGGACGGGATTCTCACCCGTCTTGCGCTACTCACGCCGGCATTCTCACTTCTAAACGCTCCAGTAGTCCTCACGATCTACCTTCATTGCCCTTAGAACGCTCCCCTACCACTTATTAATAAATAATAAATCCGTAATTTCGGTATTTTGCTTAGCCCCGGTACATCTTCGGCGCGGTGCCACTCGACTAGTGAGCTATTACGCACTCTTTAAAGGATGGCTGCTTCTAAGCCAACCTCCTAGCTGTTTGGGCGACTCCACATCCTTTCCCACTTAGCAAAAATTTAGGGACCTTAATTGACGGTCTGGGTTGTTTCCCTCTCGAGTACGGGCGTTATCACTCGCACCCTGACTGCCGAGCATACATACATGGCATTCGGAGTTTGATTGCATTCAGTACAGCTTGACGCCGCCATCACACATTCAGTGCTCTACCTCCATGTAGCTAAATCTCGACGCTAGGCCTAAACCTATTTCGGGGAGAACCAGCTATATCCGAGTTCGATTGGAATTTCTCCGCTATCCACAAGTCATCCGCGCATATTGCATCATACGTCGGTTCGGCCCTCCATTTGGTTTCACCCAAACTTCAGCCTGCTCATGGATAGATCACTCGGTTTCGGGTCTACCGCATCATACTAAATCGCCCTATTCAGACTCGCTTTCGCTACGGCTCCGTGTCTTCCACTTAACCTTGCATAATACGGTAACTCGCCGGCTCATTCTGCAAAAGGCACGCCATCACGCATTAACGCGCTCTGACTTTTTGTAAGCATATGGTTTCAGTGTCTATTTCACTCCCCTCCCGGGGTTCTTTTCACCTTTCCCTCACGGTACTTGTTCACTATCGGTCATTGAAGAGTATTTAGCCTTGCGGGATGGTCCCCGCGGATTCCGACAGAATTTCACGTGTTCCGCCGTACTCAGGATACCTCTTGGAGTTGACTGAATTTCGCCTACAGGGTTTTCACCTTCTACGACCTGCCTTCCCAAACAGTTCGACTATTCAATCAATTTGTAACTCCGTGCAAGAGGTCCTACAACCCCAGTCCTAAGACTGGTTTGGGCTCTTCCCAGTTCGCTCGCCGCTACTACGGGAATCGATTTTTCTTTCTATTCCTCCGGTTACTAAGATGTTTCAGTTCACCGGGTTGCTCTCTCTGTGTCTATGTGTTCAACACAGGATCCTAGCGCATTACCACTAGTGGGTTCCCCCATTCGGAAATCTCCGGCTCAAAGGTTGTTTAACACCTCCCCGAAGCTTATCGCAGCTTGCCACGTCCTTCATCAGCTTTCAATGCCAAGGCATCCACCATATGCCCTTAATAATTTACTTACATGTCACTTTCGTGACTATCCTAATTTGATGAGATCATAGTATTGTTTTTCATAGAAAAAACATACTACCACATTACCTAGTTTTCAAAGAACTATTTTGAGAGAATAATCTCTCAAAACTAAGCAAACACATGTATCGTTGCTAGAATTGATTTTTTATACTTATATATACCTATACAAGTTTTCTTTCTAATTAAACTCCTTAGAAAGGAGGTGATCCATCCCCACCTTCCGGTAGGGATACCTTGTTACGACTTTACCCCAATCGCCTATCCTACCTTAGTTGGCCCCCTCCCTTACGGGTTAGGCTACCACCTTTGGGTATTACAGACTCTCGTGGCATGACGGGCGGTGTGTACAACACCCGAGAACGTATTCACCCCAGCATTCTGATCTGGGATTACTAGCGATTCCAACTTCATGGAGTCGAGTTGCAGACTCCAATCCGAACTGAGACCGGCTTTACAGATTAGCTCCACCTCACGGTTTTGCAACTAATTATACCGGCCATTGTAGCACGCCTGTAGCCCTGGACGTAAGGGGCATGATGATTTGACGTCATCCCCACCTTCCTCCGGTTTATCACCGGCAGTCTCCTTAAGGTTCTCAACTTAATGTTAGCAATTAAGGACGAGGGTTGCGCTCGTTGCGGGACTTAACCCAACATCTCACGACACGAGCTGACGACAACCATGCACCACCTGTCACCCTGATAACCTCCACTCTATCTCTAGAGTCTTGCAGGGGATGTCAAGCCCAGGTAAGGTTCTTCGCGTATCTTCGAATTAAACAGCATGCTCCACCGCTTGTGCGGGTGCCCGTCAATTCCTTTGAGTTTCAGTCTTGCGACCGTACTACTCAGGCGGAGTACTTAATGTGTTAACTTCAGCACTGGTTTCCCAACACTTAGTACTCAACGTTTACGGCGTGGACTACTAGGGTATCTAATCCTATTTGCTCCCCACGCTTTCGTTCCTCAGCGTCAGTAATGGCCCAGCAAGTCGCCTTCGCCACTGGTGTTCCTTCTAATATCTACGCATTCCACCGCTACACTAGAAATTCCACTTGCCTCTACCACACTCAATCCTGCCAGTTTATGAAACGAACCGAGGTTGAGCCTCGGGCTTTAATTCCATACTTAACAAGCCGCCTACGAACGCTTTACGCCCAATAATTCCGGATAACGCTCGCTCCCTACGTATTACCGCGGCTGCTGGCACGTAGTTAGCCGGAGCTTTCTAAAGAAGTACCGTCAAGCTACAATCATTTCCTATTGTAGTTTTTCTTCCTTCTCAACAGAGTTTTACAATCCAAAGGACCGTCATCACTCACGCGGCATTGCTCGTTCAGGGTTTCCCCCATTGACGAATATTCCTAACTGCTGTCTCCCGTAGGAGTTTGGGCCGTGTCTCAGTCCCAATGTGGCCGATCAACCTCTCAGTTCGGCTACGCATCGTCGCCTTGGTAGGCCGTTACCCCACCAACTAGCTAATACGCCGCAGGCCCATCTAAAAGCGAAGCTTGAAAGCTCCTTTTAATAAGAAAAGATACCATTTCTTATATCATCCGGTATTAGCAATCGTTTCCAACTGTTATCCCCGACTAATAGGTAGGTTACCCACGTGTTACTCACCCGTGCGCCACTAGGTGCAAATCCAAATTCAGCATCGTGCAAGCACTCAACCTTCATTGGTACACCCCGTTCGACTTGCATGTCTTAGGCATGCCGCCAGCGTTCATCCTGAGCCAGGATCAAACTCTCCATAAAAAATAAACTTGTAAACAAGTTTAATTTATTGTTTGGTTCATTTGGTTTCCTAGCAAAATTTGATACATGTTTTGCTCAGTTTTCAAAGATCATTCGTAGCCTATTTTTTTGGCTACACGCATAATATATCAAATACTGAGCCTTGTGTCAACAACTTTTTAACAAAATTTACATTTTTTTAAACTTTTTTATTTTTTTGCTAAAAAAAGTTAAAAATAATTAGTTTTTAATATTAAAAACTAATTATTTATTTCAATCATTTGCTTATATTTATTATAATAATCAACAATTACATTTTCGGCAAAAGGGCCTTTACGTTCTTTTAACATCTCAATTAATACTTTTAATTCATCATGAACAATCTCATGAATTGTATCCGGATATCCCATTAAGTTGCGATGATACTCATATTCATTCCGATCTAGCACTTTATATTTATAATCCGGGTATACTCTCAAATCTAAATCATAATCTATATATTTAATTGCATCATCTTCAATTATATAAGGACTAGCCAAATTACAATAATAATATAACCCCTTTTCTTTTAATTGCCCAATTACATTAAACCAGTTATTTTTATAAAAATACATAATTGATGGTTCCTTGGTTTTAAAAAAACGGCCACCTGATTTTAATACCCTAGCATTCTTACTACCTACAACAATATAATCATCCGTGACATCCAACACTAAAACTTCATCCGACGTTCTAAGAATCGTACCATCATGTTTATATGAATATGTTTTAAATTGATCTCCTATCCTCACTTTTCCCATAATATTACTCCAATCTAATTTAATTATATATAATTTAGCAAAGAAAAAAAAGAAGCCAAGCCTCTTTTATGTAAAGTTAATCAATAATAATAGATATTGCCTTCTGTAATTGGCTGTCATTTTCGTTTGTTGGTGCATTTTGATAAAGCGGACTCAATTCAACTTCAACATCCGGAATCACTCCTTTGTTATTAATTGAATTACCAAGAGGTGTTAACCATTCTTGGGATGTGAATTTATACATACCACCCGTTCTTAAATGCGCCGCCTGTTGTACGGTGCCCTTGCCATATGTTTTTTTACCAACTAGCGTCGCATCATAAGTTTCTTTAAAAGCGGCAGCTAATATTTCGGAAGCACTAGCTGAATTCTCGTTTATCAAAACACATATTGGCAATTTAAACGATTCATTCCCTTTAGCATATCTCTTCAATTTATAATTAGCTGTTTTAATTTGATACATCAAATCTTTTTTAGTCATAAATAAATCTAATATTTGGTCTAAACTATTTAACTGACCGCCGCCATTATCTCTAACATCAATAATTAAGCCTTTTATTTTTTGTTTTTCAAAATTTTTTAAAGCAGATGCTACTTGCTTTGGAGTATTAGTTGAGAAAAAATTAAGTGCCATATAACCAATTAATTGGTCATCTTTATTAATAATTTCTTCTATTACTGTCGGAATTTCTATTTTTTGTTTAAGAATTTTAAATGTTAATTGCTGTTTATTTCTTTGAATTACTAATGTTAATTCTTTAATTGCATCATTTCTTAATAATTGCATAACCTCAGATGAAGTTTTTCCCTTTATATATGTATTATTAATATTAATTATTTCATCACCAATCTTCAACCCAGCTTTTACCGCTGGAGTAGACGGAAACATCGACTTAACATAAACTTGTCCTTTATTATTGGTTTCTAGTATTACCCCAATACCTAAATAATTTCCTTCTAAAAAGGTATCAAGCGATTTTGTTTCTTTATCATTTAAAAACACTGTATATGGATCATCCAATTTCTTTAACATCCCATCGACTGCGCCATCAATTAATTCCTTTTGATCAACTTCTTGATAAAAACCGTTAACCACATTGTCATAAACTGAAACAAAATCAGCTATATATTTATCACTTCTATATAAATTAACTGCATCACTTCGAAAAAAAGTACCAATCACTTTATCTTGAGCTACAAAAAAACCAACTACTAGACCCAGTAATGTTGCGGCTACTACCAATAATATTAACTCATTAGTTGAATACATCCCTTTTTCTTTTACAATTGTCACAATTTTAGGTTTTTTCACCATTATTTTCACCTTTTTTATTTTATCATATTCCTTATAAAAATTAAAACTCGCATTTTGCGAGTATTTATTTTTGGAGGGGCTAGCCGGATTTGAACCGACGATCAGGGAGTTGCAGTCCCACGCCTTACCACTTGGCTATAGCCCCATCAAGAAAATTATAACAGAATGTTAATTTTCTCACAAGAACAATTTAAAACACTTAAAATATTTTAAGTGTTTTCACTTTTTAAATCATACCAATAATTAATATCACGGACTTTAAAGTTAAGCAATAATTTATCACTCTTACTCACAACACTTGGAATATTAATATATATGTTATTACTTTCATTATCATAAATATCAATTACATCCAATGGAATAATTTTTAATTCGGCGTTTTCATCTACAAAATGTAAAGTTGCAAAATTATTAAATAAATCTTTCGGATAACTAAATATCTCCCGATTAACAATCGGACTATAATTAACTTTAGTTATTAATTTTAAAATTTGATATTGATCATTTTTAGCTACTACCATCTCTTTTTCCTCAATACAATCGCCATCTTTTATACATATATTATATTCATCTTCAAATTGTTTAGCGATTTTATAATCCTCAATTATTAGTTTAGTATTTGCTAAGGCCGTATTTTTTATTTTTAATTCATCTTTTAAACCCACTCGGCCAGCATCCTCATCCGGCACTAATGGTTTAACATCTAATTTAATTTTATAATATAATGAATTGCCATCATTACTAATCACCTTATCATATCGAAAATAGACCGGGGTCTTTTTTAATATCTTCGGCGTTTTAAAAACAACATAAAAATTCTTACCTAATCTATTATTAATTTGTTGCTTTTCGTAGCCCACCCCAAAATCATTTAAGTATTGATAATAATCCAGATCCGGACGATACTCAACATCATTTAATAATAAGGATATTTTATTAACATTAATTCCGTTTTGAACGTCACTACTATTCTTTAAACTAAAACTAACCACAATTAATTGTTTATCTTCAAGTAATTTTCTACCCTTTATATCTTTATCCGTGGTGTCTACGTTAGTAATGTTTAATTCTAAACTATTGATTCTTACGCGATCATTAATTCCATAAATAGGATTATTGATATTAGTATCAATATATAAATTTAACCCAAGCCATACCACTATAATAAACATAATTAATGCAATCATATATTTTTGTTCAATTATAATCACTTTTACTTCACGGCGGAAATAATTCCATTTTTGTTTCAATTTTTCAACATCGAATTTAAAATTAACTTCAAATTCTTCACTATCTTGAGAAGTTACTTTCAATTCACTAATATCTTTGGTGAAATTAAATTTCTTTAAATCAAACCCAAGAGCCCTGGTTAATGTAAACATTAGAATCATATATTGGACTCCAAGCGAAGCAAAGAAAACATCACGCATTAATTTTACATACCTTATATCGGGTATAATTATTTCCATTGACTCAAATAAATTATAACCAAGTAACAATAAAATCATTAATATTAAATAATTAGCCACTATTACTAAATATAAAAACCATGGTTTCTTTTTGGATTTAAACAACATAATAATAAACGAAACCAAAAGCAATAAAATAAAAATTATAAAAATAAACCATTGACTAATATATTCGTTACTTTGATTAAATGTATAACCAAATTTTAAAGTTTCTGTATAATCAGCAAAAAACTGATAAATATTATTTGTTTTTAAAATTATATAAGTCATTAAAAGCAACATAATAAAATGAATCAATTTAAAATATTTGATTAAAAACAACCATGGTTTTCTAAATATCATCTTACATCACCTTCTTTATTATATAATATTTAATCTTCTATTTTTCAATAAAAATTATTTTATTTTTGTTATAAAACAATTCCTCTGCTTGCGCAATTGTAACCAAGTAATTACCATCTATTTTCCGAAAACGGTTACCTTCTACAAAATAAATTATGCCTTCAATACATTCCAAATGGCTAATCTTCGCACCGTTATATCTTAATATTGGCATCTTAACTCTTGGCATTAATTGATATATAGAATCTTTATAGAGAAAGCATTTACCATATACACCATCATTAATAACCGCGGTTTTAAAAACATCACGATTAAATATTCTTTGATCACTAACATTAAACTTAATATTGTTATCAATTATATAACCTGGTGCAAAACTATGCCAGCCATTATTAAAGATGTTTATATCACCTTTTATTGGGGTTAATTCTTCGCGTTTTGGATTAAAAACATATCCTTGAAGATTATCTTCATCCAATAAATAAATATTATTATTTTCGTGACCTAAATAACGAATATTGCTACTCAATAAATAAGGTATCTCAACCGCTTTTAATTTAGCAGCATTTATATTAATAACATTAATTATATCAATAGTATTAATATTTACCGGCATATAAATAAATAGGTCATCTTTTAAATATGCTGTTTTAAAATTATAATCATCTTTAACTAATTTAATTTTTTTTATATTTTTACCATCAATAATATTAAGATGTTTATAATCCCACCATAATATTTTTTGATTAATTTGTTTGTTAATCTTTATATTTGCTACTTTAAGATAATCAGTATTCGTCTGAACGGGTTTTTCAACGCTTAGATGTTCATTGTTTAAACATATTCGGCGGCGATAACTTTTAGTTTTAATAATGTAGCAATTTGATTTTTTATTAATTGATTTTACTTCGCGTCCTAAATTCCTATCGTGCTTATAATATAATGGGATTTTTATTTCTTGATCAGTTATGATTATATAATAGTAGTTCTTTTTTAAGTAAAAAGTTTCCGTTACCATATAATCATTAATTTTATATTCCTTGACCAATGTATCTTTACCAATTAAAGCAAAGAAAGGGACCAGTAATAAAATTAAAATTAACATCCATTCCCATTTATTTTGATTGCTTTTTTTCATCTTTTACACCTCATTTATTAAAAAAGAGAGTTATTATCCCCTCTTTAATTTAGATGCATACTTTTGTTTCTCTTTCATCATATAAGAAGAGATTGCCGTTTCTATTTCAATTAATGCTCTTTTATCAATATTAGAAATTACTACTTTTTCATTAATTGTATCGATAATAGCATTACCAAATATTAAACCTGCTCTTAAATTTAAATCATTAAATAAATCTGGGGTAATTGAAATATATTTATACCCCCAAAATAATTTTTTTTGGCCAATTAAAATTCTTTGATTAGTTAAACAAACAACACAAGAATAAAAAATATCATACCAATAATCATTTAACTGACCACAAAAGCCATATAGAACTGTTTCATCAGGATTAATGTGTTGCGTAATTACTTCTGTATGCTTTCTTAAACGCCACGCAATGGTTAAGGGATATTTTTTTTTAAAATTAATCACAGCATTATCTAATTTCATTATTTAATAAAACCTGTTTCTTTGAAAAATTTAATAACTTCAGCTTCTTGAGTTAAACCATTTATTTTACGATCATCTAATTTTTTATTATCAGTAATAATTACTAATGGTGTCCCCCACTGTCCTTCAGAAAAATATTTATCAATTTTATTAAATGCCGCCGCTTTTTCTTCAGTATTGATTAATGAAATATCTAAATAATTAATTACTAAATCATTTTCGCCAGCTACTTTTTTAATAATTGGGTTGAATTGTTCACAGTAAGTACAAGTAGGGCTGCCAACATAAACAATTGATCTTTCGCTACTATTATATAAATTTTGTAAATCACTAACTGTAATATCGGTAAATTTATATGCTGGTTTATTAGTAAATATAGCCACTGCCGCAATTAATACAACCGTAATAACTACCAACCATGTATTTGAAATTTGAATTTTTACATCACTTTTTTTATTTTTTGAATTACGTTTCATTCTATTCCCTCCTACTTAAAATTATATATTATTTTATTTTATAAAACAATGCCGTTATTTGTGCTGCTTCATAAACTATAAAATTGCTCAAATTACTAGCAAAGTTTTTACCAAGAGCTTTCCCGCCAATAATTAAGGCGCCTACAATTGCAGTGATAACCACTACCGATATTAATCGAGGAATATCAAAGCCAATACTAATATATTCTGCTACTACTAATGCCGCAGATCCACTAATAATACCACAGACATCACCAACGACATCATTACAAAAATTAGCCACTCGTTCACGGTTTTGAATTAATTTGATTCCGTGTTTAGCACCTTTAATTTTTTTAGCAGCCATCGAGTGAAACTGTTCAATATCAGCTATCATAACAGCAACACCAATTATATCAAAAATAATACCCAAAATTATAAATAAAAATAAAATTATAATTCCGGCTGTTAATCCAAAACGGGGAATTGTAATTTCGGCAAACAAAGCCATTAATAAACTAATAATAAAGGCTGATAAAGTAATAAAAATAATCCATGTCTTATCTATTTTAACTCTTTTTATTACCGGTTTTTTAATTGTTTTTAAAAAATATTTCTGTTCTTTATTAAATTTAACTCCAAACATAGTGTTCCTTTCTATATTAAAAAAGCCCATACGGGCATAATGGTATTCTAATATAGTAAACTTTATGTCTTAGGTCAAGTTGGATTTCCCTTAACACTACTAACTGTTACCAGTATAGCGGTTTCCCATTAAAGTATTAAACATAACATCACTGTTTATGTGACTTGATTACCACTTAGATCATACTGCAATCCTATACTATAATTACATCCTAGGAGTTTTCCTCAAAATCAATAATTGTTTTTTATAAATAAAGGTGGCCACCTTTATTTACTTGGCAACGCCACAAGCAATCATTAATCACTAGAATAATGCAACCATCTGTGAAGATTATATCAAAAAAAGCTGAAAAAAGCAAATTTTACTTATCTTCAAGCTTTTTTAAAACTTCTTTTGTCGCTTTAATTGCTAGTGTTCTAGTCTCTTCGGCAAATGCTTTTAATTTAGGTTCCATCGCTGCTCCAGCCGCTTTTACTAACTCATCAGCTTTGGCTTTTACTTCCTCTGCTTTATTTGCTGCTATAGCTAAAGCTTTCTCTTTATCCATGTCTTGAATTAACTTTTGTAATTCTGCTACTTGTTTTTCGATTTTTGCGCGCACCTCAGTAGCATCAAGATTTTTGATTTCATCAATTAAGTTATCAAATTTAACCTTTAAATCTTTGCGTGTTGCTTCTCCGCTTTTAGGTGCAAATAAAAAACCCAAAGTAACTCCTGCTAAAGCACCCATTAAAAATTTTTTCTTACTCATTATTAATCTCCTCCTCTCCTTTATTTTTTTTACTAAATAAACTTAATAATATGCCTGCCATTTTACTAATAACACTTTCGCTTACTAATGCTATTTTGTCAGTAGCAAAATCAATTGCATTGAATATTTGATTAAAACTGTTAATTTTTTTATGAACATCATCTAATGTTTTTTCAAATTTAGTAACAGCAATAATTGTTTTAAAAGTTAATATAATTAGTAGTGTTAATAAAATGACTCCAAGTGTATATAGAGTGACTAATAAAATTAAATTTAAATCTTCCATTATTCCTCCTCATCATACATAGCATCTACTAAATCTTGTATTTCTTCAGCCGTAGGTTTAACTTTAGAATTAGTAGCTACTCCGCGATATTCATAATTATCTTCAGCATCGGCAATCGTTAAATTTGAAATATCTTCTTGGTCTTTTTCAAATTCAATTGTAATACTATCATCTTCATCAATTTCTTCTAAATCAAAAAATATATCTGTTCCATCATTAATTACATTTTCTATTTCAAGCTCTAATGTCCCGTATGCTTTTTGGCGAATAGTATCAAAAGTTACTTTTTCGTTTTCTTCCGCTTGATAAAGAATGCTCGTTTTAGTTTGTTCAATCGTTAAATTATCATTATTATTATCAACTATGCCGTAAACCGGAGATATGATTGGTGATGGTTTAAATGGTTTCTTAGTCAACGGCTCACTTTTCGCCTCTCTCTTAATAGGGCGATACTCTCGTGATGGTTCAATCGGTTTGGATGGCTTTTCAACTTCAAAATCATCTAATAAATCTTCCTCAACCATCACCGGGAACTTAAAAGTTTCGGTAAATTGATATTCTTCACTCTCAGTTATTGGTTCATTGTTTGTTTCTTTAACCTCTACTTCTTCTCTGGTATCTACATCATTATCCATTTCATTAATTAATTCGGGTTTTAATAGGTTTTTCAATTTATCAATCATATTCATTCTTTTCACCTTCCATTATGGCATCGTTGTTGAATCTTCGGCTTCGTTTACTATAATTTGATCGCTATCTACTACCGGTTCTTCCAGAATAATTTCTTCATTGTATTTATCATAATCTTCAACATATTGAATAAAATCTGTTTTTTCTTGTTTAGGTTTAAACAACTGGAAGATTTCTTCATCATTACTCAAGATAGCTTTATTATCAATTAATGCTTCAATTATTTTTTGTTTATAAACGATGCTATTAAGCATTCTTAATGATGTAATAACAACCTCATTTAATTCGTTTTGATCATTAATAACCGTTTCTATTTTGGCGTAATTATACATTACTTGAACAAAATATTTATCTTTATATTTATTTACTTCAATATAACCTAGTTTATCTTTATAATCAAGTTTTTTACTATAATAAGCCTTATCATTGACATCATATTTATAACCTTCCTGATATTTATAATAAAAACTTATTAAATCAGTATACATATACAAAAATTTACCTTGATAATATATTTCTAAGTTATTATTTTTATCATTATAAATTTTCGCATCAAATGGTAAGTATAATTTATAACCCTGGGTTACATAATTAGGACGATGATTAGTCTTTAAAACACTAACTATCTGTTTATTTAAATTTGTTGGTAATTTTTGGGCACTACAACCTGTTAAGAAAACAATTAATACTAATATGACTAAAATTTTTTTCATTTTCTTCACCCATTTTATTATATCAAAAAAGACTATTTCTTACTATAAGTAGCTTCTAAATAATAAATTAAATGTCCTAGCTTTCTGAATTTTTTCTCATATTCCGTCATTACCCCATTTGTTACCGGTAAATTACGATTAATATTTTTAATCATATATCCATTTTCAGCAAACGTTTCTAGTGAATAATCAAATAATTGTTCATTATCTGTTCGCATATATAAAGTAAAACCATCATTGGCTATTTGTTTATATAGTTCAAGAAAAACAGGACTCGTTAAACGCCTTTTAGCATGCTTTGCCTTGGGCCAAGGATCACTATGATTTAAATAAATCGCATCTATTTCGTGATTAAATATATTATTTAAATCATTAGCATCCGCATTTATTAATCTTAGATTGGGAATTAAATTTTCTGCTTTCTGAACAGCCCTAATTAATACACTAGCTTGTTTTTCAATTCCAATAAAATTTATATTAGGATATTCTGCCGCAAGCGCTAGTATAAAATCGCCTTTACCCATACCTATTTCTAAATGAATTGGGTTATTATTATTAAAAATAGATGCCCAATTACCCTTATTATCTTCTGGATTTACAATGATATTGGGGTTTGATTTTAATATTTCTTCTGCGCCCTTAATATTTCTAAGTCTCATTTTCTTCACCTACCTTAATTATACCATTAATATAAAAGAATCACTTTGTTGCGATTCTTTTACCATAAAAAATTAATATTTTATATCCTAAAAATAAACCAATCAAAAATATTCCTAAAGAATAGATAGTTAATAAAATTAAATTACTGGTATAAAAAGCAATATAATTGGCAATGAAAAATAATACCGCATAATAATAAATCGCTACATTTAATACCCCGTTTTGGATATCTTTTGATATTTTTTTATTAACCGCTTCTTCTAATATTTTTATTTCTACTTTCTTTTTTTTATTTTTTTTATATACCAAACGCAATATTATAAAAAATATAATTGTTGCAACTAATGATGTGATTATTGCTGTTTTTATACCAATCACCTATCCTTCTTCTACATATTCTAATAAACGCAAAAACATATTAATAGTTTTAGTATCTAAACCTTCTCTTTTTAATTTTCGGATTTTTATGCGCTTATTTTTAATAGCTTCTTTACCAAATAATATATTATTTAATTTTTCTTTTAATACGGTTTCTATTTTTAAATCCTGGATAATTTCATCAAGATTATCATTCATTAAATGCAATGGATTAATTTCTGTATTTTCACCGGCGCATTTTATTTTTAGTGGCATTATGGTCGGTACATTTTCTATTTTAACTACCAAGGAATTATTATCTTCGTATATTAAATAATTATATGGTTTATTTTGTAATAAAACTTCTACTTGAGTATTAAGTTTAATATTATGAAAATAAATTAAATATGTCCTATTTAAAGGGATTATCCCCGGCTTAGCTTGTAATAAATGAATATCCAGTGTATAGTTATCTACTTGATACAAATATTTAATTTGTGTAATTACATTTTCATTTTTAGTATATTTATTACTATAGCCATCATCTTCGTATAAATCATATGTATTGTTAGCCCCCGGAAAAATATGTAACTCTAATATCTTAGGATTACCAACATCATTTATATGTTCATATTTAGCCATCGGGATAATTGCTCCTGCTTTTGCAAAAACTGGATAATCAATACTTTTTACAAAAGCAATATAATTTTTATTACCCAAAAATCTTTTCCCTGTTTCAAAATCATACCAAATACCATCTGGAATTAAAAATCGATGAACGGTTCTACCAATTAGTGGATCTTTTGGTACGGTAATAGGTGCCACCAATAATTGTGAACCAAACATATATTGGTTATCATAAAGCGAACTATCATATAAAGTTACATCTTGATAATATAGCGGGGTTAATAATGGTTTGCCATTTTTATGATAGTTATAAGCTTCGGTATATATATAAGGGATTAATTTATGGCGCAATTGTAAATATTTTTTAGCCACCGTAAATGTTTCCACATCCCAAAGCCAAGGCTCGCGTTTATAATATTTACTTTCAGCACTATTAAATCTTAAAATGGGACTAAAACAGCCAAACTGTACATATCTTTGATATAATTCGGGGTCTTCTACTCCCCCTTGAAATCCACCAATATCATTAGTAATCCAAGATAAACCAATATTAGCGGCTGAATAATTAAATTTTGGTAAAAAAGCTAATACTTGCCAACTAACTAAATTATTACCCGTATAATTAATTGGATAACGATGCGATGCTTTCAAACCATTTCTCGCCACTGTTAAACCACGGCGATTAATACTTCGATTATGATCAAGATAATGATAGCGATTAAAAACTGATAACATATCAAAATATTCAACTTCAGCAAAATCATTAATGAAATAATCAACTCCGATTGCTTCTAATGGATGTAAAAAGATTTTTAAATAGACATCTAACCATTTAGGATCATAAGGAGCACACGGTATAACTTGTTTATTTTCAACCCCTAAATAAGTAGCGGCTTTGTCATATAATTGTTCATCAGGTTGTATCCCCGCAATTGGATTAATATACAATCCAAATCTAACATTTAATTGATGCAGTTTTTCAATTAATAATTGTGGGTTTGGTATATTATGTAAATCCCAAGAAAATCCAGTTGGTGTCCCTAGTTGTAAATGCCACTTATTAGTTAAATAAAAAGTTGATAAAGGTATTTTTTTATTCATAAAAGTGTTAACTGTTTCTAAAATTTGTTCACTATTCATTGCGGTATCTTTACCGTACCAAACGCCTAAAGTATATCTAGGGATTAATGGTGGATAGCCAGTTAAACGATAATATTCTTTTAAAGCTTTAGTAAAATCATCTTTATACATAAATAAATAAACATCAATTCCATCAGTCTCGCGTTTACTTAGTGTTCCGTTAGGCTCAATAATTAAACTATCACTATCATCAATAGTAGCAAAACCATCTGGTGAAAATAAACCTTTTTGTAATTTCAATCTTGTCTCGGTTTCAATGGCATAATTCGTTCCTCCAAAATTACGAGCTTCCGGATTTCCATAATACCACCACTTATCAGTGCCTACCATTGTTACTCTAAGAGTATTGCCTGGTAATACCTTACTACCACTAAAAGGTTTATTAACAGCGTATTCAACTCGCATATTAGGGGTTTCAATAAATAAAATGCCATTAACTTCTTTACCGGTACAAACAGGAGTTTTAAAATTACGACAAATTACTTGTTCTGTTGGACGATCTTCAAATATTCCAGCGTCGTTATATTCAAATCTAATTAATGAGTC
>Ga0265295_1004892_pt1 | contig 17629 bp, 15 predicted proteins | sample Munlansysbiofilm_FD_192503 | JGI IMG/M metagenome (GOLD analysis project Ga0265295, IMG submission 192503) | Leachate microbial communities from a municipal landfill in Southern Ontario, Canada - Methane capture system biofilm | ecosystem: Engineered > Solid waste > Landfill > Unclassified ...
GTTATTCCCCATTAATAGGGGAATGTTGCAGGCAGTAGATATTAATGAAGATTTGTTGACTGCTCGGATTATATGTACCGAAGGCAGAGATAATTTTCTACAAGTAATCAAAGAATTTAAAGAAAATGCAAAAATTAAACAGCATATTGATCTGTTTTATTGCGATGGGTGCATTATGGGACCCGGTACGTCTAAAAAAGGAGATAAGTTTCTAAGAAGAACTTTAGTGATAAATTATGTTGAAAAAAGATTAAAAACACTGAATAAAAATAAATGGATTAAAGACATTACAAGGTTTGAAAATTCGATTAACTTTAAAAAATCTTTCAATAGAGATGATGATCAAAGAGCACAAAAACCTTCTGATGATGACCTAAATAGTGTTTTAGTAGAATTAGGACGAGATAAATCGAGAGATATTTTATCCTGTGGGGCTTGTGGTTATGAAACGTGTACAACATTTGCAGTTGCAATATGCAATGGATTTGCAACGCTCGAGATGTGTCCGACCTATTCGTATGAAAAAATGAATGATTATGTTGATGAGATGGCAACCATTAATAAAATTCTATCGGAAACAAAAGAGGCATTAATTAAATCGGAACAAAGAGCCAGAGATGAAGAGTTATCAGCCAAGCAGCTATCAAATACTGTTACTTCTATGTTGCAAAAGATTCCTTTGGCTACAGTTATTGTTGATAAAAACTTGAAGATATTGCATTCAAACGAAAGTTTTATTCGGCTTTTGGGGAAAGAGACTCGTGATGCCAGTATGGTAGTTCCCGATTTGATTGGTATGGATTTGAAAACATTGGTTCCTTTTTATAAAATGTTTGCATCTATTTTGTTTACTGGCGAGCAGAGTATAGCCAGAGATGAAGAGTTTAAAAATAAAGTATTGAATATTTCTGTATTTAGCATAAAGAAAAATGAAATTGTAGGCGGTGTAATTCGAGATATGGAACATCCCGAAGTTCAAAAAGACGAAGTGATTGAAAGAGCCAAAGAGGTAATTCGTGAGAATTTAGAAGTAGTACAGCAAATTGCTTATTTATTGGGGGAAAGTTCTTCTAAAACAGAAAAAATCCTTCATTCAATTATTAAGGCATATCAAACCGACGATAATAATTAATTCATGGAACAAGGAAATTTTCATATCGAAGTTGATATTCAGCAAGCAGTTCCTGTGGATAATTTAATATGTGGAGATGTTTTTTTTTCGGAACGTATAAAATCGGAACGTCGATTAATAATGGTTCTTTCAGATGGTATGGGAACAGGCGTTAAGGCTAATGTTTTGGCTACTTTAACAGCTTCCATGGCACTAAACTTTATTAAAGGTCATCGAAATATTCGTCAAACGGCAGAAATTATTATGGATACTTTGCCGGTTTGTTCGGTTAGGGGCGTTAGTTATTCTACTTTTACAATTATTGATATTGAATTTGATGGTACAACCAATATTATCGAATATGATAATCCCGCATCCATCGTTATGAGAGGAAAAAAACCATTTGACCCCGACTGGCGTGAGATTGTTTTGGAAAGTGAAAAGCACAAAGGAAAAATTTTGCGTTTATGTAAATTTCAGGCACAAAAAGAGGATAGAATTTTTTTCTGGTCAGACGGAATTGCGCAATCTGGCATGGGAAGCCGTCAATATCCATTTGGATGGGGCGAAGAAAATGTAGAAAAGTTCGTTCATAACTTAATTGAGCGTGATTTGTATATTTCTGCTAGCGCGGCAGCAAAAAAAATTATTGATGTAGCCATTCGTAATGACAATAATATTCTACAAGATGATACCAGTTGTGCAGTAGTGTATTTTAGACAACCCCGAAGATTACTAATTTGTACGGGACCTCCTTATGACAGAGAAAATGATTCTAAAATGGCAGTAAAACTTCAATCTTTTGAAGGTAAAAAAATAATCAGTGGTGGAACAACTGCCGAAATATTAGCAATGAGTTTGAATCTTTTATATCGCCCTGGTATGGAAATGGTAGATCCAGATTTGCCACCAATCTCTTATATGGAAGGTGTGAATTTGGTTACCGAAGGCGTATTGACCTTAAGCAAAGTGGCTACTTTATTGCGCGAATACACCTTGGATACCGTTCTGGGAAATGGTCCGGCAGACGAAATGATTAAATTGATATTTAAAAGTGATTTTATCCATTTTTTAGTCGGCACTTCCATAAATACGGCTCATCAAGATCCCACTTTGCCTCAAGAATTAGAAATCAGAAGGTCGATTGTTAGACGAATTGTTGAAACGTTAGAACAAAAATATTTGAAAGAAGTAAGTATAGAGTTTATTTGATAAAATCTATTTTAGAATTGAAAATAGATAAAAGATTGCAATTCAGCAGTAATAAATTGGTAAATGACAAAAACGGTAAGAACCACTGCTAAAAGTTGTACCCATTTTGGCAAAAATGCAAAATTAATTCGATACCACTGTTTGAATTTTGAAGGCAACCAATGGATTATCATTCCTAATGTAAATACAATGAAGACTTTGCGATATTCGTAAAGAATATCGCCAATAATAGCCGTATTCCATGTGCTGCCAATTTGCTTAACCATATTTGAAGCGGTTTCCCAAGCAATTCGGTTGGATTCAGCTGGATCTAAGTTGGAACCTGAACGGAAAAACAAGCGTGTAAAAGTGATAAATACAAAAGTCAAAAAGATAGACCAAGCTCTGTTTATCCATTTTGTAGAAAAAGGAATTTTCGATTTTTGATAAAGAAAATCGAGAAAAGTCCCAATAAAAATAATACCTGTCCAATACATCCCAATGCTGACCAACGGACTTGGAAAAGCAAAATCGAGGAGAATAAAAATTCCGAACAATCCAAAAGTGCTCAGTGCTTTTATATTTATATTCTGTTTTCTCCAGAATTTATAACTCAAAATTCCTGCTCCGTTGAGTCCGCCCCAAATCATAAAATTCCAGCTAGCTCCATGCCAGAGTCCGCCCAAAAGCATCGTAACCATTAGGTTAATGTTGGTTACAATGCTTTTACGGATGACAGGCCATTTTAGAGATGCTAGAAAAATACTGATGGCTGTGAGCGTAATAGCAATGGCTGGCCAAGTTCGCCCCGAGAGAGAAATTGTGAAAACAGCAATGATTGCAATCCAGAAAAAAGTGCCAAAACTTCCGCGTCTATTGCCGCCCAATGGAATGTACAAATAATCTTTCAGCCATGTTGAAAGGGATATATGCCAACGTTTCCAAAAGTTTCCAGGATTGGTTGCTTTGTAGGGAGAGTTAAAGTTAACAGGCAATCGGAAACCCATTAGGAGCGCTACTCCAATGGCAATGTCGGTGTAGCCTGAAAAATCAGCATACACTTGAAGTGAATAGCCAAATAGAGCCATTAGGTTCTCGAAACCAGAAAACATTAATGGATTTCCGAAAACTCGGTCAATGAAATTTACCGCTAAATAATCACTTAAAATCATTTTTTTTACCAATCCATTCAATATCCAAAAGACGGCAATTCCAAATTGGAGGCGACTTAAACGATATTTTTGATATAATTGAGGGATGAATTCACTAGCTCTAACAATAGGACCAGCAACCAATTGAGGAAAGAAGCTAACATAAAAACCAAAATCTAAAATGTTGGTCACAGGTTTTAATTTTTTCCGGTAAACATCTACTGAGTAACTGATTGTTTGGAAAGTGTAAAAGGAAATTCCTACTGGCAGCATAATTTGACTCACATCAAAAGAGGTGCCTCCAATATTATTGCTCCAATGCGCAATGTAGTTAAAAACTTCTAAGTTAGTGTGAAACAGTTGATTGTATGAGTCTGTAAAGAAATAAGCATATTTAAAATAAAAAAGAGTGGCTAAATTAATAATCACACTGGTGGTTACGAAAAACTTCTGCTTGAACAGGGATTTTGATTTATAAATGGCTTGACCTAAGGCAAAATCGGAAACAGTGGAAAATAATAATATAAGAAAAAACAGTCCACTGGTTTTGTAATAGAAAAGGATGCTTGCAAAGAACAAAAAGCTATTACGTAATAATCTACGATTGTGCATGAGGCTGAAACAAGCAAAAACAATGGCGAAAAATGCCCAGAAATAAAACTGAGTAAATAGGAGTGGGGAATTTTGATCAAATGCCAATACTCTGGTTAGAAAATCTAGAATATCCTTGAGTTCCATAAATAATTATTGAGTAGATAAATGTTTCACGTATTCTGTAATAAAAGCATTAAAAATAAGATCTCCCATTAAACGATATCCTGGAGAGATGAAGTGTATTTTGTCACGATTGGCCAAACCTACTTTCTCCCATTCAGCCATTGATTTTAATCCGCCCATAATCGCGAAAAAGTCCCAAACGCCAGCATTGTGAATTTCGGCAAGTTCAAAAAAAGCTTTTTGTGCAATGGGTCCATTATTGTTTACATAATATCTGCGCCGTACTCGGCGATAGCTGTCGTTATTGGTGGTAAATAAAATGGCACAATTGGGTTCAACATTTTTTATACGGCGAATTAATTCATTGTAATTGCTTTTAAAAACTTCAGGATTGAAATTATCTCCACTGGCATCATTAATTCCTATAGAAAAGATGACTAAATCTGGTTTTAAAAGCTGTAAATCACGTTCTAAATTATCGCATTTTAAATAGGAAGGAACACTGGCACCATTAACTCCAACAGAATTATATGTAATTCCAGGGAAATCATTTTCAAGAATAATCCCCGATAAGACAAATGGATTATATAGAGTGTCGTTCGATTGAAAGAGAATGCTTAAAGAATCAGTATAGTTTTCGAGTTCAAAAAGATATGAAGAGGTGAGTGAATCAAATTTTCCATTTAGGTAAAAAAGTCCGTCTAGTTTCAATATCGGTTCAAAGCTCATCGAGTCGGAGTGACCGATAATACGAATGCGATTGAATTCATGGTAGGTTTCAAATGCACTGTTTCTGATTTTTATATTTATTTCTGCTGAAGTGTCAGAGGTGTATATTGCAATTCCAGAAAGTCCCAAAGGTTTTACAATTTCTCGATGAATATTTCTGACTGGAATCCAATCGCCTTTATAACTGGTAATGTAATTGTATGGATTGTTTGTTTTTGCAGCTCCAAATGGAAAAACCAAGCCACGGCTGGCAATAATTCCTGGATGAAAAGTAAGTAAATTATTGCGAAAAGAGTTTGAAAACAGATCGGCTTGAATATGAGAACCTCCAAAATGAATAATGTTTATTTGTCCCTTTCCTTGAAAAAATATTTTATCCATTTTTTCAAATAAACCTTCAAAAGCATCAGCTTTACCAGGAAACGATATCTTATTTAAATCATTTCTCAAAAAAGGATATTCTGGAATTTCTTTAAAAATAGATTGTCCTTCGAGATTTGTACTTCCCATAATAGTAGCTGTGCAAAAAACAATAAAAAGTATTGATTTTAAAAAGCTTATAAATGATTTTGCAGGATGTTTTTTTGCACTATGATATCCTATGCAGACTTTATTTTTCATCATTCTTTATTGGATTTCGTGTTTTTTTATTTTCTTTCGATGATTTATATTTTTCAACAATTTTGTATATTTGGTAGTCATTCATAAAAGCAGTAATAAACATTTCGCCAATACGGTTGGCGCCTCTAGAGGTAAAATGTATGTAATCGCTGGTTGCTAGTGAGGGACTTGCTTTTACCCATTCGGGCATTGAATTTTTTCCACCCATGGCTTCAAACATGTTCCAAAATGCAATTCCATTTTCAAGAGCTACTTTTTGAAGTTCGTTGTTCACCTCTTCAAGATAAGGCCACGTTTCCATATTGCCTTTAATGTTTTTAGACATATCCGAAGGTCCAATAAAAATGAAAAAAGCATCTGGATTTATCTCTTTAAGAAGTTGGATTTGTTTTGCCATTTGCTCCCCATACCATTCAATTCGCTCCTTGTTATTGATTTGAGGCATCATATTGCCGCCAAATTGCAATAAAATCAACTTTGTATCCATTTGCTTATATGCCGTTGACATTGATTCTTTAGAAATGCCTGTAAATATTGTTCCAGAGCAACCTCGCATAGGAATGTTATCCAGAGCAACTCCCGATTTTCCATCCAAACCAATACCATAAATATCCGCTTTACCGTGCAAGCTTAAACTTGCATTTCGAACTGGGTTTTGCGTTTCCCATGTTAATATTGAAATTCCATTTTTAGAAGTTTCAATGCTTTTCGTACCCAAATTTGAATTTCCAGCGGATAAAGTGGCCGTAAAAGGTCCTTCGTTATTTCCTACAATCAGGCGGATTTTAGAATAATTTTTCGCACTTGAATAGGCATCCCCACGAGTGGTAAATTGTATGTTTGCTTCACCGTTCAGTTCAGCCATCATGGCCATTATTCCATAACGGCGGTGAGAAGCCCTATCCGCTGCACTTCCATAAACAGAATATCGACTCAAATTTCCCGAAAAAGATTGCGATACAGAACGAGACGGAATGGTTTGAATGGCTGGAATCATGCCGGGGCCGATGCCTCCAAATTTTTCTTGTAACTCTTTACGGATAATATCCGAAATTCGGTCAATTTCAATTTGAGAGTCGCCATAGTGAATAATCCTAATTATTTTATTCTCTTTTTTAGCTCGATCGAGCATTGAATAGAGATTAAATAGATACTTTGGATTATCTTCTGGATAACGAATACGGAGCGGACTTTTTTTTGCAAAATCTTCCAGTACTCGAATGCTGTCGGATAAATTTCGGATTTCATCATTTTGCATATAATTCTCTTGTTCCAACACCAGATTTATATCCACTTTTGTTGTTGTGTCTTTTTTGAGGATTTCGGAAGGATGAATAAATTCAAGTGTAAAACTACCAATTTTAAGGCCTTCTCTGGGGAAGAAAAAACCAATTAGAGCGAGAGAAGCAATAGAAGCAATAATAAACAAGAGAACTTGACGTGCTTTCATGTAAATAGTTGATTGTTATTTTTTTACTTTGATTTTTAAAACTTGTCCGGGATGAATTGAATTTCCGATTTTATTTAATTCTCGAATGTCAGCATCGCTAACGCCGTTGTATTGAGAAGCAATCTTCCATAAACTATCTCCTTTTTTTACAATATAATATACATACTCTGTGTTTTTCGAAGCAATGCTTTTGGTGGAAGAGGATTTATAATTTGCATTCTTATATATAATGATTTTTTGTCCGGGATGAATGATGTCATTTTTTAAATTGTTCCACTGTTTAAGGTTACTGACGCTGACTCCGTGTTTATCGGCAATCCGCCCCAATACGTCGCCACTTTTAACCACATACACAATTCGTTGCTCTTTTTTAACTTCAGGGGCTGTCTTCTCAGGTTTTGGTGCCACTTTTTCTAAATCTACTTGACTTTCATTTGGGTCTATCGAATCGCTGTTGATTATTTCATCGTCGTCAGCTTCAAGACTGTCTGCTAGCAATTCTACTTCTCTGATTGAAATTCCCCAAAAATACAAACTATCTTCCCATTCATAAAATTTTTGTTTGGCAGTTTCTGGGAGAAATACTTTAAAAAGAGAATCTCCTGGAATTTTTGTAGAAACAAAAACGGGATTTAATTGAAGAAATAGTTCTTCCGAAATAGCTGTCTTATCCGTCAAATCTACGATGTTTACATCATTGTATACATGAATCCATGAAAAGTCAGGAAGCTTGTATGGTTTTAAAACAATATCATAGGTTTGGAAAAAGTTGCCAAGATAAACCGTAAAAATATAATTAGGAACAATATCCTTGAAGGGCAAACGTGATTTTTGATACAATTCCCAAATCGTATATTCTGGTTCATTTAACCTGGTAATCGCAGCATTGTAGCCCGCAGGGCTGTTTGCAAATGCAATAATGGTACTCCACCAATCGCCATAAAGTTCAAATAAACTGTTTAGATATTTAAAAGCTGCTTTGGTAGACTTTTCAACCGACAATCGTTCGTCAACAAATGAGGTGACAATCAAGCCGTATCTGGCGGCTACTGTTGCTGTTAATCCCCATACGCCAGCTGTACCAAATTTACCACTGTAGCGATTGTCCATCATCGAAATAGCATAGGGCAAGTACGCTATTTCGGAAGGCATATTATATTTTGCAGCTTCGGATTCAAATAGAGTCTTAAAATGAAAGAATTTAGAAATCGATTCGGAAATTTGAATTTCGTTGGAGTAGATTCTTTCTTTTATTAAATCAAGTAAAATAGACGAATAAGGAAGTTCAATGGTATTTTGAATCGAATTTAAGCGCCTAGATACAATCGTATCGTTACTCTTATCCAAATATTGAGCAGAAACTAAAAAGCTCGATGAAAATATGATAAATAAGATAAAACACTTTAAATAGGGTAGAAGGCTCTTTTGAAAGGAATAGTACATTGTATTATTTGGTATTTTTTGCAAACCTACAAAAAATAAAATTTTAAGACGATGAATAGGAGATAATTTTTTGCACAAAATAATATGATAAATAATTCATGAAATGAAAGATGGAAAAAAGAGGTGTTTACTTTTATAATCAACATCTGTTTACAAAGATAAACACATCACAAATGTAAACTAAACACCATGTTAACATAAGTAAACAGTAAAAAATACAAGGTGTTTACAAAAATAATCACTTCAAAATAGATTGTTTACATAAGTAAATACCAGGTTTTACTTCCATTTGGATATTTTTATGCTTAAAGTACTTAAATTCAGTTATATAATGCTTATTAACTAAACAATAAATCGAACTAATATAGACATACTAACACTAATATATTATTATACATTACTTGATAATTAAACACCTAATTATTAATTGTTTATGTTTATTATTTGAAGTTAATATTGAAGTTTAGTAGTATTTTTAATTTGTTTACAAATGTAATCAGGTAAAATTTGGTAGTTACAAAAATAAACTTTACTTTTGTGAATTGTTTCAACGTAGTATCAATTAACATTAGTAAACATGCTTGAAAGAATTAATAGAATTATAGAAGAAAAGCAGATGAGTACAACACAATTTGCTGACTTTATAAATATTCAACGTCCAACCATGTCGCACATAATTTCTGGACGAAATAATCCAAGTTTAGATATTGTGATAAAAATATTAACTGCATTTCCAGATATCGATTCTGATTGGTTGATGTTTGGTGATGGAAAAATGTATAAAGATGAAATTAGTAAAGAAGAAATTTCAAATGAACTTCCAGATAAATCAGCTCTAAACGGTACAAAGCAAACCTCAGGTATGATGGATTTGTTTTCGATGGAGGAAACTGCTGAGGAATCTGAAGAACGAGAAATTGAAGAGATCCATCAAAATGAAGTTAAAAGCTCCTCTCAGGAGTCTATTCTGAATATAGATGAAGAAAAATCAGAACTATTGCCAAATCAAAAAGCTGTAATAAGAGATGAGGAAATGGCAACATATTATAAACCTAAAACTGCCATTTCTGACAGTCCTGAGAGTTCTACTAATACTAATGTAAGAATAGAGCCTGAAAATCATCAACAAAAAAAGGAAAAACAAATACGAAAAATAGTGTTTTTTTATGCTGATAAAAGTTTTTCGGAGTATTATCCCGAGAATTAGAAGTTTTTTTCGGTAAATACTTAAAAAAGAGACTTTATTTTAGATAAAAGTGCTTGTTTCTCAAAATAATTTGTACTTTTGCAGTCCGAATTATAAAACCAATATTATTAATCAAACAATTTAAAAATTATGACGAATCAGTATGAAGCCGTTTTCATTATGACTCCCGTTTTGTCTGATGATCAGATGAAGGAAGCGGTAAGCAAGTTCGAGAAACTGTTACTCGACAAAGGAGCTGAGATAGTTCATCAAGAGAATTGGGGATTACGCAAATTAGCATATCCAATTCAGCGTAAAAACACAGGGTTTTACCATTTATTTGAGTTTAAAGCCGAAGGTAGTTTAATCAAAGACCTTGAAATTCAATTCATTCGCGATGAAAGAATAATGCGTTTTTTAACCGTTAAGTTAGATAAACATGCTATTTCTTACAATCAAAGAAAACGCGATAAAAAGAATGCATTAGTAGCAGAAGTTAAAGAAAACAATTAAACAAACTTTGAATTATGGCAAATCAAACAGAAATTAAATATTTAACCCCCATTGCGGTTGATGTTAAAAAGAAAAAATATTGTCGTTTTAAAAAAATGGGCATTAAATATATCGACTATAAGGATGCTAGTTTTTTATTGAGATTTATCAACGAGCAAGGAAAAATTCTTCCTCGTCGTGTAACCGGAACTTCTCTTAAATATCAACGTAAAGTTGGCCAAGCTGTAAAACGTGCTCGTCATATTGCAGTTCTACCATACGTAGCCGATTTATTGAAATAATCTTAAATAACAGTCAATCCATGGAAATTATATTAATACAAGACGTAGAAAAATTAGGATATGCAAACGATATAGTCACTGTTAAAAATGGCTATGCTCGTAATTTCTTATTCCCTAAAAAATTAGCGAAACCAGCTACGGAATCAAATCGTAAGGTTTTGGCAGAAAATATCAAACAGCGTGCTTTTAAAGAAGATAAAATTCGCAACGAAGCACAAGCTATTGCAAATAAACTTGAGGATATTACCATTAAAATTGGAGCAAAATCTTCTGAAACAGGTAAGATTTTTGGTTCAGTGAATGCTCTTCAGGTAGCAGATGCAATTAAAACTCAATTAAATATCGAAGTAGATCGTAAAAAAATCACTATCGATGGCGAATCAATTAAAGAAATTGGCGAGTACACTGCAAAAATAAATCTTCATAAAGAAATTAAAGTGGAGATTAAACTTGATGTTGTTGCCGAATAATTTAATCTGCTTTTGAATAGTCAAAAACAGACTATTATAAAAAACAAAATTGAATAAAACGAAGTAAAAAAATACCCAATGAAAAGAACATATCAACCTTCGAATAGAAAAAGGAAAAACAAACACGGTTTTCGCAAAAGAATGGAATCGGCTAACGGTCGTAACATTTTAGCGAAACGTCGTGCAAAAGGTCGTAAAAAATTGACCGTTTCTGACCAAAATAATGCGAAAAAATTCTAATTAATTTTTTCTTTTTCCAAAATTTATTACAGCAAAGAAGTATGGTTATTCCACTCTTCTTTGCTTTTTTGTATTAGAGTAGTGCATTTGATTATTTGCCTCTGTATTGTCTAGAAGTTAATACTGGATTGTGGTTGGCAACTGATAGCCTCCATAACAGACTTGAACCCTCAGATATACTCGTCATGCTCGGTGCACCAAAAAAAAAGAGTTCAGAAAACTGAACTCTTTTTTAAAAATCATCAAAGAATCTTACAAATTCCGAATTGGCAAGAAAGAGTATTTCTTAGAATAATCCAACATTTGTTTAGTATAATTATCAGGATATTCAACTTTGATGTCAACAATTTTTCCATCTTTTTCAACAGGAACAAATTGAGGATTCATAAAACCACCATAAGGAGCTACTTTTAGTTTAGAATAACGATCTAGAATTTCTTTATGGAAATCATAATCTATTTTAATACCGTAGTTTTCAACTAATTGTTTGCCCGCTTTAAAATCTCCAGTTGATTTCATGCGTTGAACTTCCGATAAAAGTTCGCCAAATAGTTTTTGTAGTTTTATATAATCGTTGATTACGAAATAGGTTTTGCCATCTTTGGTCAATTTTTCAATTACGTTTTCTTCTTTTCCTTTTTCGTAGCACCATCTTGAAATAATAGCACGATTACGCATGTGAGCTTGTTCTATGTTTTTACCCAATTCAATGCGGGTTAGTTGCATCATAAGACCATTGCGGATATATTTGTCATAAGCTGCTTTGGCAACGTCTAGGCTTTCCATTAAGCCCAACTCAACCATTTTATTGTCCATCATAAAATATAGGGCAAATAAGTCAGCACGACATTCCTCTAATACAGAACTGTAGTTTTTCAAAGCATCATCAGAAATTCCAGGAAGTACTTGTCCAGAACCGTGACCCAAACATTCGTGCATATCGGTATGCAAGTTGTCTGCCAAAGCACCATGTTTTTTGCTTAATTCAATTTCAGCTTCAGAAGAACAGAATTCTTCCAAAACACCACCGCCTAGAGCTGCTTGATCGTATGCATAAGTGATGTTTTCCATAGTGACCGACTTAGAGCCATGATCTTTGCGAATCCAGTTGGCATTGGGCAAATTAATTCCGATGGGAGTAGTGGGGTAGCAGGCTCCGCCCAATTGAGCCACCGTAATTACTTTTGCAGTAACACCTTTGACCTCCTTTTTCTTAAATTTTGTATCAACTGGTGAATGATCTTCAAACCATTGAGCGTTGTTGCTGATAATTTCGGTTCTTTTGGTAGCTTCAATGTCTTTAAAATTTACAACCGCTTCCCAAGTTGCTTTCATGCCCATTGGATCGTCATAAGTTTCGATAAAACCATTTACAAAATCAATGTGCGACGCAACATCTTTTACCCACAAAACATTATACGCATCCCATGTTCTTAAATCACCGGTTTTGTAATATTCAATAAGTTTTTCAATGTGTTCTTTTTGTTGTTGGTTTTCGGCTACGCCAGTTGCTTTATTTAACCAATAAATAATTTTCGTAATGGCTTCACCATACAAACCGTTTTCAGAATAAACCATCTCGCTTACTTTTCCATCTTTTTTCACCACTTTAGAGTTTAAACCCAAAGAAATTGGCTTTGAATCTTTTGGGTCGCGAAGTTTAGCATAATATGCTTCTACCTCTTTTTGTGTTACGCCTTCATAAAAATTAACCGCAGAACTTTTAACCAAATCAACGCCATCATCTTGAACTACTTTTTTGGGAGCTATTTTGGGATCAAAAATATAAGGAGAAACTCTAGCAATAAATTGATCGATGTTTTCGCCATCCATTAGTGAAAATTGTGCGTTTTTTGAGTTTTTCACCAATTCAGCAAAGTATTCCTCACTAATTTCAGGGAAAAACTTTTCGGACGAATAGTGATGATGAATGCCATTTGAAAACCATACTCTTTTGGCATAAATTAAAAAATTTTCGTAATCTTTGGATGTTTTGTCGCCAGTATAATTCTCTACAATATTATCTAAGGTGTTTCTAATCAATAAATTGTATTTGTAGTTTTGGTCAAAAAAGATGTCGCGTCCGCACAAAGCCGCTTCACTTAGATAGTAAACCAACTCTTTTTGTTGCAGGCTAAGTTCTTCAAAACCTGTAACTTGATAACGCAATATGCGTAGGTCGGCAAACTGTTCAACCAAAAATTTAAAATCTTCGGTTTGCTTGATTTCAATAACTTCTTCTTTTCCTTTCTGCTTACAAGAAGCAAGAAGTGTCATCGCAATGAGGGTCATGATAATTGTTTTTCGATACATAATATTAAATTTATTTAATTGTTTTGTTGCAAAAATAATGGTTTCTTTTTATCCATTTCGGGAATTGATGTTTATTTTTATTAAATCCATCAAAATATCAGACAATGATTTGATTATCCGATTTTTATACTCTGGCTTTAATGCTTATTAAATTTTAAAATTATATTTCAAGAGTTTGTATAACGATATTAAGGTAAAATCCTTGTGTGAAATGAAAAAATGGTATTTTTGATAAAATGATCATTTTTGCTGCATTGTCAATTCTATTTCAGTCAATTTTTTAAATAACAATGAAGTGACATTCATTGTTATTTGTTAAATATTAACCTTAACATTTGTGTGTAATAATTGTGCTTTCTTAGGTAAATAGTCTTTTGCTTATTACTCAAAGAGTTTTTTAGATAAAAAGAATTTCTGTAAATGTTTAAAATGAATTATTTATTTAAAATAAATTGTAAATTTACAAGGAATTGATACGAAAATTGGACGGATTGGTTGAAATATCAATTTTTCTTTCGTTTTGAAAATAAAATAGATGGTTTGTGTTATCAAAAAAAAATAAATCCGAGTGTTAATATTGGTATGTAAAATTAAAATCAAAGATTATGAAAAGAAACCATTTTTACCCGATTGTTATTCTTATTGGACTCGTTCTTTTTTCATCCTGTAAAAAAGATGATCCTGCCGATGGTCCAAAAGACCCTCAGCCATCCAGCAGTTCTGCTCAAAAGTTTTTATTATTAAATTACAATAGTAGCAATGCACTAGGACCGGGGGCCTATATTTCACTTCTTGAAATTAAAAATGGAGCCCCTGTTATTACCAAATTAAATGATTTTTATCCTCTAGCAAACTTAAATTCAAATGTTGATATTACAAAAAACCGAGCTGTGATGGGATTGCATTCAGATTTTAATACCAATGGAACATCCCGCCGAACAGTAGGGGTTTGGTTTGATGTACCATCAACAAGCACATCAGAGCTACCATTGTTGCCAGCAGGTACAGGAAGGTATGCCTATTTTGGCTCTGCCACAGGAAAAGTTAGTGAAAATGGAAATATATTTTATTTATCTTGTTCAAACGATGCTTCGTACCACGATCAATACAGGGCGGCTTTGGTGAGATATAATCCTTCAAGCAGTGTTTTGGAACAAGCTCAACATCCAGATGCATTTATATTGGCTCAGCCCGAGCGTGGATGGGATACCGAAACGGGACAATATAAAGGAGATTTTTATCCATCTCCCGACGGACGTTATGTTTATGGTGTCATTGAAGCATTTGGCGTTGACGGAGGCTCTCTTCATTGGGATTATGAGATTTTGTTTAAATATGATTTTCAAACACAAACGTATACTCGACTTGGCGACGCAGAAGATAGCCATGTTCTCATTTTAGGAATAACCTCAGACAGAACACAAGTTTTCTACAATAGCCAAATTGGCTCTGTTTCTAAGAAGAAAATTGTGAATACAGCAACGAATACAACAAAACCAGTAACCATTACTGGTGGACAAGGGTATAAAAACACTTCTCGTTGGAATGCTAATGGCTACTGTTCGGGCGAATCAAATAGAACCATTGGAGTGTATGACGTGATAAATGATTCAAAGCATAATATTACTACACAAGCAGATCCAAATTATGCCCAATTTAGCTCTGGCGGAGATGCTATTTATTTTATGTTGAAGTCATCACAAAACAATTATTTGTGTAAAACGAGCAATACAAGCGCCTCTGCTAAAATCGATACGGTTTGTACATTATCCAAAAGCATTTATGAATTTATGGTTGTTAAGTAAATATATTATTGTTTTTTCATCTTTAAGCATCACAATTCCAAAGGATTGTGATGCTTTTTTGGATGCACGAAAGCTTGCTGTAACTTCTTCGTAAAACAGCAAAAAACAATCATAACTTATTGAACAAAGACGCTGTAACGAATGTTTAGTAAACAAAAATAAATCAAATAATAAAAATGAAAAACATCTCAAAACTTTTAATCATTGCTTCTTCTCTAGTTTTATCACTGACGTTGAGCAGTTGTAATAAAGAAGAAATTATCTCTTCATCAAAACTACCAAGTGAAATTACAACATACATTTCAACGCATTTTCCAACTCACACCGTTCTTCAAGTAACAAAAGAGATAGATGGATTTATTAAGACCTACGAAATAATCTTATCCGAAAGCCTAAGTTTGGAATTTAACAGAAAAAAGGAAGTAACCGACATTGACGGAATATCTCAACTACCAAACAGCGTAATTCCTGAAAAAATCAGGACGTATGTTAGTACAAATTTTTCAGACAATTATATTATAGGATGGAAGTTAGAACGCAATAGTCAACAAATAAAACTAGACAACGGACTGGAACTTGAATTCAACAAGAAAGGAGATTTTTTGAGAATTGACGGATAAGTAAACCCAAACCTACTTCGTCTGTCTACGGCTATAGCGACACAAAACAGAGAAATAATTTATAAACAAAAAAACAACAATATGAAAAACAGTTTTACACTTTTAGCAACATTTTCAATGTTATTCTTAATTGGTTTTACGAGCTGTGCTCAAGATAAAATCATTCCTAGTAATAAATTGCCAAAACAAATAATAACATTTGTAGAAACCCACTTCCCTGATAATTCGATAATACAAGCAAGCTTTGATAGGGAGTTGTTTTCAAAATCGTACGAAGTAATTTTAAAAGATAACATTAAATTAGATTTTAATTCGAAAAACAAAGCGACCTCTATAGAAGGAAATTCAAAATTGCCAGACAAGGTTATCCCAACACAAATTTTAGAATACGTAAAAATGAATTATAACAATAATGTCATTATTGAGTGGGAAATAGATGACAAAAAGCAACAAGTTAAACTGGACAATGGTCTTGAACTTGAATTTACCATAAAAGGCGATTTTTTGAGAATTGACGGATAATTTAGTAGTATGTAATTGCCTTTTAATCAAGGTAATGTGTTTAAAATATAATAAAAATCCAATAAGCAAACTTGGCTTATTGGATTTTTTACTTTAGCTCATGTTTAGCAAAGAAGAGGAAAGGAGTCTAATTTGTCACTTTGAAATAATTGATTAACTTTGTCTGTGGCATGAGGAAAAATGGCATTTAAAGTGCCCTGATACTAAAATGCTACAACAAAATATGATTAATTTAAAGAAAAATAGAGATGTCAGAAGAAATGAAACCTTGCCCAAAATGCAAGTCCCCATACGGATATTCGTTGGGAAATGAAATTTTTGCTTGTCCTGAATGCAGTCACGAATGGAATCCCGATGAAGTTGCAGACGAAAATGTTTTAAAAGTACTTGACTCAAATGGAAATGAGCTAGCCAATGGCGACTCGGTGATTATTATCAAAAATTTGCCTGTCAAAGGATCACCAAAACCCATTAAATCTGGAACAAAGGTGAAAAACATTCGATTGACAGACGGAGATCACAATATCGATTGTAAAATTGATGGATTTGGGTCGATGGCTTTAAAGTCAGAATTTGTCAGAAAAGCATAATTAGTACTTTTATAGAATATTGGAACTCACTTTTGTCTGATAAGTTTTCAATACTCTCCCTTAAGTATTAAGGGGGAAAATATTGAAAATCATGAATGAATATCAATCAATGCAAAAAACAAGCTCCTTTTTCAATAATAGTTATAAATATCTAATAATCTTCACATTGCATTGGTTTTTTTTAATTATTAGTGGTCAATAGTGATTTGAATTTTTAAAAAAATGGATTCTTCGCAAACATAGCTTTGCTGGAATCTATTTTTTTTATTTCATTTTGAAAGATTTTAAAACGAATCTTTCAAAATGTTTTTTAACTTTGTTCGTGGTCTGTCCCGAATAAATAATAAAATTCCAAATTGGCAGCAACTTAACATTTTATTCTAAAAAAATCAAAATAATGACAGAAACTCTATTAATTGTGCTAATTGTCTTGGTTTTTGTAAACATCTTAATCGGATGGAGAAAGAAATCGAAAATTGATATCAAACCTCAATTAAAAGAGATTGAAGATTCTATGATTAAGTTTGATTTAACCATGGAACGAACGGAAAAATCAATAAAAGATGAATTTCAAAGAAATCGGACAGAAACGCATGAAATTACAAAAACAAATCGTGATGAGTTGTCTAAATCGCTCGATTCTTTTGGGATTCAGTTTGAAAAAAATGTAAGAGAG
>Ga0265295_1004893_pt1 | contig 17628 bp, 19 predicted proteins | sample Munlansysbiofilm_FD_192503 | JGI IMG/M metagenome (GOLD analysis project Ga0265295, IMG submission 192503) | Leachate microbial communities from a municipal landfill in Southern Ontario, Canada - Methane capture system biofilm | ecosystem: Engineered > Solid waste > Landfill > Unclassified ...
TGGACGCAGCGTTACCCATGCTCCGGCAGAAAAGGCCAGCACGAGCCGCTTCACCACAGTTACCGCCGAGGTACAACACCCCGCCAGACCCACCTGACGGCCCCCAGTAAGCGTCACCCAAAGAACCAAGAGCAGCATTCGTTGAGGTTGTCTTGGGCAAAAAGAAATCCCTCAAATCAAAGTTGTCCCCATAGCTGTGGTCGAAGGTCACGGCAAAGGCCGGATTGGTCCCGTCAAAAACTGGAAGAGCAATATTTGTCGCTTTATACAAACGGCTGCCATCACGAGCCCACACTTCAAGGTAACGTGACGTGTCAGTACGAATGCCCTGCACAACCTGCCAGACGTTCCCCCAAAGGCCTACGAGACCCCTCCAAGACGCCTGGGCCACATCCGCCTCATCTACATAGTTGGCGCTTGATGTATCGACACGGCCCCGGCCAATGGCCGTCTGCATATTGGTAGTACCAAATTCAATGGCTGAAAGTTGCTGCAAGACGCTCAGCATATACACGTCCCACATCTGAAAACCTTCAACCCCATCAACATTGCGCGCGGAACAGCGCGTAAGCATGGCGTTAAAGTTGAGGTTCACCAGCGGCATTTTCCCCGGCAAACTGCCCACTTTTGTGCCACCATCATCCGTTCCCGCGTAGGTGCCCAACCAGAAGCAAGGACGCGGGTTGCCATTAGGCACTGTGAAGGCTGGCATTGGGGCAAAGCCTTCTCCTGGCCCGGGTGCAATAAGCCGCACCAATTTATCCTTGAGAATGCCGCTCTCAGGCGTCACAAACTTGGAGTACACAAGAGGAACACGCGTCATTATCTGGCCGTCAATGATGCAGCGTCCTGAAGAAATCCCCGCATAAACAGGATGCGCGTCAAAGTAAGGTTTCGGCAAACTCACAGGCTGCAGATCATGGTTAACCTGCATCCATGTACCACTGCCACCGCCTTCCTGCAGGCAAACAATCCCGCATATGGGGTTTGCGTTGCCCATAACAATTTCGTTATAGGTCTGCTGTGAAACCTCCTTGACCGCACTGTGCAATGGGGTGCCTTCAATGCCGATTGCCTGGGGCACCGTTTCCGAGTTGTTTTTTTCAAGAGCAGCACCGACCACTGCAGAATGTGCATCAGGGTCGGATTTGTGCGCCTCCATCTCTGCAAGGCCTTGCTCAACTTTTTGGAGCGCCGACCGTGACAAGTCAACGGTTTCAGAAACTTGCTGCAAGACTTCTTCTATATCACCAGTGGACTGAGACATGGAACCTCCTACACTTCGGGGCGATAGCCCTTCGTTATGGCCCACCGGGCCAGATCGTAATGATGCAGCGCGTTATGCAAAATCCCTTTTAATGAACGGGACAATGCCAGTGCGCTTGATTTTCCGGCTGTGACAGACACACGCCCTTCAGCATCAACCGAAAGACCAATACCAACCATCATCAGGCCGGGAGTGTCCTTTTTTGCCGGACCGACCCCAGCGATGTTTTGAGCGCGGTTGGCTGCATCTATCGCCAGGGCTGCCTGCGTTGCCGCAGATTGAGCCGCTCCCGAAGCAATTTGTATTTTTGCATCAGCTATACTCTCAAGCTCTTCCTGAGCCTGATGGGCTATCTGGCGAATTTCTCCCTTACCCGCTTCAATAACGACAGCGGCTGCCGCGCTTTCCCGTGAGTCAATAATTGACACCAAGGTTTTGAGCGTCGGCGTCCGCACACCACCAAGCTCTAGGTAGACCTCCGGCCCGTCATTTATCCAAGATTTGAGTAGCGCAGCATCAGTTATCAAATGCTGAACGCTCGCCATTACCTCATCGGCAAACGCCAAACTGTTACAATCGCTAGTGCTCAACGTCTTCTACCTCCTGCGGCACCCAATACGCCGGGATTTGGCACAACGGAGCCGTTTCATTAATGACTGAATGCACGGTGCTGTGCAGTGTTTCTAATTGCGGTAAAGAAAAATGGAGCATCAGCCGGGCGAACCAAAGGCACAGGGTCGGCTCTCTCCTTTTGAGTTCAAGTTCGAGGGACACACGAATATGTTCACCATGCAGCTTACCCAAAGTTGGTTTGGACTTGAGGCGCACCGTGTGATACTGAACCGCACCTCCGGTGAGCATCGGCATTTCAAACCAACTCGCGCCTTGATGCAGAAGGTCGCGCTCAAAACATTCAAGCCATGCGACCTCTACCGGGCTTGCAACAAGAGTGCAGGATACCGCGGTTTCATCCCCTGCAAATTCTACCCGGATGATGTTGCCGACTTCCGTTTCGGTTATCGTGCGGTTGTCCTTGGCCTGATAGCTGTAATCGTCCTTGATGGGGACAGGCATCCACGCAGGCCAGCGCAAAATTTCCGACTGCTCTTTGATTTCCATCAGCTTTGACCTGTTGTTTTTGCCGTCAAAACGGCGCTGTAGTTCAACCCCAGCACACCTGTCTGCCCCGTCAGGTCATAGAAAGCATCTTTGGGCGCAATCCGAAAATAGTATGTTGTGCCGGCCTGCAATCCCGACCATGTATATGGAATCCGCTGGGCGACCCTCATCTCCTGTACTGCATCAATGCCGAAGGCTGGTGAGTCGCCTCGCAGGATGACATAACCAGTCACATCCACCGTCGAAGGCATCACCAACTCATTGAGTACTAACGAGGTTTCTTCGCTGATAATTGACGCACTCGTGGGAGCAAGTGGCAAGGGGTCGGAGAAATCGAGGATCATTGCCTCCGACGTACCAATAGAGCTTTTGGCGCTGACAGAAATACGGACATCCCTGAATGGGCCGTCACCATCTCCTTGCATTTCCGGCGTGAGCTTCCATGACAACGCAGTAGTCTCGGTGCTGATAATCGTCGCACCGTTCTGACCGCCCTGATTGCGGTACACGCCGATGAGATACGACGTGGCTTCGGGCACTGCGGCCCATACCAGCATTACCGACCCACCCGTATATGTCCCTTGCGCTGCAACCACGGGTGTTGCAGGAGGGCGAGCATTGGTATTGCCTTTCCAGACTGACCAAGAACTTTGATGGTCTTCACGGGCCGCGCGGACACGTACTTCCAGCGGGCCGGAAGGTACTGTGATAACCGCCCCTGACACTACAAAACGGCCAAAATCTGTCCAAGGATTTGTTCCAGACAACGACCGGGCTTGGATTTCGTACCATTGCGCCCCGGCACTGGCCCCCCACGTCACTTCGAGGCTTGGCCCGGCCTGATCTATGACACGTGCAGACAATCCAAATGGAGCTTCAACAGTTTCGGAGGATGGCAAGGCGACGCGACCATGCCAAAGAGGCGTAGGCAATCCCCCATATTGGTGAACTTCCGGCGCGTTGTTGCACATCATCACGGTATAATGCCATAAATCCTGTGGCACTACGCCCATGACTATCATTTGACGATCAAACATCCGGCTCGTATGCAATGCCCAAACTGTGGGAACCCGATCCACGCCGCTATTGATCCAGGCGAACGGATTATCCATGCCCTGCGCAAGTACCTGCATATAGTCTGCACGGCTCAGTGTGACGTGATCGCTATCAAGCTCATCAACCAGCACTGGCCCCCAAGGGGAACCGTCTGGGCGGGTCAGGGAGAGGTACAACGGGCCATCGCCCTGAGATGGAAGATCGCTTGCCATGTCGCTATGCAGCATCAGTGTCAGCGATTGTTCATGCCATCCGTCAATGATACCGGAACACGTTTCACGGAAGCGCGGATGAGCCAGCGACACGACGTCTCCAAGGTTCATCAGGCGTCCGATTGCTTCAACCTGACATTCAACAATGATCCTGCGCCATCTGTTGCGGGCGCTCATGGCCAGAGCGACGCGAAAAGCCTGCTCACGGTTTGTCGGGCCAAGTAGGGTCAGTTCATAGGGATATGTGCTTTCACTTTCAGGCAGCACGGCCCGCACATCCCTGTCCTGAAAACCAGCATCGGCATCTTTGTAGGCAATTTGCACATCATCAGGAGTATCTTCGTCCCAGGTACCGAAAGTCACCTTGAACGTACCACGCATGATATGGCGCGGTGTTAAAACAAAGCGCACAGGACGGTTCGGGCCATCTTCAATGAAGGAAAGAATAGTCCCGGTTAACCGGGGGATAACGCAAACCGCCTTGCACATCTCACCAAGGAGTTCCCACACGTTATAGGGGCCATCAAGATAGGCATTATAAAACCAGCCTTTTTCCTTCAAACGCTTATCGATGCTCCAAACCGCATCAAGGTCTATTTGTGCGTCCACCATCCGCCCCCCCCAAGAAGCCCGCGCAACGGCACACACCGCAGCCGCCCAGGAACTGGTGGGAACAGGTTCGCTCCAAGTTTTTTTGGATAGATCGTAAAGCGGCAGCTTGCGCGTAGCAATCATGCTGAACTTGCTGCTGGCGGATTGCGTTAGAGAGTTGGTGCCTTTGACCTTAAACGCGACAACTGATTGCGGGTATGTAAGAGTGCCCGGCAACATGCCGCGTAACGCCGTCCACTGTATCGTATCCAGCGCGCGACCATCGCCGGACGTGTTTGATGTGCGCCGGCCACGTACCCAAAAACGCTCCTCAGCAACATCACAGAGATGAGTCAGACGCTGTGCAGTCCTGTCACCTTTGCTCATACCGCTGCCATGCAGCACGGCCCAACCTGACGTAGGGTTGTTATCATCGTCTATAGCCTGGTACTGAAATTCCCAGGAGACGCTGTATGAAACAACACTTCCTTTGTCATCCATATAGCCACAACCTTGCGGCATCACTATATCAAGAATAATGCGCGTAACCTTGCTGCCGGGCGAACAGGCCGCATACGGGCCTATCCATCCATCATACTCGCTGTCATTGGGCGCCAGAAGAACCTGGCCGGAAACTTCCTCACTGGTCTCAACGTTGTCGGGGAACACGGTAACACGGTTGCCTGGGGCAACAAATTCAATATCGGAAACTTCATACCCCGTATCCGCGACGAGCTGCCCGTTGCGCCAAAAAACAGTCTCACCAAAGCTAAGGCTCTCTACGTTATATAATCCGCGCCCGATGCCCAACACATAGTAGCCATACTGGTAGTTATCCACATACTGCATCCACGGCACGGCAACACGGTCATTTACAATCTTCATTCGCCCGAAGCCTTCCGGCTCAATTTGCCAAAGTCTGGCCTGATTGCCGGAAGAATTAATATTGTATGTAGGGCTGGCCTGCGCGGCATCAAGAGCACCGCTCAATGCAGACGGTATCTTACCTTGCTGTCCGGCAAGCTGCCCCATAAGCAGCATTCCGCCAGCATATACAGCCAAACCAGCCGCAGCCCCGGCCGCACTGCCAAGGCCAAGGGCAGTTACGCCAAGAATGGCGCCAGAGCCACCGACATACCATGTTGCTGCCGCCGCAGCCAAAATCACCGCAAACTGCATAATGGTTGTCATGGCGTTACTGCCGCCGCCACCACCACCGCCACCTTGCACCAGCTCACAGAACGTCACGTCATCGGAGCATCCGAGGGGAGCATCCCACGTATCACGCATTCGCACCGCGCCACTGCCCAAGAAACACAATGTTGGGGCAGGAAAATTCTTATCCTCCGGATACATCTGTTCCATCGCCTGACGGATGGTAGACCCAGACAGAACCTCGAATTCATCAACAATTTCGCCAGCGCGTAGATAATACACTTTAGGCATACGGCTCCCCCAATGTAATACCGCGCACAGACAGCGCAGCATCAATGTCGGGATGTCTGTACCATTCAATTTTTTGCAGAACGCCAGCCATGTCCACAGGCGCGCTGAGAACAACACCGTAAACTTGCGGGCAGTGCAGAATCATCAATCCATCAGCCGTGGCCACAGCGATGCCAACATGATCGCGCAGCCTGTGACGGACAATAAACGCCACATCAAGCTCGCGGGGGGACTCACCAGCGTGCAGCCGAACCAATCCATACCGCTCAGGACGCATGGCGTTGATGCATGCCCGGCGATTTGCGGCATCAGGCACGGGTATGGTGGGACTGTCTATACCCAGCAAGTCACGATGCACGGCCCGCACCAGTTCACCGCAATTGAACGTCTCCGGTGGGCGCGGCACTGCAGCCCAAGGCTTATTGAGATAGGCTTCATGCCATGCACGATGGATCTGCATCATGACTGGTTCACCAATGCCGGATAATCGTTTGGGGTATATTTGCGCCCAAATTTGCGGTTAAGCCATCCCAAAATATTTCCCACGGCGGTCATGCTGTCCGGCCCTTCACTCTGCGGGCTTTTTATTGCGAGACCGGGCCAGACTTCGCCGGGGCCTTTCAGCTCTTCGCCGTGGATGTAGGTACGGTAGATGCAGGAAATCTGACCGCCGGAAAGGCTGGCAGCTTCCAGATCCGCATCTAACTCATAACCAATGCCTGACACCCGCAATGATAATTCGCCGGGCGTGCTGTCTGACTTTTCTGGCAACAAAATTTCAAACGGCATACCGATAAATTCAACTATTTCATTGGGGTTATGCGGAGCAGTCTTTTCCAACTTGCACATAAACCGTTCAACATCCGGGCCTGGCGCGCCCCATCGCGCAACGCGCGCCGGATGGGCAAACGCTTTGTGATTTATTTCAAGCGTGTGCAAGATAATCACATCCTGCGGAGCGCAGGCGTAAGCCTCTATAATTGCTTGTTCAAGTTCTGCATTCATATTTACCCCTTAGTACAACCGAGAACTGCGAGACAGGCCACGCGTCTTATCAAGATGGCGCGAGAACGTGTTTGTGCCAGCCACATCACGGCGTACCATTGAACTTTCAACCTCGCGTACAACCAATTCGATATTCAGGTTGCCACTGTTATCCTGCCGCGCAGTGGCCTGAGCAGTCATCGGCGTTCCCGTAGTGTTGATAACGGTTGGGTTGACCGTGATGTTCATGCCCCCCATCCATGCCGCACCTGACATGAGTGCCCCGGCGTGGAATGCACGAGTTTCTTGTGGGTTAAGCACACGTTCATTCTTTTTGAGCACTGCCGGGTATTCATCGCTGGCAAAAAAGCCACCGCCATCATGGAAACGCGGAGCCAAAGCGAAAGCGGCAGCGGGAACACTGCGCGTTGTAGCCGAGGACACACCAACAAGACCGCCGCTGTGCCATGTGGAGACCCCCGTAAACATGGCGCCCATGAGTTTGCCCACAAGGACATTGGCCATCGCCTGAGATGCCATAGATACAAGGCTGGAAAAAAATTTCTGCGCTGAAAACTCACCAGTGGTGAAGGCGTCGGAAAGAGTTGTAGCTATGGTGCTTCCAAGTCCGTAGGTCAGATTTTCTGCCTGCTTTGCAACATCGCCATATTCATCTGCAAAGCGCATAGCTCCCCGCGTTACCCCGTCGAAGAGGTCGCGAGAATTTTGCAACTTCTGAAACTCCACCCACTTTGCAATAAGCTCTTCCGAAACTCCCACATTTTGGCGCAGATTTTCTGCCTGCAGTTCAATGAGCTGATTCGAGTACTCCTGAGCAGCACCAAAGTCTCCAGCCAGTTCGGATAGCTCTTTGTAAAATTCAGCCGCGGCCTGAGCGTCTTTTATGGTTGTGGCCTTTTCAGAGGCCTCGGTGAGCTGCTGGATTTTTTCGCGAGCAACGTCTGCAGGAACCTTCAGGTCGGCAAACTTCTTTTCCCAATCTGCTATGGTGTCTGCCAGTTCAAGCTGTTTGACAGTCTTGCTGTCGCCCGTAAGCTTGGCGATGGAAATATCCATTGCCCGTAAAGCGTCAGACGCCTTGTATGCCTGCTCCGCAGCTTTTTCAGCTTCGCTTTTGCCGCCTTTTTTTTCCCCTTTTGGCTTTACCGGCTCAAAAGTTTTAGGCAGCTTCGGCAAGCTTGGGCTATCGCCGGACTGCTGCGGGGACGAGGGCAACGCCCCATGAGACGGTACAAGAGTGGGAGCCGGAATAAGGGGAAGTGCCTCATGCGAAGAGGCAAGCGAAGGAGATGGGGCGGATGGTTTTGAATTTTTGTCGGCCTGCTTGAGCAGCTTTTTCATTTCATCACGGCTACCTGCCGCCATGACTTCACTGAATGAAAGCTTGCCTGCCACCACGTGATCCAATCCGTCTGCCGTTGTGTAAAGCACATCAAAGGCTTCAGCGAACAAACCAAGGATGGCGCCCTTTTTGCCGAACAGCAGTGCGCCGATGACGCCATATTCCAGGCCATCAATGGGGATGGAAGAACAGAAATCTACAAGACTGCCAACCTTTTGAGTAATTGTTGTGACAGCCTCTGCCGTGCTTTGCCCCCAGCCAGAAATTTTCCCCCGATTTTCTTCAAGGTATACGGTGAATTCTTTCAGACCTTCTTTGATAACAGGCAAAAAACCTTCACCAAAAGCGGCCAACAGATTACTGCCCGTGGCGGTAGCTTGGGCTTCAACACCACGAAACGTGCCCAACCATCGGTCAAAACTCTCATTAGTGCGGTCGGTTTTGCTGCCGATCTGATCCAAAATATCCGCGTACGTTTTGAAGCCGCTAGCAGAAATGGCACTCATCCCCGTCAGAGCCTCAACGCTGCCAACGAACCTGCTCAACTCCTGTCCACTGGCCTTGGCTCCCTGTGCAATAAGCGACAAGGCTCCCATGAGGCCATTTTTCCTGATAAGATCAACGCCCGACTTTTCGCCCAGGGCATTGATGAGCTTGATCATTTGCTCATTTGGCTTGAGCAATTCCATAACCATAGCCCGGTACTGCGTGGCTGCCTGTGAAGGACTGCCCGCAGTCTGCGTAAGCAGAGACATGGCCGCCGCCATTTCTTTATACTGGACTGCGGCTATCTGGCTGACCCCGGCAAGGTCGCCAATGATGGGCACGAGCTGACGCACGGAGGCTTGCCCGAAATCCTCAATATCCATGAGCAGGTCGGCGGCCTGCGCCGTAGATTTCAGTTCGCCACGGTAGCCAGCCATCATTTTTGTTAAGGCTTCAATGGATTCTGCCTGACTTACCCCCGCAGCCTTGGCAAGTTTTGAGGCCGTAACAAGGGTTTCCTGAGATTCTGCAACGTCAGAAATACCCGCAGACAGGACGTTATAGTAGCCTGTCGTTAATTCCGTCATGCTGCCCAGGGAAGACGGCAGCGTGAGCATCTGACGTTTTATGTCATCAAGGTTCCTGTCCGTGACTTTGCTGGTCTCGAACAAGGCTGTTTCAAAGTCTGCCGCCTGGTTCATGGCGGAGGAAAATGCAATTCCGCCGCCGAGGGCACCAAGTGCCCCGGCTCCCAAGCCGGCCGACAAGCTGCCAAAGCTACCGCGCAGATTCGCAAGACGCCCCTTGAGAGAGTCCGCCTCGCGCCCCAGGCCACGTAAAACTTGGCTGGCACGGTCAGTAGCGCTTATTTCAACTTTAACATGCTTGTCGGCCACGGCTATGTTTCCTGTTTTCTGGTTTGCTGCCGTTCTTCCAGCGTGTCATACTCAAGAATCTGTACGCCGCGAAACAGTTGAGGGGTCATTTCAATGCCATGCAGTTTTGCGACAGCAAATACCGCCATATAATCAAGCCCGACCAGATCCCACCCAACACGCCACTGTGTTTGTATCAGTGTCCAGAGCGCCCAGGCGGATTCATTAGGAGGCAAGAGCGGCACTGGTTCATTTTCGCACCCCTCACAGGGCGGGGAGTCACGCCTGCGCTCAAAGTGCTCTAGGCATTGTTGACAGTGTTCAGCTCTGCCGCCGCTTCGGCGTCGACGGCAGGCGATGAGTTTCCCGCCAGAACTTCACTCTCGCTTATGCGCTTAAGAATCCCTTCGATTTCCCGCACCTCGGACAAAGAAAGTACGGGCTGCAATTCCGACCAGTTTTCAACGCAGAACGCCAAGGGGCGCTCACGCCATCTTTGCTGGAAATCCGTGAGGACTATCTGACGGTCAAATATCCCCATATCTTTTGAGGATTCTTCAAGGTCCTTGCCCTCGGAAAGACGCTCCCGCTGCAAATTCCAAAACTCATTCCAGCCATACGGGCGAATTTCGACAACTCTTCCCGTTTGCAGTGTATGTTTCTCGTGCATATCTATTCCTATGCGTAGCTTTTGACGCGGTTTATGAGTGTGTAGAAGCTGGAGGTTGCAGCCTGATCAACAAAACCAATGACCTTCACTTCGGTAGTCAGGCCTCCCTTGCCGGAAATTTGTGCGCCGCCCATACTCAATTCGGCTTCGGGCAGGCGAAACCACAATTCTTCCCCGTTGGCTCCGCTCATGGATACGGCAACGGGCAGGGTTGCGGCCATGTCGGCAAGCTGCTGGTATTCATCGTGCTCAAGGAAGACGGTGAGGGTAACGTCGCTCGTGGGGTCGCCTTCCGCCTGTCTGCTGCGCTTGCCCATATCGCCCACAGCAACCTGACCTTCTACGCCAAAGGACAGATTTACCGTGCCTTTTTGCACATCACCAGCACGGGAACCATCTATCCAGACAGCCGCCTCCTTGTCCCAAAACGGGATGCTTGGCAGCACTGCAGGGATTGAGGCACTGACAGGCGTGGAGACGTTTTCAACACTGCCGACGGAACAATCCAAGCTCATTTTAATCTCTGTTTCACCACCAAAGGGGAATGAGATGCCGTTGAGCTTGTTGCTTGAAATAATCGTGTATGGATTAACGCTGGCGCCGGATTCGTAATCGAACCTCTTTTGCACCGTGAAAGTAGGCTGGTTTTTCGGTAGAGAAAATTCATGCCGGAAAAATGCGGGAATGGCTGTGGGCGTTCCATCGAATGTTTCGGCAGCATACGCTGCCTCAACCACCAATACACGCGCACCCGTGCCCGGCTGCAATACATGCTCGCCATCATAGTGTACCGAACCCCCAATGGTGACGGATTCTCCGGCGTGAAGCGCCACGCCGTACCCGCCTACGGGCAAAGAAACTTTACCGTTTCCGGCATCGGACGCGGCTCCTTTAAGGAAGGCACCACGTCCACGGTGAACCCTGGCCCCTGCAGGAAGTGCTTCGGCCTTATAGACCGCTCTGATAACCAGAGATGCGCTGTTGGTACCGTATTCGAGACGATACGCCCCATCATAGTTGGCAGTGCCCGTGACCGTGACCACGGTATCCTGCACAAACTGGTGAGAAGGGACAGGCAATGACACATAGCCGCGACCAAGATTGACCACGTCTGCTTGTGCCAGATCTACGGCAGGTTCCGCACTGGTGGCCGGAGCGCCACAAAGGGCGCGCAGAATATGCCCCATCTGCGGAGCGTAGGGAGGAACGTCAAGCCCGCCACTATAGTTCGGGGTGCCGGGCACAGGTTTGCCCTGGCCTCTGGCGTTTGTGATCACCGCGCTTCCTTGTTTGTTGGCGTCCATAGACATGCTTTCGCTGTATATGGCCAACACGACACCGCTGTCTGCGGGATCGGGAACTCCGGGCTTTGTTTCCTGAAACAGCACAAGCTGGCAGTTACCGCCGGATACTTGCCGATATTTCTGCATTATAGCCTCCTGTCCCCTATGGGGAGATTGACTTCAATCCCCAGGCCAGCGTGCAGCAGCAGCAACGGGGAATGTTCCTGGGATATTGCCAATGAAGGTTCCTCAAGTGCTGCAAGAGGTTCACTACCAGGTAGCGCATCCTGCAGCGCTGCCCACGCTGCGGGCCATGCTTGTTCATCAAGGACAGCCAGACCATGCAGCACGCGTACGCCATCTTCTTCGACAATATTGCTGTCAACCACAGCCAACGTCAGAGATACGGAATATGCACGCTTGACCCCCTGACTTTCAGACTGCCAAGGGGCAATCACGGCACACGGAGCCTGTTTTTCCCAATCCGTCTTCTGACCGTCAAAACCAATAAGCATTTTCCAGTCACGTCCGTATTCAGTCCGCGCTACAGCCTGAAACAGCTCAGCAGCTTTGAGAGCCGCAGTGACAGCCCGGCACAGGCGCATGGAGGGAATCATCATGCAACCCCCTTGCGGAAGAGCAGTTTGACCTGATTAGCCAATTGCTTGCGAAAATCATCCTGACCGTATTCTGCCAGACGGTCTCTGGCATCAACGGAAAGCAGAGCCTGAATTGGAGACGGGCCAAAAAGCATCCGCATCCCCTTGTCTGCCACTTGCTTTCGCGCCCCATTTCGTTCACTGGTTCTGCGGTACCAGACGTAGAGCTTGCCAGATCCGCCGAACGGAGCGAGGAAAGACTTTTCGCCGTGTGGACCTTCAACGGCAGAGAACGCCCCGTCCCTGATGAAACGAGCAAGAATGCCTGCCGCTGGTTTGCGTTCACGCGGGTTCACTCCTTTCCAGTTCGGTGCGCGGCGAGGGCGTATGTCAAATTCGCCAGCCGGCTCACCCACTTTGCCTGAAAAAAAAACTTCACCTCTGGCATTCTTGATTGAAACCCTGCGTATCTTTATGCGTGACCGCACGGCCCTGGCCTTGGCTGTATATTTTTCGCGGGCGATGCGGACACCTTCAGCCCGGACAGCTTTAAGAGCATGATTCAGGGCGCGGTCTGTTGCCTTTTCAATGCCCTGTGGCGCAAAAAGGAACTGGTTTTTTACGTCATCAAGGATGCCGAGTCCTTCAACTTTGACAGTAAGCGTTCCTGGCCTGTCCATTACCATTGCTCCATGCCAACCGCAGGTGTGGCGAGCGTAAGTACAAGCAGGCCAAAACACTGCTGGCTGCCTTCGACTGTCCAGAGCTCGCCATTAAAATCCACAGCAACCCCATCAGTAACATTTTCAGGGGCGTCGGCTTCGGACACATGCAGGCGAACACGACGCAATGCCAGCCCCGGAGTCTGACCAAGGGATGATTCACGTTGCAGCCATACAACCTGTGCCTTTACGGGCTTTTCATTCAAAGTTATGCCTTCGGCAAACTCATCGTCGTTCAAGAATATTTGGCGGGCTTCCTGCTCCAGTATTTCACGCATGCTCATGTTGCCCCCGCACATCAAGTTTTGTTTCAAGGCGTACAAGCCGGGCGCTATGGTCAGAAAGTTGGTTTTCATGTTTGTCGATTCGGTCATTGATGGCGTCTTCAACTTCGCGGCACTCGGCCTTGTGAACGAGTTTTGCCTGACGCTGCCCTTGTTCACCCACGGTTTCCTGCACTCGGCGGACATCGCTTTTCAATGAAAGGAATACGTATACAATCAAGGCAATCAGCAATGCGAGCAATGCGCTGATGACGGCCAAGGCGTACTGTAATAGCTGGGGCAGAATCTCTACTGGCATGACGACTCCGTATGCTCTATCCACAGCAGCAGTTCCCCGGCTTCATCCGCAGGAATGTGCAGCCAATCTCCCGTCTGGCGTACGAGCGAACCATCAGCCCGCCCGTACTGCCAGTCATTCGTCACTATCGCTCCGGGCGTCCTTGGCGCTGGAAGTTGGGCGTTCGTCTTTGCCACCCAGCTTCCGCACCCATTCAGCAAGAGGATGATCCCGCACATCAGCAGCCCTGCGAGACGCCCGCCACCGCTGCCACGCTGAAACTGCCACATAGATCACCTGTGCCAGAGCGGTTAGAAGTTTAACCAACGCGACGGCCCGTAACATCCTGGGCATTGGCGGCTTTGCCCTTGTTAAGAGCAAGCACCTGCACAAACCAGTACAGCGCGCGCCAGACAATGTTGGAATCATCCTTCGGCGCGGGGAGGATCACGGCAATGCCAGCGCAGACGGTGACAACAAGCGTTACCCATTCGCCCCAGGATACGGGCAGATAGTTCAGGAGGGTGCCCACAAGGTCAGCGCCGGGGACAGTTGCGTTTGAAGCTTCTTCAGCAAAGGCCGTAATCGCAGGAAAGACCACAGCAGCAACAAGCAGCACGGCCATCATGAGCATGAACAGACATTTTCTCATAATCCCTTCCTTGCCCTTACGGGCGGTTAATAGGTTCTGGTCATCCAGCCTTTCAGGAACTTTCGATGTGTGAAGCTGTCGGCAGCAAGGCGTACATAGTGGTAGACCTGCAGGCCGTTGAGAGCATGCACAACCTCGGCGGCAGTCGCCCTGTCACGCAGAACGACAGCCAAACCCTGCAACGATTTGGGGCCAAGCGCACCATCTACCGCAAGATCATCAAACAGCTTTTCATAGCCAGTGGATGTCTTGCGGCAGTTGTATGCGTTAATGAGACGCTGCACATACCGCCCGGAGCCAGCCCGGCCAAGATTAACGGCTTGCTCGAACAGTTCGTTGGACACCTCCTGGGGAAACTGTGCGAGTTGCATACGATCCCACCATTCCGTGCGGTACCAGCCCTCAACCAGTTTTGAGAGACCGGGAACGCCCGCAAGATGCTGGGAAAATGCCGTAACACCCTGCCGGAACGACGGATGAGCCTTGGCGGCGTCGACATCTGCCCAGCCAGCCCACTTGGGAAAGAAATTGCGGGCGATGCCTGCGTAGGTCTCTCCCCCGGCATCGCCGGAGACGTTGCACCAGCCCCCTTCAAACTCCCGCAAAGGGGCATACGCGGGTTCAAACAGCGCAGGCATGGGTCAGGCCTTCTTGGCCGTCAGCTCAACCAGAGCTTCCGGGAAGAGGCAGAGGGTCAGGGGGTTGCCTTGCACTTCAAGGTCAAAACCACGCCCGCGCGGTTTGGGGTCCATGCGCGCATAGAATGGGAGGCCCAGAGTATTGGCCGTTTCAATCCAGTCCGCCGGGGCGTTGTACGTCTTGTAGATACCGGGGCCGACCGGGTAGAGGTGCCCCTTGGCATCGTCGACAAGCTTGCGCCCCCCAACAACTTCAGAAGCTTCGTAGAAGGTTACACCCGCATAAGTGAAGCCACGTTTGCGGTAATCGTTGTCACCAAAGTCCTGCTTGCGGGCCAGCCAGTCTTCAAAATACTTGCGTACAAGTTTGTGCCCTGTGAGCATGTCATAGAAGTTGGAGCCAACCACGGTTTCAAAGCGGTCAAAAGGATTGCCGCCCATAGCGCTTTCAGCCTTACGCTTGGCGTTCATGATGGCCGCCATGATGGGATTTTCGTCTTCCGGCTCGGTAGCGGGAAAGGTCACATCGAACTTCTTCTGGCTGACGCCGAAAGTGTTGAAGATGTTATGCAGTACGGTTGACCCGTCCGCGTCGATAACAACTCCCTTGATGGCGCCCAGACGGTGGAATTCGCGCGTCATTTCCAGATTGCGTTTGAGCACGGCCATTTTGTCGTTGACAACAGTGGCCGGGCTGACCAGCTCTGTGGAGCCGAAGGAGCGCACATCCTGCAGGTCTTCAGGAGAAAGCGTGTCAGACTGTGGCAAGTGGGTGCAGGACAACAGCTTGACCTTGCGTTTTGAACCCCGCCCGCCCAGGTATTCCGGCTCTTCGCCGCGTTGCTGATCGGAAATGAGGGTGATTTTCCCTTCCTTAATTTCCAGCGCAACCGCGGTGGTCTTCACCCCTTTTTCCTCGAACATGCTGGAATAGCGCAGGGGAGCCAGCGGCAGCTTGTTCACCGCATCGGTCATTTCCGATGCGGTGAAGGTATCGGCAGAGTTAAGCAACATCTTCGGGAACCTCCTTAACGATGAAGCCACGGTCGTTCAGAGCCGTGAGAGCATCGGCCTTCTTTGTGACGCTGGCGTCAAACTGCACGTTGGTGGCGTTGATAATGCAGTACCCACGCAGGACGAGAGCTTCCTGTGGTTCTGCGGATGAAGGGAGGCCGCCTTGGGAAATCAAAACGGCCTTGGCATCGCCCAGGGTGCCGGAGACTTCTTTCAGTGGTTCATAAAGGCCATCCGAACGCCGGGCCAAAATGGCGCCGAACGGCAGCGCGCCGACATCGGAGGCAACCTTAACGGTTTCGCGCGAGTAGCGCGGGTCAAGTTCGTGAAGAACCAGATCCGAAAACACCTTGGGAAACTCATGCGTGGTCACGCGTACTTTGCTCATAATGACTCCTTACAGTCCGGCCTTGGCGCGACGTTCGGCATCAGCCACCAGAGACCCCTTCACTGCCTTATTCCCATCCTGAACAACGGGCGGCTCATGCGCTTTCTGCAGGGCCGAGAGCAGTTCCGCGCGCCCTTCAGTGCCGGAATTATTGGCCGCGCCGGGTTCGACCTTGGGCAGCAGGGCTGCTACCCCGGCCAGTTGCTCCGGCGTGAGACGCAGGGCGTCTGTCTTTTCAAGCAGAGCCGAAACAGAGGATACGCTTTCAGCGCTGCATACAAGGCGCATGGCGGCAAGCGCGGTTTCCTTGCCGCCCTTGGCGGCTGCAGCAAGACTGTCCTTTACACCAGCTTCGGCCTTGGCTTTCGCTTCAGCTTCAGCTTCTTCACGGCCTTCCTGTTTTATGGCCGCAAGCAGTTCGGGCGCATCTTTGGCAAGCGCCTCTCGCGTAAGATTGGGCATTGATACCTCCATCAAGGTTGCAACGGCTGCGTCCTCATCCCGCACCACTGCCGAGACGAGGCCAACCTCTCTGGCCTGTGAGGCCAGCAGAATTTGAGCTTCGGCCCATTGTTCCGGGGACGCAGCAACACGCATATGCGTGGCAACATCATCACGGAACACGGCATGAAGAGCCGAAATGCGCTCCTGAAAATAGGAGCGTTCTTCATCAGTAAGAGGATGAGCCTCACGCCCGGCCACTTTCCACTTGCCACTGGCGATGTATTGCAGATCAATACCCATTGTGCGGTAAAAGCCGGAAAGGTCTGCAACTTCCATAATGACGCCGATGCTGCCCACTTGCCCCGTAACCGGGGCAAAAACCCGACCAGTTGCGGATGCCAGCCAGTATGCGCCAGATGCGGCAAGGCCATTCGCATAAGATGCAAAGGGCTTCACATCCCGCACAGATGCAATGTAGTCTGCCAGCTCTTTTGTGCCGGCCACTACACCACCAGGACTGTTGAAAGAAAGCAGTACGGCCCCGACAGAAGGATTTTGCATTGCCTGAGTTATCGCCGCCTTTATGACGTCCTGCCCAACGGCAAAAACCTGTCCGGACCAACAACTGTAACGGGTCACACGGTCTATGGGGCCAGTGATCGAAATGACGGCCACAGCTCCAACCATACGCGTCATCTGCGCCGCGAATGACGCAACATCAGGTTCTGCGGCGAGTTGCGCTGACGGTTGCCCGGATTGTGGGGCTTGCGCCTGGCGATAAGCCTCAAAGACTCCTTCGGCCAGTTCCGGGGCCAATGCCCATAATCTGTCATTCATTGCCATCCTCCTCGATGCCGGGCAGAGCTGGCCCTTCGGAGGATTCCGGCTCTACATCATTTTTCCCTGTAGCCGTCAGAGGTCGCACAGTTGGCTTGGCCTCAACCAGACGGCGCAGCATGGGAGCTTCAGACAACATGGTTTCGGAGCCTTCATCCCAATCGCCGCCACGTTCGCCCCAGGCCTCCCCATAAGTCATAAGGTGGTGCTGCAGAGCCATAACCACGGCCTGAATTTCCTTCACCGGGTCAACAAAACCACGCGCGGGGCCAATCCACGAGGCATTGCACCACAACTCACGGGCCGCATAAAAATCGGGAGCGCCTTTGGGCAAGGTCACGTAGCCACGCAAGATGGCTTCTTCAATCACCATTTCCCAAATGGGCTGACAATAAGAGCGAGCAAACCACTGGCGGTAATA
>Ga0265295_1004894_pt1 | contig 17627 bp, 17 predicted proteins | sample Munlansysbiofilm_FD_192503 | JGI IMG/M metagenome (GOLD analysis project Ga0265295, IMG submission 192503) | Leachate microbial communities from a municipal landfill in Southern Ontario, Canada - Methane capture system biofilm | ecosystem: Engineered > Solid waste > Landfill > Unclassified ...
GAGCGATCTTTCGGAGTCAGGGAAAGCGGTCTCCTCTTTCGCCTCAACACTGGCGGCCTGCACCGTCTGGTAATCGTCCATCTCCCCGGTCCACGCAATGCCGGGCAGGTCGCGCACGCCGTTGTAGAAGGCTTTCAGATAAGGCCGGATAGCATCCCCGAAATCGTCAACCATTGACTTGGCGTACTCGGCAAACTTCCTGGCGCCACGCTCAAGGTGGTACCCGGCGATGGTCATCCCGTCCTGGAGCAGTTCCGGGTCGAATCCGGCGTTGAGTTGGGACAACTTCGCCTTCATCCGTGCCTTGGCCTTCTGGTAGGCGTCCTCGGTGAAGATGGGGTTTTCTGGTTCGGTCTTGGCGGCTGCCTCCTTCCGCCCCAACAGAAACTCAGCATAGTCCATTCCGGTCTTGCTCAACTTCTTCTCGCCGAGACCTACCCCGTCTGCATCTTCCAGCCGTCTCTCGGAGCCTTCCCCGGTTACGGTGTGCCCTTCGGCAATGCGCTCCTCCACGTACTTCTTGCGGGTCATTACGCCGTTGCTAAATCTGATCTGCTTGAGTAGCGCGGCTTTCGCCTTACCGGCTGCCATGTTCGACATGCCAGATGTGAACGCGGTTATCTCTTCGTCGATTTGTTTGTCTTTCTCGGACTGCCTTGCCTCCCGCTCTTCTTTGAGTTTGGCGTTCTCGGCCCGTTCTCTCTGCTCGGCCTCGTATTCCGGTGTCAGTGCGTACTCGTCGCGGCTGATAATAAATTCTATCTGATCGGCGCGGTATCGCCTGATTTCATCCTTGCCGATGGTTTGCACATCATAGATCACACCCGGCCCGGTCGTATCCCTGGAGACAATTCTTTGCCGGCCATAAGGTGAGTCCCATTCCCTACCGATGTTAGGGTCCGCCGCCTTCGCCACCTTATTACTTGCAACAAGGTTCGCAACATAGTCATACCACTCTTGCGCGGAAACATCCCCGTTCTCTTTCATCTCCCACATACGGCCTGCTTCCGCCGCATCCTGGGCGCGGACGCCGGGGACGTGCTCCTGCCCCAACTTCTGCAAGCGGACTTGGTTCTCAGCGTCTGCTGCACGGTCGTCGCGTTCTTGCTTTGCTCGCTTTACCTCGGATATCGCCCTGGTCTTGCCCTTCAGTTTCTCCAATGCCTTCTGTATCCGCTCCCGGTCCTTCGGATGTCTGGATACGGCAAGTTGGGCCTCCAGGTTCTTGCGACGGGTTTCGGGGGAAACTGATGAGTGTTCAATTCTTTTGGCTTCAGATCGGGGTTTCCCGCCATTGACTATTTTACTAAGTTGAATCTGAGGGTGCCCTATGGCTTCGGCAACTAAATTATAAAACTGCTCTGCCTTCTTGACGGCTACAGGGTCGAGATTTCTAAGTGGAAAATTATCTGAGTCCTCCATCCGGGTAATAAGGGTGATATTATCCGGCGAGCCTCCCCACAGGAATGTAGCAAGACCGTATTCCTTTTTGTCCCTAATATTATTGTAAATAGCCGTTATATTACGTTCGACATTTGCCCCCCACTCAGCGATACGGGATTCTGTTAGAACACCAGAAAGCCCTAGTCTGTCGAGAATATGGAGGGCCTTTTCTTTCCCGACAACCTTGCTTCCTTGATCTGCAAGGGTATTCCGAAACTCGCCAGAAAAATACCTAACAGACTGATCGAGTTCTTGCGACAGTTCAACCAATTTGCGAACTTCTATTTTTTGTGGAAGAGGTGGAGCAGGCCGCCCGTCTTTTCTCGCCATTTCAGCATCCACCGTATAATCAGTGGACGCCTTATGGTCTTCCCATTCTCCTATCTCATCCATTTCCGCCCGTATCTCGTCGGGATGGCGATGTTTCCCTACTTCGGCTTTTTCATCGGCTTCTCTCGGTTGTATATCACTCTGTTCTCCTTGTGTTTTCACCTCGTACTTATGCCGATTGCTCCTGACATCATCAGCCAGCACCCGCACTAATGCCCTTTCAACGTCCGTTTGCGGTGTGCCATTCGCCTTGATGTTCCGCCCCGCCGCCTCAATATCCGCAACCGTGACATTGCCGCCAGGCAGTTCCTCTGCGTTGATTACATCCGCAAGGTGCTGTTTCGTCTGAGGATGTCCGGAAGGTGAGGTTTCAGGGAGTATGCCGTCTATCCGGTTCATCACCTTGGTCTTGACATCATCTGAATCCACGACACCCACAACGGCGTCTGGCGTAACGGTCTTGTCCGTCTTGACCCAATTCGCGCCCGTGCCGTATGGAGATTTCCCCTTTGGCTTGCCGCCTGCCGCCTCGACAGACTGCCCGTCTATTTCGACAATCTGATACGGTTCACCATTGCTCTCCTCGAGGGACTGTTTAACTTGCCTTGCGTCATCAATCTTGGTCGTCGTCCAGTGGTCCTGCACTTCGCCAAGGGGGGTTTTCGCGGGGACGACACGGAAATGCTGCTCGTCTTCGCCGGCCTCAACATTGCTTGATGGCGGAACGGGGGCCTTCATTGATGTCTTTGTGAACCCATCCATAACGCTTGCATCCGCGCCAGTCAGCCCGCTCGCTTCCGGTCTAATTGCGGGTTTGGCGTGTTCCGCCCGCTGGCTCTCGATAGTCGCCGTCAGGGCATTGTAGTTGTCGATTGCCTTCTGCGAGACGCCTTCACGCTGGTTCCCTTCCTCATCGAATATCTTGACCTTCAGCTTGGCGTGTCTGGCCTCCAGGGAAGACAGGTCTTTTTTGCCAGACTGCTCCGGAGCCGCCGAGGCTACCGGTTCCGTCATATCTACCGGTTCTGCTGCTACCTGCTCAGGTCCGGGGACAGTAGATGAGGTTTCTTCTGCACCTGGGGAGACCTCGCCCCGCTTCCTCGCCTCAATGGCCTGTAGCCTTGCCTGGGCGTCCGCCTCGGTATCTTTCTCCATGATACCGGAGAGTTTGTTCCGCCGCGCCGCCTGCTCTTTCGTGAGTTGCGGCATACCGCTTGCCGCAGGGCTGGAAATGGTCATTCCCTGTGTAATCGGGTCAGTGCCGTTAATGCGGTTGGCCGCACGGGAAAGGATTCGTGGAGTAGACCCGGCCATACCCATAAGGGTGGTCTGGATACCCGCTGAACCGATGGTCTCTTTCTGCATCAAGGCCGCTTCGCCGCTCGTGAAGTATTTCTTTATCTCCTGCCCCATCTCCCCAACTGTCATATCGGGCCGGACCATGGACTTGTCAATCATGTCCTGAGTGACGGTAGCAATCATCTCGCCGGGTATTTCCGAGCCGTATAGACCTACCAGCGACTTGACGAGGGCCTGCTTCCCTCCGGCAAGTTTGAGAAATGCCCCGACAGGGAGCAATTCCGTTGCCCCTTCAATAGCTCCTGTCGCGGTTGACGCGATAGCCGCCACTTCGGGAGAGTGTCCGCGTTCCATGAAACCGTGATAATCTCTTGCCGCCGTCATGCCGGACATTGCCAGTAATGCCGGGGCGGGGTTCCCTGTAACGACACTGGCAGCCATGGGGACAGCCTGTTCAAGCATACTCTGCCCAGCAGTTTGCATCATGGATTCAGGCGTCCCTATCTCGACCGGGTATTCTTCTTTGACCTTCTGATGCTCTCTTACCCCCTCGTTGGCGTAGGACTGCCCCGCTTCGCCTATCTTTTGCCACGCTTTCTGAGGAACCAGCATGGACAGCGGTCCGGCAACGGGGCCAAGGTAAGCCGATCTGACGTTGGGCTTCATCTCGGCTATTCCTCTTATCGCCCCGCCTTCTGACTGTTTCAGTCCTGCCGCCGCAAGGCGGGGGATAGGCGCGAACCCTTTTTCTATCCTTCTTGCCGGGTCTACTACGGTAGACCAGCCTTCTCCCGTTTCTCTTGCAATCTGGGCCGAGGCAATATCCGCTGGGCTCATCGTTTCGGTTGTGTCGTAAGGACTCAAGGCGCGTTTCGCTGCATTCAGACCGCGTGAAATAAGGGACTGCTTGGGGGCCTTGCGCCATTCCGGGTTAATTACTTCGGTGGACCTACGTTCAGGCGTCGGGGCTGATGTTGTGGAGTCTTCAATGGATGGGTAGGCTACTTGCGGCGGCTCCGCCTTGGCGGTCTTTTGCTGTGGGGTCTTCGCGGGCTTCCCTGCTCTCAGGTATTCAACTATCTCGTCATCAGAGTACCCGGCTTGTCTGGCGGCTCCGACATCGAACCTGGCCTTTTTGCCCAGGTGATCCGCTATTTCGTCTATCTTATATCCTGCCTTGATTGCGCCATCTACATCAAAAGCCATGGACTTCCCCCTGGAAGTTATTTGCTGTTGAAAAAGGTTCCGATATTCGGACGTTTCGCCTTAATACCCAATTCTCTCAAATTTTTGGTGTATGGTCCATCATTAAGCCCTTGGCTTTCAGGCCGGAAGACATACGGGTCGAACGCCGAGGGGGCTGCTGATGTGGGAGAAATGGCGGGGGCTGTCGCCTGCTGGGTCGTCGTCGGGGCCGGGGCGGAAGGCTGAGGCGCGGCCGGCACTGATTGTCCCTGACGGGAGTTGGGGAAGAGTTTGTCCGCCGCCTGATTCGCCTCGTTGATTACCTGGTTCATGTCCAGGGGGTCCTTGTTGAGAAGCTGATTGTCATGATAACTCTTAATCCGTGCTTGCACTACCCTCGAAACGAAGTCATCCCGGCCACCCTTCTTGCCGTTTAGGACAGCATGGGCGTCTTTCGCGTCCGTCGCTACACCTGACTGGACAAGATAGTTCATGTTCCGGATCATGTCCGTATCCTTCACGTCCACGCCGGTCTTTTCGATTTCGCTTTTCTTGAGGCCTTCCATGGCCTGGTTGTGGCGGGCGGTTTCGCCCTGTTGTCCCTGGTCGAGCCGCTGTTTGCCAAGGCCAAGCTCCCGTCGCAAGGCTAGATCATTGGCCGCTATTTCCCCTTGCTGGCTTATTTGTTGCTGATTCTGGCGAAGAGCGATAGCTTTTCGTGCCGCTTTAGGCCGCATGTAGCCTATTCCAGATAGATTAGCTTCGTCCTGCACGCCCTGTATCCTTTTTATTTCGCGGTCCATGGCTCCAATTGCCGGGTCCGCCTGGGTATCCCCTATGCCCTGAACCCGGTTTGCCATGACGAAACCGCCACTGTTTTTCAGCGGGTCGCGTCTGGTACCGATATCGGCGTAGTTGATGCGCTTGCCGTCAACAATGGCGGCCTCAGGTACGGGCATCATATTTGACGGAACAGGCGTCGCGGATGGAGCAGGGGCAGGGATAGGAACGGATGTGATACCCTGTGCTACCGCCACCGGCGCGCGCGTTACTTCCAGTTCAGGGGTAGCCAACGGTTCAGCCGGTAATCCTCCCACTTCCGCCGCTCTCCTTCTTCCGTATGCTGATAGACCAATTTTAAGTGCTGCCATCTCTCCACCTCCCCATATTCTTCTCACACCGGCGCAATGGGAAAGAACACCGGATTATCGCCCGGCGTCTCCGTCAGCGTCACCGGCTCCCCGCCCGTCAGGTAGTTGTAACTCCCGTCTTTCACCAGCATGGAATAAAATCTGTTACCGTTCCTATCAACGGCCCAGGAGCCAAGCGGATGATTTGCCGCCAGAAAGTAATGACGGGAACATATAGACTCAGGTTCCCCGATAATACCTCCATTGGGGTATTCCTGCGCGTGAAGCGGGTCCAATCCCCATTCCAAAGCCGCTATCCCTAGATACTGGTTAAAGCCATCACCAACCTTTTCCCCGTTGATATACAGCGTCTCTACCTGATCCCGCTTGCTGGCAGCGCGATCGTTATGGGTCCAGTATATCGTTGACATGACTTCGCCCTTATACCCTGGTGCAGAATAAAACATATAATCGCCAGTGCTATAAGACGATTCAGCCGCTATCCCGCCAGTTACTGCGATATCATGACGGAGGTCCATGAACAGAACCGCACGGTGGTCGCTTTTTGTCAGGCCATCTTCACCTTGTATTTTCCACGGGCAGGCATCATGGCTGCTGTACCCCCAGAGGGCGGACTCTGTTTTTTCTGACCAACTTTCGGGGTTGCTGTTAGAGAACTTATGCTTGTATACGAAAACATCATGTTCCTTGCAGCTTGGCATCTGCAAGATTGTCCTGGCTGAAATATTCGTGCGGTCCTGATAGAGCATGTAACCGGCAGCCCAATCGCAGATTCCGTTGTACCCAAGAACAGCATGAGTCACCTGCTCCGGCCAATGCCATGAATCATTATACCTATATTGTCCACAGTCAACGTCCATAGCATAGGCAATGGTGGCGTAAACTTTCCTGTCGCCTATGTAATCAGCCGCAACGGTCGCGGTTACATCCTCTCTCGCGGATGAGTAATCGTATATGTCTTTGATGCCGTGAACGTTCCATTGAGTACCATAGATAAGTTCATCGTTTAACGGTGTTGACTTATCTATTCTGTTTCCGCGTGTCACCACCTTCTTCCCATTTATCGTAGACTCGCCTATGGTCCTGCTCACCGTCTTGGCGTTGATGTCCAGTTCAATGCTGTACTCTCTGAAATTTGAGATTGCTACCGCTTGATTACCGGACTGATTAAAGAAGTACGACACATTTGACGCAACATCATGGACCCCATGAAGTTCTATCCACCCAAGCGGATGGTTATCAACGTGATATCTGGCATCGTCTGTTGACTTGAGAGGCTTGACAAAGAAACAGGGCTGAGAATATTCAGCCGTGCCCCAAAGCCCATACGTCGCGTACTCCCTCGCCATCACCACCAGCCAATCCCTACCATCAGCATCAGAGGTAATCGCCGCGCCCAACACCATTGTCGGGACTATTGCGCCATCTGGCGTTGTCTTGTCGGTATACGTGCCGTCTTCATGCCAATCAACAGCCAATGGCAATTTGGCGATTACTCTCCCCTCCGAATACACATTTGGCGATAACTTGCGGAACGTACCCTGATTCGGGAAATACCGGGACGACGAACCTTGCCATGTGAGGATAGGAGCATTGGATATCTGCCCACTCTTTGCCGTGTTCTTTCCCTTCCAGTCGATATTGCCGTAATTTTCGGGAGGATTGCGCCGGTACTTCCATCGCCCGGTTTTGCCGTTCAATCTTCTGATGTTGCGCGTTCCGTGGTCATCATCGAATAACGGATACAGCGTAGCCGCACCGGGCAATACTTCCCCTTTGGGATTCCAGCCTGTGCCATCAACGTAATAATATTGTTGTATAAGAGGGGGTGATCCGATAGTGCGGGATTTCATCTCCCCGGCTCGCGGATGAAACAGAAAACCATCCAGTATCCTGTCGGTAATCTCGATTGAATCGCCTCTATCCGAAGAGACTACCGTTATCCAGCAATCGAATACAGGCTTTGGACCGTACTGAAGAAACGGCAAACCCATACCCAAGCGCCTATCAGTGAGAGCAGAAAGTATTTGCCTTCCTCGACCCAGAAATCTTGTACCGTATTTGGATGTTATTTTTATGGATACATCATTCATGCGTTAACTCACGCCGGGATTCTGGTCTTTGGGTCAGGGGTGTTGAATGTTCGCAAAGGAGTAGTTTTGTCGTCGGCGTAGATGGTAACAGTGAGGCCATCGGGAGAGATAACCGCCTTGTTTCCTGCCAGTTGACGGGCAAGTTTCGCTTCGTCCTTTGCTTCGGTGAGGATCTCGACTTGTCCTGCCGTAAGGCCCGGAATCTCCGTGAGGTATTGCAAGTTGTCCAGGAGCAGAGCCCTGGCGCCAGACAGTCGGGCAAGGAGGGTTTGCACGTCAGAGTTGAGAGCCAGGCCGGAAAGGGCGGTTGCAACCGAGTCAATCTCCGTGTCCAGCCTTGACAATCCGTAGGTCGCGTTTTGCAGCGCCGCGAGGATCGCCGCGATTGAAGCGTTATCCGGTGCGATATAGTCGCCAACCTGGAGGGGGTCGGTGGGAATCGAGGCTATCCTGTCCAGCCTTGCGTCATTGGCAAGAAGGGGGGTAGTAGGGATTGCCGCAACTGCTGTGGCCGATGCTGCCGACTTGGCCGCGTCATACGCCGATGTTAACGCGTATCCGGTTTTGTCCTCAACGGTCTTGGCGTTAACGTTGAGCGTTGCGGAGAGGTCTTGCGTGTCAGCGGAAATCAACACCTTGCTGTCGGAGCCCAACACCAGATCGCGCAGTTTCGCCCCGAAGGTATTCACAAGTATCCCCGCCGCCGCTGTTGCCTGATTCCAGATCGCCAGTATCGAAGCGGTTGACAGGCTGAATCCGGTCTTGTCGGTAATGGTTCTGGTCTCAGCCGCCCACACTCCATTGACAGTGGCGCGGGATGATATGCTCGCGTCCAGATAGGGCAACTTGTTGCTATTACTGTCTATCTCTGCACGTATCTCTGCCGCTGTAGGGGGATCAATAGCTACAATCCCTGCCATCAAATCACCGGTATATGCCGTGTCGATGGTAAACGTATCAATTACACCTTTGCCTGTAACACCATCCACGGTGGCTGTAACTGATATAATGACCACATCTCCGGCTGAGTATCCGGCTGGAACGGTTCCCGATACGAGATAGCGGCCCGTGTCGTAGAGTGTAACGGTAAGAACAAATTCAGCGTCAGCGGAGCCGTTTCGATGCGCTACCGCCACTGGAAGAGTGTCGGCTGTGGCTGTCGCGCCAGTCGCAGGGTTAGACGTGGTAAACTCTCCATGATATGCGCTGCCGGGCTTTCTCACCATCACCTGACCCCCTTGACGATACAGGAACCAATTACCGGGAATCTGCCGCCACCATCGCCACCACCCAATTCCACCATGAAGGCCGTGAATGAGTACGCGCCATAATCAACATCGTCGGAGGTAAACATCGGGTCAACCTGGATTCCGGCATCTGCCCATTCCATACATTACCCCCTCGCTACCCTTTCCTTACCGCGAACCTTTGAGCAGTGCCAACCGCCCAGATCACATAGGTCTTGCCATCCACGGTCAGAGTGTCAAATGAAGACCCGTTTCCATGAGTGGTAAGCCAGATATCGCAAATACTGGAAATATCTCCACCCTGGTGCCCGTTTGCCGCCTTGCAGACACCGAAGGCAACCAACTGATGTTTCAGCGTCTTGCTTGCATTTCCGGGAACTGATGACGTAGCCAGGTTGCCTGCGCCAAAAGCATTAATAATTTCTAGCGACGTTGCCGATCCTGTAATATCCGTACCTGATGCGTTCAGGCTGCGCGGCTCGTAAGCGGAGCTATAATTACTGAAAAACATGAATGGTGGGTATCCGTTTTCCACTGTGTCCCACGGAGATTTGCGGGAACGTTCAAGCAAACCGGAAGGGCCGGAACCTGTTGATGATCCGAAAACCCCGTTTTGCAGGGAAAACGCCCAATAGATACCACCTTTTGAGTAGATATCTAACCTCCCGCCAGACGTGGTGTTTGTGCGTTGCGCGTAGGAGACTGTTGCCCCGTAATACGCCATATCAGTTCCGGTATGGGTATCCGGGTCCCAAGTTTTATACGGGGCAGCGATTATGTACCTTGATGTGTTGGTGGAAAGAAGCAAGTATTTGTATTGCGATGCACTATCCGCCACTGGCGCACGGAGACAGACAGCATTGGTCCCTGCCGAGGAATCGAACAGTGTCCACCCGGCAACGGCTATCGAGGCGTCAATGGTCGTGTCAACTTTGTTGCAACTGGCGGACAGATTATCGACGGTTGTCTCTCCGGTCAGGATTGCCACCGCATCGGCCAGGATATTCTCTGGAGTAGCGCCTGCGCCATAAAAGTATGATGAGTACATTTATCCTCCTGCCAACCTATTAATAGTCCGATAGATTCCTGACGCTATCCTGCGTCACGGTGATGGTCCGCGTGTAATAGACCTTGCCGGTAGTGACGTTGGCGATCTTGATGGTCACGGTTGCGCCCTTGTCCGGAGTGAGGGTAAACAGTCCTTGAGCGTTGACACTGGTAGTCCTTGCTACCGGCTCCAACACCATTCCGCCAACAAGTTGTTCTCCTTGCAGGGTCATAGTGACGGTATCGCCTTCGCTCCAGGTTGCCGCGCCGAACTCCTTGGCGTTGCATGTCAGAGATTGCAGGCCGGGGACAGAAGGCAGGGGCGGAAGGAGCATCCCGAAGGGGCTCACCACCCCGCCAGTCGTAACGGTTTTGACAAGCTGATAGTTGGCGCCATCCGCTTCCGCCAGTTCCCACACATATTTCCCCGACTCCACCGGCAGGGCGGACAACAGGGACCGGCCTATTTCGGTGTATTCCGCCCCGTCTGGCGATTCGTACCAGATCGCCGTTACCGCCGCGCCTTCACCAGCCCCCGCCTCCGGGACTGCAAATTGTATGACTACGGACACATGCGCCTCCTATTCCACATATTCCAGACCCGTTACTTCCGGCGGATACAACACCGGCTGATATTCCGGCCCCGTCACCTCCGGCGGCCTGGCTGCGTATTGCAGGCCGGTCACATCCGGGGGAGGGTTTGCCGCTACCACGTCCATCGACGGCCCCAACCAGTCGGGATAGATGCCCATGCCTATTCCTCCTTAAGCTGAATAGTGCTGACCATCTGAGCGAGGGAGGTCGCGAGTCCCTGATAGTATGCCGCTTGCGCCTTCGCCGCCTCAACCCGCTTGCCGTTGTTGGACACAAGCTGGTCGATGTTCGATTTTCCGCGTTCAGTGATGTATCCAGTTTCGTGAATCCAGTGATCCAGTTTATTCTTGGCGTCAGCGACAGCCGCTTGCAGGATGTTGTCGTTTGACTTCATCAAGATTTCAGCCTTCGCAGTCTCAAGAGCGGTTTCGGTTTTTACCCTTATTTCCTCGCCTTGAGACTCAACCTTGAATAATTCCAGTCGCAACCCGGATTCGGTCTGCACCCTGGTCTTGAGAATGTCGTAATCGGCAAGAATCTTTTTCAGGTCGGCCTCAACGCGCGAAACTTCCGCCGAAACATCTACCTTGAATTTTTCCAACAGAAGCCCTTGCATGGAGTAGTATAGTTTCCATACTTCCGCCTGGAGATTCGACTTGATTTGCGTCAACTGCACCCCTGCGTTCAGTCCGTTCATGGCGGTCTGGTGCGCCCGTTCGGTCATGAGCGCCAGGATTTCGTTGCTGCGATTGTCGTATGTATCCTGATACTTCTTCCTGTGTTCCGCTTCCGCCGCTTCCATGAGGGAGTTAGAACGAGGCCAGCCGGACATGCTGTTTTCTTGCCGAACTCTCAAAAGCACATCGTCCAGGGTCTGTAGGTCTCGCGCCCTCATGTTGTTCATCATGGCCGTCTGCACCTCAGCGCTGATCCCAGGCCCGCCATCATCCATGAACGCAATAACACGAGCCGCAAGGGCCGCAATCTCTCCGTCTATCGTGGACGGGTCGAAGCTGGCAGGGTTAAAACCGACGTCAATAGTCGGCGCAGCGAATGGGGTCAGGCTACCGGAATCATTAAGTGGGGTAAAGTCCAGCGTAGGAACAGTAGGTTTGGTGAACTCTGATACTTCTCCAAGTGCAACCGTGCCCGGGGTATAGGTGACTGATGGATCGTGTTCCGTAACTGCATTGAAGGTGAAAAAGTCCAGATATCCAGACGCTGCGTTGCCGAGATCGTCAGCCGCCGCATCCGCTTCTGATAGTATGTCGTCGAGCTTGCCCTGGACGTATGTGGTGAAGCTGTCGATACCGGCCATTTACCGCACCCTCCTTGTCTCTGACGCCACGACATCGAGCTCTATTTCTTTCAGGTAGAAATCACATCCGTCAACGTTTCTCCAACCAATCTGAACATGCCCGCCCTTTACTCCCCTCGCCAGTTTACGGCGTTTCTTGTGGATACCTTCGCGGTCCTCTGCGTAAGTCACTGGATAAGTCGAGGCGGGTTTTTCATCAACGTAGACATCAAACTCAAGAGTTCCTTCGCACCGGAGCGTCAACCTCGCGTCAGGAAACATCTTGATTTTGTTGGTCCCGCAATCACTGATCCCGGAAAGGCCACTGGCCTGGATTGCCGCGCCGTCGTCGGCGTCTCCTGTTAACTCGTATATCCCGGAGGAATTGCCGCCGAACAGCCGCCCCTGATACCGCACGATGGACCGGAAGTTGAAACCGGTGTATCTTGCCGCGCCCTGAGTGCTGGTATTCAGTACCTCGCCGTGGAAATCACCGTCAGCATCTTGCAGTATCGCCAGATAATGCGCCGTGTCGCCTGATTCCCGGAGGATAGCCGTGCCGGAAACATATTCATCTCCAGGCTCAACCTTGCCCTCTGTCGCGCAAATCACTGCCCCCCCGGATATTCCGTAACAGATACCCTTTGCCGTGGTGAACATGCAGATATTCCCCTGCACTTCCTTCAACCCGGTCTGACTGGCCCTGAGAGTGACGCCGGTCCCCTTGATTATCGGCGTTTCCAGCACGACACGAACCGCCCCCGGCTGCAACCATTGAGGGAGTCCGTGTCCCTCAACATAATAGACCCGTTCATCAGTGGACACATACAGCCCACCGTCAACCGGGAGGATCTCGACAGCAGGTCCGCCAAGAGGGAAATAGCATTGCCGCCTGTCCATCTCGTCAACGATCTCAGGGTCAGTCACCACAAAGCCATCATCTTGACCAACAAGGAGATGCTGCTTGAACGCGGCGAGACACCGGCCAGGGGGAACCTCTAACTTGAACTCAGCCGTTGGGACGGCAAACGCCTTGTCTCCACCCTCGAACACCTTGCGGATAACCGTTCCGTCCGTGTAGACCACCAGTCCGTTAACGTCGCAAAAGACGGTGCTTGCCGTCGCGTTCAGCCAGAGATTGATGAATGTTGAGGCGTAGGTATCCGGGTTGAACTGCTTCAGGGCGTTGCCCTCATGGAACAGGAAGATATCGTCGTTGGCGAACATAGACCGGACATCGCCATCGTACCGCTTGACGAACCCGCCCCGCCGTGAGCATCCCCCATCATTGTCCGGGTCCGCGTTAACGAGATCCGAAAGCTCCGTAAATATCAACTGCCGGATATTCGGGACCGGAGATCCTACGTTGAGCGGGTCGGCCGCATGATTGCGCCCGTATGCCTTGTAAATGACTGTCTGCATGTCAGAGTCCAGTTATCGGAACAACGGTGAAATCGTATTCCCCGGTTCCCTGTTTGGAGCCATAAGTCCAGCGGAAGATTGTTTTCCTGGTCGTCCCGAGTCCGACGCCTGTCGCCGTAGCTGCTCGTGCTATTTCGAGGTCGTAAGCAAGGGCGGTTGGAGAGAAAGGCGTTTCCGCTATAAGGACCGTGCCGCTTGTGATATCGATCACTTTGAAGTACGCGACATCAGGTAACGCGCTGAATACAAGAGGAAGGGTGAAGTCTGTATCCTCATTTATGCGGACTGCCATCGCGGCCTCCCATAACTCACCGCCAGGAACTCAGGCGAGAGGATTTGTATTGATAGATAGTCCGGCCTTCCGGCAGAAAGAGATAGGTGCTTCGGAGAGCCAACCCGAAAGCGAATGACGGGGAGATGAACACCCGCTATTACCGAATCGGTTACGCTTCCCTGCCCCTTTGCTGTTGCAAGCAGGGAGTCAAAAAACGTTCCGAGTTCCGCGATACTCGCCCCGGTCATGGCGTAATCGACGATCTCATCCCGCATTGTGAGCACATCCGTTGCGGTAGCCGTGGCCTGGGCGGTTGACAGAACCGACTCGATAACCCCGGTCAGGAACTCATCGGTTGCCGTGACCTCAACCTGGACCGTATCAACCAGGGACTCCACCGCCGACACCACATCCGCAACAGTATCAGCGGATTGGATAGTAACGAGGACCCCCTCAACCTGGGAAACAGTGTCGGTAAGGCTATCTGAAACTGAAACGGTTGACAGCACGGACTCGACAAGAGCAATTGCGTCAGAGACAGCCGACACGGACTGAACGGTGTCAAGCAGGGTTTCCAGGCGGGACGCTATATCCGCAAGACTCGCAACGGTCGCGGCAACGGTCGCCACATCCTCTGTTAACGCCGTCGAAGTCTGGAAGGCGTTTGACTGGAAGGCATTTGACTGGAAGGCTGATGCCATTGGCTATGTTGGCTCCTCTACGTCCATTTTTTCGAGCTGGTTGATTTCGCCCACAAGCTGATTGATTTCAGCGTCCAAGTTGCGCGATTGCGCTGCGATATCCTCTTTCCGTCTGAGCAGGTCGAACACCTGCGCCTTCTTCTGAATAATTCCGCTCATATTTCCCCTTTCTAACAGTCTGTTGCTTCCGCGTACTCATCCAGTCCCTTGATTGCCCGGTACAGGAGGATATAAGGGTTTTCCTCGATTGCTGAATACTCAGCGGGAACATTGAACTGTTTCAGGGGTTCGCATGTCGCCGCCGCGTCTGCTGATGCGTAGACGGATACCACGCTGTTCCATCCCTCGCGCTTGCCGCCAAATATCCGATCTACGCGGATGTAGGCGCTCGGGATTTCAATACCGCCGAATGTGATAGATTGAGCTAATGCCACTGGTTATCTCTTTTACTACGTCGCTATTGCAACTTTCTCCCGTGTATTTGTCGCCGTACAGATGTAAACTGCATCTGCCATTATTATTCCTTTATTCCTCCGGTTGATTCACTGCTTCCTGCTCGTCCCTTACTCTTGCCAATTCCATATAGAGAGCATTTAGTAGACCATATACCTCTGCATGGGTTATTTCCCTAATTAATTCTCCATTCTCGTCATATGCCGGGAATGTGGCTGTAGGGTCGAATGAAGTTGTGAGATTTCCACAAAGATTAGTGGTTATTCCACCGTCAATGCTAAGTGCTTTTTCCTCAACAAAATTGATAGAAGGTGTTCCACCATAGGGGTTTTCTATTACAACCCTTACACACCGTTGCCACTCTTTGCCGCTGATAGTTTGTTCTTTGTAGTCCATTAGGTTATTTCTCCTTTATATGATGTACGAAATCATTGTCGTGGCGATAGCTTTTGCGCCAGAAGCAGTAAATGCGTCTGCATTTGGCGTTTTATGTATCGTTGCAGTCCCATCTGTGTTAATAAATATCATTCCCAAGCTCCATACTCCTCCGCTATCCCTTGTTCGAATAAAGCACACTCGTTGAGCGGAAGGTCGGGTTTCTTCTGGCAGCCCAGTCACAGAGAAGGTAGTTGCATTGCTAGTCCCGCTAAGTGCTGCTGCAACTATCGTTACAGTTTTTCCTACTCTGTTATAGACCCAGCTTACAGTTGGCGGAGTCGCGTCGCTAAACCCAACGCCAGTAACTGCAAATATGCCCTCCTTATAATAGTCCAAAGTATTAGTGTCGCTGGATGCTGTGCCATCGAGTTTGATACCTTTTGATGCTATCGTGCCGTTGACTTGTAGTGCATCTACTCCGTTGTCCGCCGGCAAGGTTTGTCCGGAGAGGATTCTACCGGAAGGCAACACTCTCAGCCTGGGCGTTCCGGTAGTTGTGTTGTAATTTTCAGCTGTATACAGAATAATATCAGTTGCGGCGTTATAAGCGGATGTTCCGCCACCAATATTAAGAGTATTGGCAGCCGCGCCGCAGTTCATGAATGTAGATATAGCCGCCTCTTCTGCCAGCAAGTAATGAGGTGTCGATATTCTCCCATATTTAACGGTCGCGTCGGTCAAAGATGTGAGCGAAGCGTCTGCGCCTACGGTCAGGCCGGAACTGCCGCTCCGAGCATGGAACGACCCGTACAGATCTGCGGCTTTGTTAGCTCCGCTCCCGACCAATTTGCAGTTGCCGTTTCCCCACAGCACCGCCGCGTCATCAATCAGCGGAAGATTCCCCGTTGTGGCGGCAGTTACCGGGATGCTCCCCGCCGCCGCTGTCTGGGAAGCGTGGAAACCGTCAACGGTGTCGGTGTTGAGATTAGCGACTAGAGTAGTTGAGGTGACTGAAAACGGGGCGGTCCCTGTTACAACGGTAGATGTAAGGGTAGAACCGGAGATGGATGTCATCCCTGATATACTACCACCCGTCAGAGAGACGTTATCCGCCGCTTGCGTGGCAATGGTGCCAAGCTCAAGCGTAGTCCTCGCCCCTGCCGCATTCGCCGCACCCAGCAGGGATATGCCTGTTGCGGTAATGTCGGTGAGGGTAGCGGAATCCTCTCCGCTGAAATACGCTATCTTGCTTGCCGCTGGCGTAAGCGCGTCAATGGCCCCGAGCGCGTTGCTCAGGACATGCTCCGCGTTCCAGTCGGAAGGCTGGACAAGGGTATCATCCGCCCCGTCCTCTATGGTCGATGTAAAGGTATGCTTAACCGCCATAACTCGCCCCTATTGCATCTTCAAACGGTAAGTTACCTGCAAGCTGTCTCCTGCCGTCAACGTCCGTGTCGTGCTCAATGCTGCGTAGCTGACGAGCTCCCCGGTGTTGTCGGAACTGGTCGCCAACACGAGATACGTTACCGGGCCGATGGTCCCGCCCGACGCAGTAAAGGTCTTGGCCGCGCTGGTCGCCATGTAGTCGCCGCTGTCCAGTGCCAGAGTAGGCCAGCCGGTAGCGTTTGAGGTCAACGCCTGCGCGGAATACCCGTTGCCGGAAGGTTCGCCGGTGAGGTCCGCAAGCCCATCTGTCTCCGCCGGGGTGTCGTTGTAGAGCCTCAGATATGTATTCGCAGGAGCTGTCGCGCCCCGCAGCACCACATCGAGGAATAACTGTTCCCCTTCGTCAGCTAATGCGTTGTGGGCGGTTTCTTCCCACTTTACCCACCCTTGGGAGTCGTAGCAGACAAGGTGAAACTTGCCCTTCTCTTTGGCATGGCCGAGTGTGCCATCATCGGTTAGTTTGTCCTGGCAGCCGGTGAGGGAGATGGTGAAGATTGCTATTGCTATGAGGTTGAAGATTTTCATGGGGTTGCGCTCCTTGCCTATTAAAAGAACCCGCCATTGCCTGACGGTCTCCGCAACGGTCGCTTGGACCGTTCCATATTGATGATCTGATTTATGTAGCTATCCGGATTACCCCGGTCGTACCCTATCGTGTAGAATTTTTTCACGGCTCCAGGATTAAGCACCTCTGCGTCCTCTACATCGTATGCATACCTGCACATCATTTCGGGGATAAAACCATGGTACGCTGAAGGGATTTCCGGAATGTCAGAATGATTCGCCATGCTTTTGCTGGGCATCAGAAAGGCACGGATACGGGCTGTATCGTCAGCCATGGGAAGGTAGTTGAGCGTGAGGTATCCGGTTTTGTAGTCGAGCGCAAAGGCCGTAGGGTTCCCGGTATCGGTCTCCCAGGAGAAGTTATCATTGTCAAAGTCAAGATAACTGCACTTCTTGAGTGACGATTTAAGAGTGGCGAGTTTTACCCCTTCGTCCTCCACGTCGAATATCCTGCCGTCTAGCAGATAATCCTTTGTCCCGGCTGTAATTTCTATGGTGATGGACCCGTCTTTCAAAACCCTGGCCTGTCTACAGATATCGTTCACGACCTTGTTGGCGTAGGCACACACAGCCGAAAATGGCCATCTATAATTTTGCTCGTTGTCATCCGTGATGTTCCGGAAGGCTATTTCAATTTCACGCAAGGTCATAATTTTTCAATGCCTCTTTATTGCGCCGGAGCACCCTGAATAATTAACGTAAG
>Ga0265295_1004895_pt1 | contig 17626 bp, 17 predicted proteins | sample Munlansysbiofilm_FD_192503 | JGI IMG/M metagenome (GOLD analysis project Ga0265295, IMG submission 192503) | Leachate microbial communities from a municipal landfill in Southern Ontario, Canada - Methane capture system biofilm | ecosystem: Engineered > Solid waste > Landfill > Unclassified ...
CGGCGGTATGCGTGCGGCAAAATACGGAATTACCAAAGACTACGTGATGGCACTTCGTGCGGTACTTCCAAACGGCGAAGTCATTCGTGCGGGCAAACGTACCATTAAAGACGTTGCGGGTTACAATATCGCGGGCATTTTAATCGCCAGCGAAGGAACGCTCGCCGTAATTACCGAAATCACGCTTAAACTCATCGCCAAACCCAAAATGGCACAAACCGCCATGGGCGTTTTCCCGAGCGTCGATGATGCAATGAACGCGGTTTATAAAACAATGGCATTAGGCGTAACGCCCGTTGCGATGGAGTTTTTAGACAATTACTCGATTCGTGCGGTCGAGCAAAAATTCCATAAAGGCCTCCCGATCGATGCGGGTGCTATTTTGATTACCGACGTGGACGGAAATAGCCAAGACGAATTAAGCCAACAACTCGACATTATCGAAAAAGCGTTCCATGAAAACGGCTGTTCTCACTTTAAACGCGCACAAAACGAACAAGAATCCAAAGATTTGTGGTTCGCCAGACGCAATGCCAGCCAGTCTATCACGATTTACGGCAGTAAAAAACTCAACGAAGACATTACCGTTCCGCGAAGCAAGCTTCCCGCTCTTCTCAAAGCGATCGGCGAAATTGCACAAAAATACGACGTCACGGTTCCATGCTTCGGACACACGGGTGATGGCAACGTGCATACCAACGTGATGGTCGACGGAAGCGATCCGAAACAGCTCGAAATCGGACATCATGCTATCGAAGAAATTTTCAAAGCTACCGTTGCTTTAGGCGGAACATTGAGCGGTGAACACGGTATCGGACTCAGCAAAGCGCCTTTTATGCATTTGGCGTTCAGCGATGCGGAGATGGAACTCTTCCGCTCGATCAAAAAAGCGTTTGATCCCAACACTATTCTCAATCCGTCCAAAATGGGGCTTTAGTGTTAAGCGCGAAAGAGTGTAAAGACTTTTTCAAAACCTTAAGAGACGTAGAGCTAGCGCACTACGCCTCTTCTTTAAGCTTTCATACGATTCTTTCGTTGATTCCTATTTTACTCGTTACCTTTAGTATTTTTACCAAAATGCCTCTGTTTGAAGTTTACTACGAAAAGCTTCAAGGGTTTATCTTCAGTTCTTTGATTCCGACCCAACAAGACGTTATGATACGCTACTTGCGCGATTTTATGGAAAACACCGGCAATATGGGCGTCGTAGGGCTTATCTTTGTGGTGTATATCTCGGTTATGTTCTTTTTGGATTACGAAAAAATCGTCAGCAAAATCTTTGAAATTCCGACCCGTAGTTTTTGGGAAGCCCTTTCGACGTATTGGACGACCGTAACGTTAATGCCCTTGGGGCTTATCGTCTTTTTTTACGTTCAATCGTTTGTGACGAGCGACTCGCCGTTTGTCGTCAACCTGATGGCATACGCGGTCATCTGGTTACTCTTTTTTACGCTTTACAGCATCTCCGCGAAAATCAAAATTTACTTTAAAAGCGTACTGATCGCCTCGTTCATCGCTTCGTTGTGTTGGTACTGCTCCAAAATCGTCTTCGTCCTTTACGTCACGTACAACAAAACCTACCTCAGTATTTACGGCTCTTTTAGTATTTTACTTTTCTTTTTCATCTGGATTTACCTCTCGTGGTTTATCTACCTTTACGGGTTAAAACTTTGCTTTTTACTGAATCAAAAAGAGGCTCGCACCGCTCAAGCCTAAACAGACGAACACAAGGCTTTTAAAACGAATCGCCCCCAACGATAAAAGAACAAAAAGTGCTAAAAACCATACGGGAAAATTGAGAAAATAGTGCGTTGAGGGCACGCTTAAAAACGCTAAAAGCACGTCGTCAAGAACCCCTCCGTAACCCATGACATGTAACACAACGCCCAAAGGATAAAAAGCCACGAACACAAGACTGGTTATCGGAGTCGTTAATTGTAAAAAGGTAAAGACGGGGAAAAACGTATGCACGAGCGGTAGCATCAAGAAAAAAACGCCTAGATCGACGATAAGCACTAAAACGCTTTTTGGCAGTGTTCCAAAGTGATGCAAAAGTAAAAAAAGATAAAACACGCCCGCAACGGAGAACCAAAACGAAAGCGAAAACCAAAGAGAGGGAAAAAGTGCCAATAAAAACAACGACGTCAGTCCAAGCGTTCCGAAGGAAAGAAGTTTGATACCGCGGGAGAAGAGGAAAAAGCCAAAGACACTCATCGCAAAAGCCCTTAAAAACGAAGGCATAAAATCAAGCACGACCATATAGCCGAACAAAACGCCAAAAACGATACAACTTAAATCAAACGTTGCGTTACGATACGGGAAATAACGACTTTGAAAAAAACGATAGATCGGACGAAGGAAGAAAAAAAGTAAAAAGCTAATCACGCCGACATTATAGCCGCTAATGGCGATCAAGTGCGAAATGCCCCATTTTTGCACCTCATCTCGCAACTCTTTGGAAATCGGCGTGGCAAAAAAAAGCGTTTGGTACAGTTCGGCAAGCTTTTCGTTTTCGTGTTGCTCGGCAATGAAGCGATACCACGCTTTGGCATTCCACGGCGGAGCGTCTTCATAGATTTCGTAGATCGAAAGATTGGGTGCGTAAAAACCTTTCACGTAATCGTAAAAAGTGACTTTATCGACTTTCAGCTTGACTTTCACCCTACTTTGAAACGTCACGTCCATCGCACGCCACGACGTCGTGTAAACTTCCGCACCGCCTAAGTCTAGTTTGAGCTTTAAAACGTCGTAGGTTTTGCCTTTATCGTTGGTTTTGCGGTAATGGTTTAAAACGGTCGCTTTTCCTACATGTAAGGATTCTTTGACCAAGGTTTGGTAACGGTAAAACTCAAAAAGCAGTGAAACAAACGCTAGGCAAACGACCGCTCCCATCAAAACAAAAAATTCTTTTTTGTTCGCAAAGAGCGGTAGATCGCGCATTACAACGGCGGTAAGTCGATTTTGGCTTCGGGAGGATTGATCGAAGCGTTATACTGCACCACTTCGATCGGAATACCCATTTTACGGTCCACGAAGCGCGTGCACGCTTTTTGAAAGACGAGGTTCGCTACGCCCACAGGACCGTTTCTGTTTTTACCGACGATCACTTCGGCGTCTTCTTCGGGTTTTTCGAAGAAATTGCTTTTGTACTCTTTGCCTTCCGTGCGTGCTTTTTGTTCTTTTTCTTTCTCTTCGCGAATTTTATACACGTCGTCGCGGTAAACAAACAAAATCATATCGGCATCTTGCTCGATAGCTCCGGATTCACGAAGGTCGCTCAGCATCGGTCGCTTATCGCTTCTGGCTTCCAAACCTCGGTTTAACTGAGAAAGCGCGATAATCGGAATACTCAATTCACGCGCTAAAAGCTTCAATCCTCGGCTAATATCGCTGACTTCCAAATGCCGATCACGATTGCCGCCGGAGGTCATCAACTGCAAATAATCGATAATCGCCAACGAAATTTCGGGATGTTGGGACTTGAGTTTTCGAAGTTTTGCGCGCACTTGGTGAATGTCCACCGAGCCGTTATCGTCGACGAAAAATTTGCGTTTGCTCATTTCGTCCGCCGCACGCGTCAAATGTCCCCACTGCTCGTCGTTCATGTCGCCGACTTTGAGTTTTTGAAGCGGAATCGACGTTTTAGCACTGAGCATCCTAAGCATCAGCTGCTCAGCCGGCATTTCTAACGAAAAGATCGCCACGCCGCGCCCTTCATTCAAGGCGTTTTGAGCCAAATTGAGACAAAACGCGGTCTTTCCCATCGCCGGACGTGCCGCGACGATGATGAGATCGCCTTCTCCAAAACCGGTCGTCAGTTTGTTGATCTCGGCAAAACCCGTGTCGACGCCGACGACGCCCGAATTACCGCGTTTTTTCATCTCGTGAATGTGTGCGATAGTCGCATGCGTCATTTCAGGCGATTCACGGAATTCTCGAGAGCTGTTCTCTTGCGTAATTTGGTAGAGTTTTTGTTGCACCAAGTCCACGACGTCGCTTGAGGGAAGGTCTTTTTCGACCGCGATCTCTTTAATGTCGCTGGTTAGTTGCACCAACTCCCGCTTAATCGCTTTTTCTTTAATCTCTTCGACGTACGCTTTGGTTGCCGGAAGCGGATTGGTCGAGAGGATTTCCAACATTGCGTCTTCGTCGAATCGCCCTTGTTGATTCAGCTTTTTCTTGATGAACTCTTCATCGATCGGTAAATCTTCCCGTTCGCACGCTTCCATCGCTTCGTAAATATAGCGGTGGCTCGGTAAGTAAAAATCTTTTGCGCTCAGGTTCGCCGCGACGTCTTCAAACGTTGCGGGATTAAACAAAATAGAGCTTAAAACGGAACGCTCGATGTTGATATTGTGGAGGTTATTCACGCTTTGTACTCCTTGGCGGCACGCTCGACGGCGTCTAAAAAGGTATCGACCAAATTTTCTTCCTTGAGTTTGGCAACGACTTCGCCTTTGACCATCACGAGTCCTTGTCCTTTACCGAACGCTATGGCGACGTCGGCATGTTTGGCTTCGCCGATGGCATTGACCACGCATCCCATTACCGAAATATTCAGCGGTGCTTTAATGTGTTTCGTACGACGTTCTACTTCTGCGACGGCATTGACGAGATTGGCTTCCAAACGTCCGCACGTCGGGCAAGAAATGATGTTGAGACCTTCGGCTTGCACGCCGCTGTCTTTCAAAATAGCCTGCCCTACTTTGATCTCTTCTTCCAACTCTCCCGTAATCGATACGCGCAAGGTATCGCCGATACCTTCCAACAAGAGCGTTCCAAGCGCGATGGAAGATTTGACGGTTGAGTGAAAAAGCGTGCCCGCTTCGGTCACGCCCAAATGAAACGGGTAATCGACCAAAGGTCGAAGCATACGGTACGCTTCGACGGTGCGCTCCACGTCGCTGGCTTTGAGGGAGACTTTCATATTCGTAAAGCCTAAGTCTTCAAGGTATTTGATATTATAAAGTGCCGATTCGACCATACCTTTGGAGGTCGGGCCGTACTTTTCGTCAAACTCTTTTTCCAAACTACCGCTATTAACGCCGATACGAATCGGAATACCCCTTTCGTTGCATGCTTTGACGACCTCTTTCACGCGTGCTTTAGTGCCGATATTGCCCGGATTGATGCGAATACAATCCACGACTTCCGCGGCAATGAGTGCTAAACGGTAGTTAAAATGAATATCCGCAACCAAAGGAAGCGAACTTTGCGCTTTGATACTTTTAAGAGCGCGAGCGTCTTCTTCGTTAGGAACGGCGACGCGAACGATGTCGCATCCGGCAAAATGCAACCGACGTATCTGTTCGACCGTCGCGTCCACGTCGTGCGTTTTGGAAAACGTCATCGATTGAACGGGTATTTTGGCATCGCCGCCGATAGGCACGTTGCCGACAAAAATTTGTTTGGTTGGGTAGCGTTTTATCATGATTGATCCAACTTTATCGTATCTGTAACATTCATTTCTCAAAACGACTCTCTACGGTAGAAACTATACGTTCCCTTGGAGATCGTGTTTCATACGCCGTTGTTACAGAGGGTTTGAGAATAGAAAAGATTATACACTTTTTGTTTTTAAGAAAAAGACAGAGGATCCATATCGGCTTCGACATGTAAGGATCGAAGCGCATGGGCAAATTCGAGCAATGCTTTGCTTGAGTCGCTTCTTGCCAAAAGTTCGTAACGGTATTTACCTGCGATTTTAGCGATATTCGCTTTACCGAATCCCACGACTTCGACGTTTGGAAAGTGTGCGGCGATACAGACGACGTGCTCGATGATCGCTTGGGCTTTTTCCTCTTTGGCATGCGAACTCATCAAGCGCAGCATCTTTTTAAACGGCGGATAAAGCCCCTTTCGACTCTGGGCTTCTTCGTGTAAAAATGCCTCAAAATCGTCTAAATAACGTTTGAAAAAAACGGCGTTTTTGGTTTGAATCAGTACCTCTCCGTAACCTTTACGCCCGCTTCTTCCCGCGATTTGTTTGACCAACGCCAGCGTTTTTTCTCTGGCTCGAAAATCGCTCATAGCCATTAAGGCGTCGATTCCTAAAATAACGGCAAGCCCGACGTCGTGGTAGTCGTGCCCTTTGGAGAGCATTTGCGTTCCGACCATAATGTCGATGCGATGCTCGTTAAAGCGCGTTAAAATTTCGCTTAAATGCTTTTCGGTACGCACGACGTCGCGATCGAACTGTTGAACGACAAAGCTTTCAAAGTGCGCTTGGAGTTTTTGGGCGACTTCCGCCGTTCCTAAGCGTTCGGCGATAATCTCGTCGTGACCGCACGTCGGGCAAACGCTCGGAATCGTCTCGGCGTAATTGCAGTAATGGCACTTCAACGCGTTTGCGGCATGGTGCAAGCTCATCGCAACACTGCAAAACGGACATTCGATATGCGCGCCGCACTTTTTACATGTCACGTATTTGAAGTTGGCGCGCGTCGGTAAAAAGACGACGACTTGACGGTGCGCTTTAAGCGCGTTTTGAATTGCTTGCGTCATCACGTACGAAATGCCGTGTTCGCCCTCATCGTACAAAACCCTGCTTTGCGAAGGGAAAAACGTCCCTTTAAGTCGAAACGTCGGCAGTTTTTGAAAACTTCCAAGGCTTGGCGTCGCCGAACCCAAAAGCACGCGAATGCCTAATTTTTGCCCGAACAAAAGTGCCAAGTCTTTGGCGTTATAGCGAGGTCTGGAGCCCGATTTGTAACTTTCGTCGTGTTCTTCGTCAACGACGATAAACCCTAAATGCGAAAACGGTAAAAAAAGTGCCGAACGCGTTCCCGCCACGACGGCGATTTTGCCCTCAGAAAGATCGCTTAAAATCTGCTCTTTTTTCTTCGCGCTAATTTTGGAGTGCCAAATGGCGACATGGGAACCGAAATGCTTCTTCAAGCGCTCTTTCATTTGCGGGGTTAAACCGATTTCGGGAAGCAAAAAGATCGCTTGTTTGCCCTCGTCAATGCACTGTTCGAAAAGTTTCATATAGATTTCGGTTTTACCGCTTCCCGTATCTCCGAAAAGCAACGACGATGGATGCTCTTGAATAAAATCCAACGCTTTTTGCTGTTCCGAAGAAAGCACAATCGACGTGCTCGTTTGTACCTTCAGTTCGCAAGACGCGTGCGTGTCGTAAGGAACGAACAAGACTAAAGCTTCCCCCAAAGAACAGACGTAATACTCCGCGATAAAACGGGCAAGCTCGATGATTTTAGGAGGATAAAAAAGCTCACATGTAGATCCGATGCATTCACATGTAAAGGAGGGTTCTTCAACGCTTTCCAACACGACGCCGCGCATCGTTCGACGCGAAAGCGACACTTCCACCAGCGTACCTCGTGCAAGCGGCGCATCGGAGCTATAGCTTAAAGGCGAAAGCGGAGATTTTAAAAGAGAGATTTGGTAGTAAAACACATTTATTGCATTAATTGGGTACAGATACTGCTACCGTCCGTACAATTAAAAATACCTGTTGCATTGTTGTATGTAAACGTATGGTTGACGCCCATGACTCTAAAAGTATAAGCATTAGCACCCGTTTTACCCCAACCGCCGTTTTTCGTTGCTTCCGAAAAAATAGGATACTCTAAAATATTGGAAGTATTACCGTCACTGGAATTAAATAATCGATCTCCGTCATTACTTGCAGCAGCAATTAAATCTAAATTAGTAGGGAAAAAGCCGTTCGCTTGGATTCTATTTTCTAACATATTTTTAGAGCGTTGCATGGCTATACCGCTACGAATTGCTGCCACTTGAGATTTACCTTTTGCAATGATTGCATCGTCACGTGTTACCGCAAGCTTAGGGATCGCTACTGAAGCTAAAATTCCCAATATGACAATAACAAAAACCAATTCCATCATCGTAAAAGCATTTCTATTAATGTGTCTCACGATCTAAACCTTTTATGACCATTAGCATCCGGGGAAGCTATCAACTAGCTTCTCACCGGATGTTACGACTTTTAAAATTGAGAAGATTAATACTTAACGCTTGATCCACCGAATTGGTGAACTTTTACGAGATTGGCGACTGCCGCATTAATACCTTTGCATGTTGCACTAGTATTACTTTCACTAGATATTGTAAGATTCCCATCTGTTGCAGAAACTTGGAAGCCTATACAACCGACAGCAGCAGTAGTATCTGTTAAATCCGTATAATAACCTTTTGTCGTGAGAGCTGTTACACCGAAGTTTGTAAACTTATTATTTGTAGAAGAGAGTTTAACATTCGACATTTTATCAAGAGTGTCAAATTTTCCTTGCGATGTATAATATGCACCGATATCATTCACAAGCGTAGCAATTTCAGTAGATGCTTTTGCGATATTTGCATCATCTCTGGTTGCCGTCAATCTTGGAATAGCCACTGCCGCCAAGATACCTAAAATAACAATGACGAAGATCAATTCGATCATCGTGAAACCTTTTCTCATGAAAACTCCTTGTTATGGTGTTTGCCAATACACTTATTGACAATTGTTAGGATTATAATGAAAGGAACGTAAAGTCTAACTTAAAGCGCGTCTAACTTTCGTACCAATTGCGCGATTTCGTTTTCCAACATAAAAGCGTCATAGCATTTACCGACATACGCGAACAGTAACTCTTTAGGATCGATGGTGCTTCTATTTTTAAACCGTTCTTTAAAATCTTGTTCAAATTGAACGGCAAAATCGCCTTCCAACTTGATGTCGTAGTCTTTGCCGCCGAGGCTGATCGTAATCTTATTCATTTTTTCAGTACGGCTTCAATTTTGCTCAAAAGGTCGTCGGCATTGACGTCTTTGCTGATCAGGTCGTTTTCCAGCTTGGCGATTTGCACGCTTTTGGCTTCGCTTTGAGCCTTTTCTTTGACGAGTTCTTGGCGTAAAAACTCGTTTTGCGCTTGAAGTTCTTGGTATTTTTCGACAAGTTCGCCGATCTTTTGCGTTAAAACGTTGATGGTTTGCTCTTGCATTTAAGGCTCCATGGTGGACTGTTTGCTATAATTGTAACAAAATTATTCCCAAAGTGTCTATATGAACCCTTTTCACATTCAAAGTCCCTACCGACCCTCCGGCGATCAACCCGAGGCGATCGCTAAACTGAGCGCGTCTATTCAAAAAGGCAATCGTTACCAAACGCTCATCGGCGTGACCGGAAGCGGCAAAACATACACGATGGCACAGATTATCCAAACGCTTCAAATGCCCACGTTGATTATGACGCACAACAAAACCCTTGCCGCCCAGCTTTACAGTGAATTTAAGGGTTTTTTCCCTCAAAACCACGTGGAGTATTTCATCAGTTATTACGATTATTATCAGCCCGAAGCCTATATTCCGCGAAGCGATCTTTTCATCGAGAAAGACAGTTCGATTAACGAAGAACTTGAGAGGTTGCGTCTCAGTGCCACCGCTTCGTTGCTTTCGTATCGCGACGTCATTTGTGTCGCCTCAGTCTCCGCCAACTACGGTTTGGGCAATCCGCACGAATACAAAAAAATGGTACAAATCATCGAAAAAGGGGTTTCGATCAACCAAAAAACCCTGCTTTTACGTTTGGTCGATATGGGCTATAAACGCAACGACGTCTATTTCGATCGAGGCTGTTTCAGGGTCAACGGCGACATCGTCGATATCTATCCCGCCTACAACGAAGAAGAGGCGATACGGGTTGAATTTTTCGGCGACGAAGTTGAGAGCATCTACTATTTTGACGTTTTGCTCAATCAAAAAAGACACTCCCTCACCAAAGTCGTTATCTACGCCGCCAATCAATTTATCGTCGGACACGAACGCCTTCAACTTGCCATCAAACAGATCGAAACAGAGCTCGAAGAGCGTTTGGCGTTTTTGAAACAAGAGGACAAACTGGTCGAATACCAACGCCTCAAACAACGTGTCGAATTTGATCTTGAAATGCTCCAAAGTACGGGCATGTGCAAAGGCATCGAAAACTATGCGCGCTATCTCACCGGCATCGAAGCGGGAGGCACTCCCTACTCGCTTTTCGATTACTTTGAAGCCATGAACGAAGAGTACCTCGTCATCGTCGACGAATCCCATGTCAGTCTACCGCAATTTCGCGGTATGTTTGCGGGAGATCGCAGTCGCAAAGAGGTCTTGGTAGAGTACGGTTTTAGGCTTCCGAGTGCTTTGGACAACCGTCCGTTGATGTTCGACGAATTTATTCGCAAAGCACCGCGCTATTTGTTCGTGAGTGCCACGCCCAAAGAGTTGGAGTTAGAACTCAGCGGTGAAAATACCGCCGAACAGATTATCCGTCCGACGGGACTTTTAGATCCCGAAGTGGAGATTTTAAGTAGCAAACATCAAGTCGAAACGCTCTACGACGAGATCAAAAAAGTGACATGTAAAGACGAAAAAGTGCTCGTGACCGTTCTAACCAAAAAGATGGCGGAAGAGCTCACGCGTTACTACGCCGATCTTGGCATCAAAATCAAATACATGCACTCGGAAATCGACGCAATCGAACGCAATCAAATCATTCGCGCACTGCGTAACGGCGAATTCGACGTCTTAGTGGGCATTAACCTTTTGCGGGAGGGACTGGACTTACCCGAAGTCTCTTTGGTCGCGATTTTGGACGCCGATAAAGAGGGGTTTTTACGCTCCGAAACGAGCTTGATCCAAACGATGGGACGTGCCGCGCGCAATATCAACGGTCGGGTTTTGATGTTTGCGGAAAAGATTACCGATTCGATGCAAAAAGCGATTGAAACGACGATGCGAAGACGCGCCATTCAAGAAGCCTTCAACCAAGAACACGGCATTACCCCGCACAGTACGACGCGAAAAATGGATGAAAATCTTAAACTCGAAGAGCAAGCCGAACTCTACAACGTTTATTCAAAAACGGACAAGATTCCGCCTTCCCAAAAGAAAAAAATTATCGCCGAATTGACCAAAGCGATGATGGAAGCGGCAAAGATTTTAGAGTTTGAAAAAGCCGCCAAACTGCGCGACCAAATCGAAAAGCTCAAAAAAGCGTAACGTTTAAGCACGTTTTCGTTACCTTTTTATAACCTTTTTTCGATAAAATATCCCCACTTTTTATAAAGGATAAGACGTGCCTGATTTAAACGACTCTAGCTTATATCTCAATCGCGAGCTTTCATGGCTCAAATTTAACACCAGAGTCCTCGCCCAATCGATGAAAAAAGAGTTGCCTTTGTTCGAACGACTCAAATTTTTGGCGATTTACGCTACCAACCTCGATGAATTTTACATGATTCGCGTGGCGGGACTTAAACAGCTTTTTAGTGCCGGAGTCATCGAAACGGGAGCCGATCAAAAAACGCCCCTCGATCAGTTACGCGAAATCAGAGCCTACCTCGCAAGCGAAAAAGAGGTGATTCAAAGCAGTTACGAAGAGATCGTCGCCGACTTGGAAAAAGAGAATCTCTACATCAAAAACTACCACGAATTAGGTCCGGTATTAGCGCGCCAAGCCAACGACTATTTCTTTTCCAATATCCTGCCCGTCATCGTTCCTATCGCCGTCAACGCGACCCATCCGTTTCCGCACCTCAACAACCTGAGCTTTTCGTTGGCGGTCAAACTTCAAGACGGAGAGAGTGAAGAAGAAGGGAACTACAAATACGGCATGATACGCATTCCCCGTGTTCTGCCTCGTTTTTTCCAAGCGGGCGAAAACACTTACGTTCCGATCGAATCGATCGTTAAAAAGCATGTCGAAGAGATTTTTCCCGGTTATAGACTCATCGCTTCCGCCGCGTTTCGCGTAACGCGCAACGCCGATATGGTCATCGAGGAAGAGGAAGCCGACGACTTTATGATGATTATGGAGCAAGGACTCAAACTCAGACGTAAAGGAGCGTTCGTACGCCTCAATATCGAAGAAGGTGCCGATCCGGATATTTTAGAGTTTTTAAATTCGCACATGCAAATCTTTTTCAAAGACATTTATACCTATAAAATTCCGCTCAATTTAGGAGCATTATGGCAAATCGTCGGCAACAAAGACTTTTCGCATCTCGCGTTACCGCCGTACAATCCCAAAGTTTTACCGCCTTTTGACAGCAACGAATCGGTTTTCAAAGTTATCGATAAAGGCGACGTGTTACTGTTTCACCCGTACGAAAGTTTCGATCCGGTCTTAAAGCTGATCAAAGAGGCGTCTAAAGATCCCAAAGTGATCTCCATTCGTATGACGCTCTATCGCGTGGAGAAGAACTCTCAAATCGTTCAAGCCTTGATCGATGCGGCAAACGAGGGAAAACAAGTCACTGCCGTCGTGGAACTCAAAGCGCGTTTCGACGAAGAGAACAACTTGCATTGGGCTAAAGCGTTAGAGCAAGCCGGCGCACACGTGGTTTACGGCATTACGGGTTTTAAAGTCCATGCGAAAATCGCGCAAGTCATTCGCCAAGAAGAAGACGGAAAGCTCAAATTTTACATGCATTTGAGTACCGGAAACTACAACGGAGCTACCGCTAAAGTCTATACCGACACCAGTTTTTTTACATGTAAAGAAGATTTTGCAAAAGACGGTACGACGTTTTTTCATATTCTCTCGGGTTTTTCCAAATACAAAAAGCTTCAAACGCTTTCGATGTCTCCGACGCAAATCAAACCTAAAGTCGTCAGCTTGATCCACAATGAAGCCAAATTCGGCGCGGAAGGGCGTATCATCGTTAAAATGAACTCTTTGGTCGATCAGGACGTTATTCAAGCCTTGTATGAAGCATCGATGGCGGGCGTTCAGATCGATATTATTGCCCGAGGTATTTGTTGTTTGCGTCCCGGCGTTGCGGGTGTGAGCGAAACAATTCGCGTCAAATCGATTGTCGGTAAATATCTGGAGCATGCGCGCATTTTTTATTTTAAAAATGCCGAGCCGACCACGACGTTTATTTCAAGTGCGGATTGGATGCCTCGAAACTTAGAGCGACGCTTGGAGCTGATGACGCCGATTTTCGATAAAGCTTTGCAACAAAAACTCTTCGAAATTTTACAATTGCAGCTCAACGACAATGCTTTAAGCTGGAATCTAGGAAGCAACGGAGAATACACGCAAGCCGTCAGCGGCGATGAAAAATCGATCAATAACCATACGATTTTAGAAGATTATATGAACAAAATCTACAAAGCGCAAAAGAAAGACAGTACGCACAGAGCCGAGAAGTTGGTCAAACGTCTTTTTAAAGAGAGCTAAGCGTGCTCATCGCATTTCAAGGAGTGACGCCTCGCATTCACGAAAGCGTCTTTCTTGCTCCGAGCGCGGACGTCATCGGCGACGTTTGCATCGGGGAAAATAGCTCCGTATGGTTTGGCTGCGTCATTCGAGGCGACGTGAATCGCATTCGCATCGGGCGCAATACGAACATTCAAGATTTAAGTATGATTCACGTGACGCATTACACGCGAGAGGACAGAGGAGACGGATTTGAAACTCTCATCGGCGATAACGTCACGATCGGCCATCGCGTTATGCTACACGGCTGTTTGATCGAAAACAACTGTTTAATCGGAATGAGTGCGACGATTCTCGACGGTGCGATTATCGGCGAATCGTCGATCGTCGGAGCCGGATCGCTCGTCACGAAAAACAAAGTCTTTCCTCCACGTTCGCTCATTATGGGAAATCCCGCAAAATTCGTGCGTGAATTAAACGAGCACGAGATTGACTCGTTACTTCGATCGGCAGAAAATTACGTTCGTTTTAAAGCGTTGTACTCGATTTAAACGACGCGTCTTTCTCTTTTTTGCGTTTTTTCGGATGTTGCGGTTTTGTAAAAGCGATGAGTTCTTCGACGGTTTGAACCGATTCAGGTAGTTTTTCCAATGCTTTAAAAAACACTTCCGCCGTCGCTTTGGCATCGCAAAGTGCGCGATGGTGATGCTCAAAACCGATCCCCAAATACTCCGTCAAAGCACCCAATCCGTATTTCGGTGCTTCGATACATTTGCGGGAAAGCTCTATCGTATCAAGCTTGCGGTTGAGTAAAGGTCCAAATCCGGCTTGTTCGAGCGCGTATGAAATAAAATAGTAGTCAAAATTTACGTTATGCGCAACAAAAACCGCATCTTTTAAAAAAAGTCGAAACGACTCAAGCACTTGGCGCAACGGCGGGGCTTTTTGAAGCTCTTCGAGCGTAATGCCCGTTAATTGCTCGATGCTTTCAGGCAATACGTCCGCTTTAGCAAGGGAAGAAAATTCGGCAACGACCACGCCGTTTTCGATCATCACCGCTCCGATTTCGATAATTTGATGCAGACTCGGCTTGCTCCCGTTCGCCTCAATGTCGACGACGCAAAATTTTCCCGCGGCGATGCTTGTGTCGACGGTTTCTAAACTAAACGCATAGTTGGAGTATTTGATCAAAGGAAGTCCCAAAAGCTTTAACATGTTCACGTCTTCGACGTCGATATGCTCCAACTCTTTGAAGGTACGCATTTTGGCGAAAAATTCTTTATGAAAGACCGGCTTTTGCACCATTTTCGTAATGTACGTATCCAAAGGCCTCACGCTTTTGCCTTCTGAAGAAACGCTCGGATTTTGGCATGATCTTTGATGCCTTTGCTTTTTTCGACGCCGCTGCTGACATCCGCGCCGTAAAAGCCTAAGGCTTTCACATGTTCGATATTTTCAGGGCTTAAACCGCCGGCTAAAATAATATTTTTTCTATCGGCATTCTCAAACCACGAAAGATCGATCCGCTTGCCCGCTCCGCCGTAATCGTCCACATAGGCGTCTACCAAGCGAATCGAACCTTCATAGCGCATCACGTCGGAGGGATTTTTTGCACGAACGACGCGTACATACGGTACATGTAAGGCACCTAAAAACGCATCGTCTACATCAAAATGGATCTGTGCCGTATCCATCCGCGCCTGCTGACATGTCAGATTGATCTCTTCAGGCGTAACGTCGACGAAGAGGCCGATTTTTTGTACATGTAAAGGCAGCATTTGCGCAATCGCTTGAGCCTCTTCGGGGCAAATATAACGCGGAGATTTCGGATAAAAAACAAAGCCAAGCGCATCGGCTTGCGCATCGATTGCACACCGCGCGTCTTCAAGGTTGGTAATACCGCAAATTTTAACCCACATTCTTAGACTTTTAAAGAATCGATCGCGTTTTTATAATGATCGGAACCGAAAACGTAATTGCCCGCAACGACGATGTCGACACCCACATCGGCTAAAGCCTTGACGTTCGTATCGTTAACGCCGCCGTCCACTTCTATCAACGTTTTGGCATTTCGTTTTAAAATCATCTCTTTTAAGATCAAAGCTTTCTCCAAAACGCTCGGAATAAATTTTTGACCCCCAAATCCGGGATTGACGCTCATTAAAAGCACCATATCCAAATCTTCGAGCAAATACTCGATCAAAGAAGGCGGCGTGTGCGGATTGAGCACGATTGCCGGAGAAATTCCCAAATCCCGAATTTTTTGAATCAAACGATGCGGATGTTTCTCTTCTTCGATATGAAACGAAAGGTATCGAGGTTTTAAAGGAGCAAACAAATCGACAAAAAACGGATTGTTTTCCACCATCAAATGAATATCCAAAGGCTTAGTCGCCGCCTTAGCTACGGCATTAACAACGACGGGGCCTATCGTTAAGTTAGGCACGAAATGCCCGTCCATCACATCGACATGCACCAAATCGCATCCTGCCGTACAAATTGCCGTTATCTCATCGTTTAACTTTCCAAAATCAGCAGAAAGGATACTCGGAGCCACTAACATTCTCAAAACCTTTATGAAAAAAATAAAAACACCGAAGGTACGCGGGTATACTCTATCAATATTAAGATTACCCGATCTTCACGTCGCTTTCAAAGTTTCACTTTCAAAAGCGTGCCGTCCGTTCGTCAAAACTTTTAAAGTAAAATTGTACCTAAATTTATAAAAATTTTGCTATAATCTTCGGCTCACTAAATTAAGTAGTTCTTTTGCTTTTTTAGTGTAAAATTCACGACAAAAAATTTCTAAGGATATCGATATGGCAAGAAAATGCGCTATTACGGGTAAAGGCCCTATGGTTGGTAACAACGTAAGCCATGCGAACAACAAAACTAAAAGAAGATTCCTTCCAAACTTAAGAACCGTCCGTGTGACGCTTGAAGACGGAACGACTAAGAAAATTAGAATTGCTGCTTCGACACTTCGTACCATGAAGAAAAACGGCTAAAATTTCTCCGTTTACGGGGAAATTTTACCTTTACTTTTTCGTCCCTTTCTTTCACGACACTTTATAAAAATCCAAAAGGATTTACCGATGTTTACACTGCTTCCTGTTCAAAACGGATTGGATAACGTTGAAGGCTTTTTTTGCCAAGGCGTTCATGCGGGTTTTAAACCTAACCAAAAAGAGGACGTCGCGTTTATTCGCACCGACGAACCGTGCGACGTTAGCGGTATTTTTACGAGTAACGTCTTTCAAGCCGCACCTATTAAACATTTCTTACGTTATCCCAAAGGCTTTCAAACCAACTTTATTTTAATGAACGCCAAAAATGCCAACGCGATGACGGGAGAAAAAGGAATCGAAGACATCGATACCTTGTTTGCCAAACTTCAAACGCTTTTTCCGAAGTTGCACCATCCTATTATGAGTTCGACGGGCGTTATCGGCTATCGTCTCAATGTCGATAAAATGGCACTCGCATTTGAAAAATTCGACTTTAACGCAAAAGATTCGCATTCGACGGCATCGGCGATTATGACCACCGACTCGTTTAAAAAAGAGCTATGCCTTAAAGTCATTCTAGAAGACGGAAGCTTCTTTCATATCGCCGCCATTTGTAAAGGTGCGGGTATGATTAATCCCGCGATGGCGACGATGCTTTGTTTCATTTTAACCGATGCGGCCATTCCCAAAGCCGATATGGATGCTTTGTTATTGCCGGCCGTACAAGCATCGTTTAATGCGGTGAGCGTGGACGGAGACACATCGACTAACGATACGGTGTTACTTTTAAGTTCTCGCAAAAGCGGAGTTTACGAAAAAGAAGCGTTTAACGAAGCTCTCAAACGTATCACGCAAGAGTTAAGTTTAATGTTGGTTCGAGACGGAGAAGGCTCTACGAAAGTGGTTGCATTTGAAGTTAGCGGTGCTCAAAACGACGAAGAAGCCGAACGTGCGGCGAAAGCACTTAGTAATTCGCTTTTAGTCAAAACCGCACTTTTCGGCGAAGATCCGAATTGGGGGCGTATTGCGTCGACGATCGGAGCAAGCGGCATTACATGTAGCGAGGAAACGTTAGTTATTCACTACGACGACATTTTAATTTATTCGAAAGATCAGCGTTCCCTCGACGAACAAACGGAAAAAAAAGCGGCGGAAGTGATGAAAAAAGCATCGTTTCGTATCCGTTGCGAACTGGGAATCGCGGACGGTTCTTTTACCGCTTACGGGTGCGATTTGGGACACCGTTACGTCGAAATCAATGCGGATTACAGAACGTAGCCCTAAGATTAAGTACTTTTAGGTAAAATAAAACAAATATAAAAGGAGAAGCCATGCTACACGAGTACCGAGATATTATCTCAAAATTAAAATTGGACAACGCCCACTTTGCAAAAATTTTTGAACGACATAACGAGCTCGACCAAAAAATTGCCGATGCCGATGCGGGCAG
>Ga0265295_1004897_pt1 | contig 17616 bp, 16 predicted proteins | sample Munlansysbiofilm_FD_192503 | JGI IMG/M metagenome (GOLD analysis project Ga0265295, IMG submission 192503) | Leachate microbial communities from a municipal landfill in Southern Ontario, Canada - Methane capture system biofilm | ecosystem: Engineered > Solid waste > Landfill > Unclassified ...
ATAAATTTTTTAAATTTAACCAAAAAACATCTTTCTCATAATTTTCTCATAATTTTTTAGAAAAATAATTTCATTTTTTGAGGCCTGATTTTATAAAATTTGATGTTTTCGTTCAGCCACTAATTATAAGCTTTTTTTTGTTGAAGCAAAGCATTTCTCAAACAAAGAACTTCGTGCAAATGATGACAATGTTCCTGTTTTAAATCAAATAGCCATGTATCAAGAACTTCTTGAAAAACACAAAGATGACATCTTAAATTCATACAAATTAATATGCAAAAATTTATGTGAAATTATTCCTCAAGATATTCTAATGGAAAGATACGGGGATTTTGTTGAAAAAATAGCCAATGGTGCTGATCTAAAGCTCAATACTTTTCCCTGTCTTGCAATTTTTGGATTTGACCAGGATCAAAGAGATGGAAAAGTCTGGTCAGTCCATAAAAAGAAACTTGAAGATAAACTTGGCAGCAAACGACTCTTGCTGAAAGGAAAAGCCTCTGATTTTAAGGGAGGAATATCTGCTCCAAAATAATTTATTACCTGAATTGAGCGTTTCATATTTTTAAATTAATAAATTTTCAATGAATTAAGCTTGTTGTATTTAAAAATATGAAACCCTGCGGGCTTTCCAATTTTGCCGCATCTACTGCGTTAAATTGTATCACGCATAGCAAAAGTATAGCCTGATACAATTTGCCGTTATATGCAGCAAACTTGAAAATCGCTCAATCCAAGTATTACATAACTGGGAATTATTTCCCCGGATAAACTATTCAGCTCAAAACTGATAAAAAGCCAGATTGCTGAAAAAACAGATGCTGAATTTTTTCTGAGCCGACTGTCCCAATGCTTTAACTAAATGAGGCTCAGAAAAAATACAGCAGCCATTTCAATTTAAACTGAACAATTTAAAAGGATCTTAAATGGCAGAAATAACAATCCACAGAGGAACTAATGCAATAGGCGGAAGCTGCATAGAAATCAAATCAGGAAAAACCAGGATTATTTTTGACCTGGGAAAACCTCTTATGGAAAACGGAGGCGGAGAAATTGATGAAAATAATTTAAATAACCCGTCAATTGAAAATAAAATTCTTCCAAATCTAAAAGGTCTTTATAAAAATGACAAACCAGATATAGAAGCTGTGTTTATTTCCCATGCACACCATGACCATTGTGGCCTTTTAAACCAAATAAATCCTGAAATACCAGTTTACATGAGCCGGGGAACACGTCTTTTAATTGAAACCGGAAATGTTTTTTACCCGGAATCCCTTAAAGTACATATTAAAAATATAAAAAATTTTGAACACTGGAAGCCTGTTGAAATAGGACCTTTTAAAATAACATCCTATCTTGCAGATCATTCTGGATTTGATGCTTCTTCCTTTTTAATTGAAGTTGAAAACAAAAAAATTTTTTATTCCGGAGATTTCAGGGGGCACGGAAGAAAATCAGTTCTTCTTGATAATTTTGAAAAACATCCTTTTAAAAATATTGACTGCCTTATTATGGAAGGTACAACTCTTGGAAATAATCACAATACAGGCTATGCCAGTGAAACAGCCATTGAAAAGGGCCTTTCCGGATGGTTTGCAATTCAAACAGACATTGGATTTATCCAGGCAGCAGGAAGCAATATTGACAGAATTGTTTCAATTTACAGAGCCTGTTTAAAAAATAAAAAAATTTTTGTTATGGATTTATATACATATTATCTTTTAACCCAGCTGAAACAAGTCAGTCCGTCCCTTCCTCCGCACAAAAACGATAATATAAGGATTTATTATATAGCAGGACACAGTTGTGCAATTGCTGAAAATCTTGGATCTTCATTTTTGTATGAAAACAAACACAGAAAAATTGAATTGGATGAAATAATTGAAAAAAGAGAGGATATTATTTTAAGACTTCCCCTTAAAGCAGCAGATAAAATTGCACAAAAACTTGCAGCTAAACAAAAGTTTCGATATTCTCCATTTATTTTTTCCATGTGGAAAGGATATCTTGACAATGATGATTCATATGAGGCTTTCTGCAAAAAATACAGCTTAATAATGCATCATGTACACGTAAGCGGCCATGCCTATTTAAAGGATTTGAAAAGATTTTGCAAAGCTTTGAAAGCAAAAAAAATTGTTCCTGTCCATACCCTGCATTCTGATATGTTTTCTGATTTATTTGAAAATGTTTACAGATATGAAGACGGAGTTACGTTTGAAGTTTGATAATTTTTGCAAAAAAACTAAATAGTAATTGACCGAAAACAAGAATTTTTTGTTCAGTCCAAGGAAGATGAAAAATTTAACCTTTGATACATTGAAAATTAATTTTCAATCTTACTTTAGAATGAACAAAAAAGACTGTTTTCGTTCAGCAGAAAATCACTCATTATTTAAAGAAGACAAAACCTCTTCAGTTGAGGGAATATCCTTCATGGAATGACCGTAATGGACAAACCTTAAAATCCCTTTTTTATCAATGAGCATTTGGGCAGGCATTCTTCCAAGCTTGAAAATTTTTACTTCCTGTCCATACATTTTTAAAACTTTATGCTCAGGGTCAGGAAGATCTGTAAAAGGCAGATTATGCTTTTCCCACAGTTTTTTAAAAGCATCACTTTTCTCAGGGCCTATAACAAGTATTTCAATTTCATTTTGTAAAAACTTTGCATAATCCTGATGCAACTGCATCATATGCCTGCGGCAGAAAGGTCAGATAAAACCGCGGTTAAAAACCACAAGCACATTTTTTTTATCTTTAAAATCCAAAAGAGAAATTTTGTTTCCATTGAAATCATTAAGAGAAAATTCAACTGCTTTGGTGTTAATCTCGACTTTTGCCATGATTTTTTCCTTTTTTGTCAGTTTGATTTTACTTTTATTTCCCCTGAACTTATATCTTTTAATTTTAACAAAACCTCTTCAAAATCTTCTTCTTTTATAAAAACAGAAAACTCCACTTTTTCGCTGTAGTTTTCATTTTCAATTCTTATTTTTCCTGATTTCAAATATCCCTGAACAGGTCCAAGATAATCGTATGGGAAATTAATTATTACTTTTTTTTCTTGAACAAATTTTTTAAATTCTGCATTTTGAATTGCAAGGTTTGCACTGTCTGAATATGCCTTTACAAGTCCGCCGGTTCCAAGTTTTATTCCTCCGAAATATCTGACAACCACAACTAAAATATTTATAAGGCTATGACCTTCAATAATTGAAAGAACAGGCTTTCCAGCTGTTCCTGAAGGCTCGCCGTCATCTGACATCCCTTTAGTGAAATTATTGTTAAACCCTGCTGCAAATCCATAAACTACATGTGCTGCATTTTTGTACTCAAGCTTGAGTTCTCTTATTTTATCCTTAGCCTGAATTTCATCAGGACAAGGAAAAACAAAGGAAATAAATTTTGATTTTTTTACTTCCTTTTCAGCCTTTGATTTACTTACAGGATAAAAAAAATCAGACATTTTATAACTTTATAATTGCTGGATTTATTTTTCTTCTTTTGCAGGTATCCTGATATTTTTCATCAGGATATCCAATTCCAATAACTGAATAAATATCTTCGTTTTCAGATGCATTTATTAGTTTTTTTATGTTTTTGTCATTTTTCATTGCTTCAACTGCAAAACCTATAAGACAGGTTCCAAGCCCCATACTGTGAGCTCCAAGCAAAATATTCTGGCTTGCTAAAAGTGCATCTTCTGAAGGACAGCTTGCACCTTTTTCACATCCTACAATTATTGCAGATACTGCTCCGTGAAAAAGGCTTTCTTTTCCTGTTTTTTCATATTCGTCAATTTTTTCCTTAACCCTTTGATAATAATCTTCATAATAATTATAAAGTTCAGGCTTTCCAAAAAATTTCATTGTTTTTCTGAGATAGCTTTTTTCAGCTAAATTATTGAGCTTTTTAAAAAAATTTAAAACTTCATCTCCAAATTTTAATACAGAGCTTCTGTCTGGAAGAATTGTAAATGTCCACATCTGGGAATTTGTTCCTGATGGTGCTGTTGTTCCGATTTTTACAAGGTCTTCAAGAACTGATAAATCAACTTCCTTTTCAAGATAATTTCTGCATGACCTTCTTGACATCATAAGATGAACAAGGCTTTGTGTGTCATAATCTCCGTGTTTTATCCACCCTTTTGGCTTATTGAAATTTTTAAAATCAAGCTGTGTGTCATCGGTAAATCCGACTTTTACGGCATTTGAAGGACACACAGCTTCGCAGTGGCCACAGCCAAGGGAAAATTCGCCGGTTACAACAGCTTTTTTATCTATTATTGAAATTGCATCGTCAGGACAGACTTTTACACACAATCCGCAGCCTATGCACAAATTTTTATCTATTGTTGTGGTAATTTTTCTTTTCAAAAAAACCTCCCTTAAATTTTTAAAGTTTATGATATTTTTCTTAAATTTAAAAATAAGAGTTTTTTAATTTGATTGACTTCCTATTTATCAATATAAAAAAAATGCTCCAGGGATGAACAATTAATTCAACACCTGAAGCAGATTATTAAGAAATTGGACAAAAAGCGTTAAATTTTTCATCTTTCTTGAACTGAACAAAAATACTTGTTTTCGACCAGTCACTAAGTAAAAAATTTAACATTTAAGCCTGCAAAAAATGCCGGTTTTAGTTCGCAGCTAAAGAAATCAGTTAAGTGCAGTAACCTTTGGCTTTTTGCTTTCATAACCCGGCATTATCATTCCAACATCTGCATTGATATATGTTGGGTCTGAAATATAGTATTTTTTATCTTTAACAATAATATAATCACCTTTAACATCACCTGGTATATTAACTGCTGTTGCAACATGTCCTGGATAATCTAAAACAACAACATCAAAGCCGGTAACTTTTTTTACAAGAACAGAAAAAAATGCTGACCTGTCTTCGCAGTCAGAATAAGGGTAAAAAAGCATTTCTTCAGGATAAAAATATTTTTCATATCCAAACTGGTCGTCATCTGTTTTGTATGGAAAACTTTTCTGAACAAATCTTAAAATAAAATTAACTTTTTCAAAATCTGAAAATTTATCTGTTTTTTCTTTTAAAGCTTCTGCAAGATACCTGGAAACAAGAGGGTCAGATTCACCCATAAAATATTTTTCCATGGAAAGCTGAGGAAGAGTTTTCATATATTCAATCAAGTTTGGATTAAAATATGCCTCAAAAGAATATTCTTCGTCATTGTATCTGAATTTAAGCTCTCTTGTTCCAACTTTTTCTGTTATAAGTATTGGTCTTTTAGAGGAAAAAGCACTTATCTGTCTGTCTGCCCCTTCATATTTTGCATCATATGATTTTAAGGTTTTCAAATTTCCGTCATAAAGATAGTAGCGTTTTGAATCAAGAGTAAAATAAGGAATAGAATAAAGATCATCTCCTGAAGTAAAAAGAAGCTTTACTTCATCTTCAAAAAAACCAACTCTTGCATCATATCCTGATTTCAGCAAAATTGCCCAGGATAGAAGAGTTTTTGCATTTTTATCAGTTAAAATTTTATCTGAATAAGATTTTACAAGCATAAAATATCCCCAGTCATTAAGTCTTTTTTTGACTTTGTAATATTTAAGCTGGTCAACTACAGGCTTTGAATCTATTGATGCAAAATCACCAAAAAATTCTGCTATTGAATCTTTATCTGTTTTTTTTAGTTTTAAAGAATAAAAACCTTCAATTTCCGGAAAATCAAGAATTTCTCCATAAAATTTTATATTGAGAAGTTTTTTGGTTTCTGGTTCAATGGCTGGTATTATTTCTTCTGCTGGAATTGGTTTTGGCTTTTCTTCTATTATTTGTTCTGGTTCTACTGCCTTTGAAATTTTTTCCGGCTCCGTCTTTGCAATTGGGGCCTTATCAGGCTTTGGAGCCTTGTCTTCAACAACACCCTCTTCTATATCAAAATTTTTCCATTCACCTTTTAAAAAAGAATAAAATTCCTTGTCTCTTTGCTCCCTGAACTGTCTGTACTCTTTTTTCTGCTGTTTTATCCATGATTCAAAGCCATCATCTGCATATGTGGATGTATAAAAAAAGACCATTGTAAATACAGCTAAAAACAAGTTTAACCGCTTCATTACTGCCTCCGATTTTAATAAATTATTGCACACTAAAAAATTATTTTAATGCACCCAAAAAATTTAACTCTGAAAAAAATTCAGAATTAAATTTTCAGCCTGCAGACAAAAAAAATGGAGTCTTGAAAGACTCCATTTACATAACCTGACAATTTAAATTTTAAACAGCCCTTTTGCAACTGAATTTCCAAGTTCATTTGCTAGTTTTTCAACTGCTCTTTTTACAGATAAATTTTTATCGCCTGAGCCGTCTTTTACCTTTGTGGAAAATTCATTTATAACATCATTATTTTTTTCCATTAATGAGGCCTGACCGCTTGCAAAAGTATAATAAATTTTATCCCTTAAAACAGTATCAATCGATGCTGAAAACTTTAAATACAAATCACCTTCACCATCCATTCTTACCCTTACCCCCTGTTCTGACAAAGCTCTTCTTATACCTGATGCAAGATTTTTTGAAGAAGAATCAGGTTCAAGTACAATTACAAGACCGTCAATAAGCCCTGCAATCTTTGATTTCAGCTTAATATGACTTCCCTTTTCGAGCTCTTCATCAGATAAATTGCTTACAAGCTTAAGATCAGATACGACCTTATTCCTTTCTTCTATAAGCTTTAAAACTGGGATAAGCTTTTTTATATCTTTTACCTTTGAGCCTGAAAGAGGCTGAGAACCTATCAAATCAATTTTTTTTTCAACAGACTCAAGTTTTTCAGAAAGATCAAGTTCTGCCTCTGATTTATTAAGTTCAGCAAGGGCAAAAGCCTGCTTGTCAGTTCTTGAAACTGCTGTATTTATTATTTTTATGCCTGGAAGCTCTGTTTCCTCGATAGAAGACCTTGCATAATTAAAAACGGTTCTTGTTATCTTACTTTTCCCCTGATCAATTTCTCTTTTTACTGAAGCTTCTGTTTCGCCGTATACTTTTACTTTAAGCTGCTTGACAAGCTCAATTCTTGAATTTTCACCTGCTCTTTGCAAGGCATCAGCTGGAGTAGAATAAATCGATGACATTCCAACACCATAAACATATCCAACAATTTCAGGCGGAGAATACACCCATGAGGGAATGGAATCATTGGAACCAGAATTGTTCGAACTGACAGTAGAAGGAGAAGAAGATACACATCCTGTAATTGCAATCAAGGCAATAAAAATAAACGCCAATTTAAATCTGTTCATTTTATCTCCTGTTTAAAAAACTGAAAATTTACTTCTTTGCATAACTTTTTTAATTTTTTTCTGACCGTTCCACACTTCCCTGTTAGTTGTCATATCAACAAGTTTTAAATCTATCTGATAAAAAGTAACACGCTCTGATCCAACCTGATCTACCATTGAATTTATAGTACCTGTAAGAACAAAATCAGCACCTGTTTCCTGACCCATGGCCGCTCTTGTATCATCGCTTGCATAAATATCCTGATCTTTTCTTTCATCACGGATATCCATCCTTTCAGCACCGCCAACAACAAAATCAACTTCACCAGATCTGATTCCAGCCCTTTTTATATCATTTATAAAAGTATCTATTGCAATATGTTCATGGGATTTATTTCTTACAGACTGAATAAGAACAGTTGGAACTTTTCCAGGCTTTTTCTGCTTAAATCTTTTAATCCATGGAAAAGTCATCATATCACCAATCATTTCATCTGCTACAAGCTTTGAATCTGTGTCATTCCAACGATCTGAAAGATCTGTTACAGAATCTTCAGATACCCTTGAAACTTTTGGCCCCATACATCCAGCAAAAAAGAATGCAAGAGCAATAAAAACAACTATTCTTTTTACTTTTAAAACAGCCATTAATCCTCCTTAAGATTAATAATTACCTATTGTTCTTTTAAAAATAACTTTGGTTTCTCCAGGTTTAACATTTATTTTGCCGGCTTCATTTGAAATAACCTGCCCTGATATATCATAGGTTTTTATCTCAATATTATGTTCCCCAGGACTTACACTTATTCTGTTTACTCTTATTTCAGATGGAAGCATAAGCCAGTTTCTTGTTTCTGCAGCACTTGTAACCGCTGCAGCGATTTTACCGCTCAGTAAAGCAAGGCTACCAAGCTGACTGCCTGCCTGGTATGCAATCATATTTTTCATTGAAGCCCTTGCAAGAGCTGCATTAAGGTCTTTGCCTGCATTTAAAAGCTGATTTTGAAGTGCCAACTGCCCAATATCTTCGCTTTTTATAAGAGGTTGAATCTGGCCGTTTATACATAATGTAGTCTGACCAAATTGTTTCTTTAAAGGTGAATAATATGGAACAGTTACCCTTACACCTCCATTGCCCAAAGCTCCGATAAGCCCAAGATTTTCTGCCACAGACCACAAAGGTCCAAGAGTTATTGTTTTTCTCTCAAAGCCCTGAACAGCCTCAGACAATCCGCCTAAAGAATAGTTTCTTACAATATCTAGAACTCCTTTATCTGAATACAATAAAAAAAACCAGGCTCTCTGGTCATTTCTGTCTGAATACTCCCCTGTTAAAATCGGATACAAATAAAGGCTTCTTGTTCCTTCATCAACATTTAAATATAAATTGAGTTCTTTTCTTTGGGGAGCAAGTCCTAAATGCTCAATAACAACTATTTCAGAGCTTGATCCAGACATTTTTTCAAGCTCTGCTACTTTTTTAGGAGAAAGTTTTGATGATGCAAGCCGTTTCCATTCATACTTTTTATAACTACGCGATTTGATCATCATTCTTATTGTATCAAACCAGGCTCTTTCTGTTATAAGAGGATCAAGATTATACTGTTTTGCATAGCCTTTTTCATAGAGGGATGCAGCATTTCTATAGCTTATTCTTGCGTCATCATACATTCCGCTTATTTCATAAATTATACCCGAAAGATATCTGGCATAAGCATCTTCCCTAAATTGCAGCCAGTCTTTATCAAGCCAGTTACCCTGAAATTTTGAAAAAATATCAAGAAGTTTTACAAGGGTCTGTTTTTTTTTGTCTTCAACTTCCTTATAATTGCCTTTTTCAATTTCATAGGATTTAAGCTTATAATCCATTCTTTTGAGTTCAATTCTTGCATTTTCAAGTGCAGTTTTCTGATCAGCAATTTCTTTGAGCCCCATGTCCATATAATTCAAGGCTTTAAAATAATTCAGGTATACATTTTCATGTTCATTGCCCGGGTATGGAGATTGCCTTGGATTTAAAAGCATGGAACTTAACACATCTTTAGTCCTCTTTGTATAAAGATCTTCGGCGATTCTTTCAGCAGTTTCAAAATTAGCGTTACTTTCCACATAATAACCGCCAAGCCTTGTTATAGATCCAAGCTCCATATAATACAAAAGCCTGTCATCCCCATCTGGTTTTAAGGCTTTTTTCACTTCTTCCTCTGCTAAATCATAATTTCCTTGCTTAACAAAATCGAGTGTTTTTTGAACCCCTTGTCCATAAGTTGCACATCCTGAAATCGCAAAAACTAATCCTAAAAAAAATAAAAAGGCTCGAATTTTTCCAAATTTAGCAGTTTTCATGAATTGCTTGCCCCTCAATGTTTAATTAGAACTGTATTTTGGCATTCGCTCTCTTACTTTTACAACGTAGTTTCTGGTTTCTTCATATGGGAGATTTTTTTCAAGATATTTAAAAACCTCTTCAGATGTCATTGAATTGATTTTTCCAAACCCCTTATTTCTCCATTCTGAACGGCTTTTAAACTTTCTTGTGGAATATGTTCCTGCAAAAGTATTTAAAAGATTCCCAACACCTGTATTGTATGAAGCTATTGCACACCACATTCTTGAGTCAGGATTTTTTATTTCAGAAAGATATCTGTAGTAAAGAATATAAATATAAGCTGCTCCAAGCTCAACATTATTTGAAGGATTATAAAGGAATCTGTCAGTTGGGGCCTTGTCTTTTCCATGAACAAATTTATAGGCATCTCTTCCGCCGCTTACAGGAACAAGCTGCATAAGTCCAAAGGCTGGCACCGGTGATTTTGCTGTAGGATTGAAAGCACTTTCTGTTTCCATTAAGGCAAAAACAAGCTTTGCTTCAAGCTCTCTTTTTTTTGATTCCTTTAAAACAAGGTCTTTGTATTTTTCAACTCTTTTTTTCAAATGATCTGGCACCAATGGAAAATCAACACTTATTACAACTCTTGATTTACCGTCATCACCTTTAACATTTACAACTTTAACCTTTTTATCTTTTATCAGATCTTTTGCAAATTCTTCTGAATTTTTTTCTGTAACAATATTGCCGTTTTTATCTTTTACCTGATCTTTTAAAACAGCTTCCTGAGTTTCATCTTCAACAACAGGTTCAGGATTTTTTGCTATTTCAATTATTGATCTTTCATCTGGTTTTGAGGTAACTGTTTTTTCAATTGCCTTTTTAAGCTTTTCCAAAAGCTCTTTTTTATCTTTTGCATCGTCTGAATCAACAGCAATTTCAACTGTAGCGTTTCCATTTTCAAAGTTGACAATATTTCTTTCTCTCATATTGTCTCTATATTGAACCCAGACTTTTTTATCCGGCATTACAGCCTTTTTCTTACCCCAAACCTTTGCTGCCTTTTTTTTATAGTTTTCAAAGGATTGTTTCAGCTCTTTTTTATATTTTTCAAAATCGCCTGTTACAGCATCTTTATAATCCTGATATCCGGATTGATTCATTTTTTTATAATCATCAAAACTTGTCTGGGCAGGTAATAAAGCAGGGATGCAAAATATAAAAAAGAGGCATGATATCAATGTTTTTTTCATTGCCTTTGCCCCCTTTAAAATTTTTATTAACAAAAACCCCGGCAAAAACTGCCGGGGATTAAAAATAGAATCTACAGCTTATCTATTTCAGCATCTAGTTCCTGACCTGCCTTGTATGCTTTAAATTCCTGATAAAGAACAGCCTCATCCTGAGGATCAAGATTTGCACCACTTTCTTTTACTATATTCTTGAAAAGTCTGTCAGTAAGAGTTGGATCAAGTGCAACCATTACACACCACTGCTTTTTGCCGTCAATTTCAATAAGATCCATTTTTATTGCTCTTGCACCTTTAAGCTGCTGCTGTGCTATCTGCTTTGATACACTTTCAAAAACTCCGCCTGCTGCAACTCCGTCTTTTGTTTTCACTTTATTCTGGTAGGTTTTATCCATTGCCTTAACTTTTACATCGATCTGCTTTGCAATATCAGCTCTTGCAAGAGCAACTGCTTCAGCTTTATCAAGGCTTATATCACCTGTATAAATAACACATTCTGTAGAAGCAATACCGCCTTCAACAGTAGGATCCAATACCCAGCCAGGAAGATCTATACCTGCTTTTTCAACTGATTTTTCAGCACATCCTGAAAAGAAAAAAGCACCTGCGAATAAAACAAGTGAACAAACAATCAGCTTCTTAATCATAACAATTCCTCCTTAAATTAATTATTTTATTTTTTTATTTTTCAGCCGAAACAAAAATATTTTATTTCCGCTATAGGCTATTTGGTACTAGCCACACCATAACCCTGTCATTACGGTCAAGGTAAAAACCTCTCAACGTAGGAAACACCCTGGTATTGACAGAGCTTTTTATTAACTGATCAAAAAGAGATGAACCTGAGGTTTTTCTCAATATTTCTGTAACCTCAATTCCAAGCTCCTTGTTTTTTGCCATATTCATTACAGCCTTATCTACTGCATTATAAATTTGATATGAAAGAAGATTGGAAGCTGTTCTTCCGCTTTCTCCAACAGCACCAGTCTGTAAATTCCCATAAATCCATGTATTATCCTCTTTAAATGAAGGAAGATCAGGAGAAACCAGCCATAAATAGATCGTTTCTCCGACATACCTTATGGCTTTTACATAGAGCTTTATTGAATCCTTATTGTCAAGCATCTTTACACTCAATGCATTCTGGCGGATTCTTAAAAGACCGGTTCCAGTTTTAATTCTTCTAATTTCTTCAGTTCCGTAAACATCTACTCCATAGGAATACTTAAGAAGCAGCAACCCGTTTTCAATTGCAATTTCATATTGTCGCTGGGGAGACATTGCCCTGTAACTTACTCCAAGGACTCCACCCATTCCTCCAGAACCTGGGGAACATATCCATGTTGGACTGCATTCATAGGGCGAAAAATCATCTCCTTTTGAATTTCCTGAAACAGCATTTGAATTTCCTGAAACAGCCCTTGCAATTATATAATCGCTTGTTTTTAAAACATCTGAAATTGAAAAAGTACGGCCTTGAATAACAGCATCATTTTTTTCCCCTTTAATGATGTCTTTATAATTTTCATTATCAGAACTAATATTTACTCCATAATAATCCAAAAGACCGTCAAGAGCATATTTTCTTGCATGATATTCAGGATTTCCACCAACAGAAATTGTCCTTGCCATACCAACAGAGCCAACACAAGCACCAGGTGAAGGATTTAAAAACCACTGAGGAAGAAGGGCACTGTCCCTTAATTGCTCAAAGGTCAAATTATAGGTTAATTTATCTGCTTTATGGTGAGACAAAGAGCAGGAAACAAATAAAAGCAGAATAAAAGTAAAACATATTTTTTTTGACATTTCAAAGCCTGTTTTAATATTTTTAGGTAATATAAAAATTTAGCTTATTAAAACTAAAAAAGCAATATTATCTACTAGTCAATACTGCATTAATAATTAAGTTCATAACATCTTCAGGCCTTCCTGATGCTGAATCTACCTTAATATCTGCCCAATTTTCATATAAAGGCACCCTTTCATTATAAATATCTTTTATTGTCTGCCCTTTTTTGTAAACAACTCCTCTTTGATTAAGATCTTTTAGTCTCTGCTCAACAACATCAAAAGAAGTTACCAGATAAATCACCTTTCCCATAGATTTTAGATGTTTCATGGCTTTATTGCTTAATACAACACTTCCTCCTGTTGCAATTACACATGAACTTACATTTACCTGTGAAACAATTTCTTCTTCAATTTTGCAAAAGCCTTCAAGACCAAATTCATTTATCAGCTCAAAAAGCATTTTTCCTTTTTCCTGCTGAATAAGAATATCTGTATCCATGAAATTCATGTTAAGGTATTTGGCTAAAATTACACCAACACTGCTTTTTCCTGCTGCAGGCATTCCAATTAGAGAAATATTTTTTTTCATTTTCTTTTCTTTAAGTTAAATATTGTTTTTTTATAATCATTATCAAAGTGAAAACCTTGAAGTGTAAAGCAAGAAAAAACGTATTAATTCTATATAAAATACAAAAATTTACCTGATTTGGAAACAATGGTATAATGAATATAAAAACAATTACAGTTAAGCAACTATCACGCCTAAAATACTTTTAAAATCTTTTCACTACAATCTTTCCCTGCCGGCCTCGAAAGGCAGCCAGCCGGAAACCGCTATTGTCGTTGGTATCACCCGACGAATTGAAGTCGCGGTAGGCACTGCGGCAGTACCTGGCAATGTTGAGCCAGCCGCCACCCCTAAGCACACGGCCAGGGCTTGACCCAGGCCCGGAAGGATCTGTTACATGACCTGAGGGATAATCTGCATACCTGTCTTCACACCATTCCCATACATTTCCATGCATATCATAAAGACCCCATTGATTAGGCTTTAAAAGACCCACTTCATGAGTTTTATATCCTGAGTTATCACCATACCATGCATAGTCTTTAAGAAAATCCGGATTATCACCAAAACAATATGCAGTAATTGTATCAGCCCTTGCAGCATATTCCCACTCTGCTTCTGTTGGTAAACGATAAGTTATTCCGTCTTTTTTTGAAAGCCAGTCTGCAAATTTTTTTGCCCCATGCCAGCTTATTTCAACCATTGGCTGTTTATCACTTTGTCCAAATCTATTTCCTGAAAGAGAATATGATGAATTTTTCTTTAAAGGACAACCAGCATCTTTCCAATCAACTCCTGTATCATCTCCGGTTTCCTGTAAATATTTTCTATACTGACCTATGGTTACTTCAGTTGTCTGCATAAAATAACCTTTAGTCAAAATAACTTTATGCTGTTTTTCACGATCGTAATGTCCTGATTCTGATGAGGAAGAACCTATCGTAAATGTTCCGGGTCTTATATAAACAAACTCCATTCCAAGAAAATTGGTGAATCCATTTTTATATAATTGTGCTTTTTTTCTTAATTCATCATCTTCAACCGAATACGGATTATCTGTTGAATATTCAGTCAAAAATTTGTTCCACATTTTTTCATTATCTTCAAAATCAAACTTTTCAGAACTGTTTTCTGCCATTTCAAAAGATTTTTTCATGGCATCCTGATATTTCTGCCAATTTGTAAAGCCAGGATTATCAGACGTAGAGTTACCCCCAGACTGTGAAGGATTAAATATAAAATCTACTAAAGTTCCATCAACAACCAGGGGTCTTTGCTGATAATTTGTCTGATTACACACATTTATTCTTGTTTCCCTGAAAATAGAACTTAAATTATTATTGGTTTTATTTAATTCCTTAATCAGATTTAATGCAAAAGGACTGTTTTCTCCGTCTCCGTCAAGAGCAACCTCACCTGCCTCAGTTGAATAACAAACAATATATCCTAATCTACTCTCCGGCATCCTAACCCTCGCAAGTCCTCTGGAAGCTGAACGAAATTTTCTTTCAACCGGATTATTACGGCAGGCATCGATTATTAGAATATTTAAATCTGTTTTTGCTTCATGCATATACCCCAAAACCTGTCCGAGGGCTAAAGCCTTATATTTTACATCTGTCTCCGACATTATTTCAGAACCTACTGGTATAAGATAATTTTCCCCGTCTACCTGTATTCCATGACCTGCATAGTAAAACAGGCCAACCCCACCCTTTCTATGCAGCTTTTGTTTAAACTCATTAACAGCCCTGTCCATTTGAACCTGATCTTTATTAGTCTTCAAAATAACTTCAAAACCTAGTCGGTTTAAAGTATCTGCTATATCTTCAGCATCTTTTTGGGGATTAGAAAGAGGCGAATTTAAATAACTGCCATTTCCAATTACTAATGCAGTCTTTTTTAAATCTTTAGATATTTCTTGTGCACTTACAAAAACTCCAAAAACAAAAAAAATAACAATGGTGTATAAAACTCTTTTTTTCATATTTCACCTGAACTAAATTATTTACGGATTAATAATTAATTACAGAAAGCACCTTTGGCGGTCAATATTTTTATGACAGCAGCCTAAACAGCTCTGTTACATGAAAGCCTTAATTGACATTTTTTTGTTATTTCATATAAAATTCAGCTTCACAGATAATTAACAATTGACTGAAAATAAGGATTTTTTGTTCAGTTCCCCTAAACTGATTTCAATTAATAAATTTCAAGCCTTGGAAATAAAAAATGGATAACAAAAGAAATATAATAGAATGGATAACAGAAAAATTTAATATTATATCAAATATCTGCTCCAATAAAAGCATTGTAAAAAAATATGTAAAAAATATTGAACCTTTAATGTCTGCTCTTTTAAAAAAACCTCAATACAAATCAGATAATTTTGATCTAATCAGCGATTATTATAATTACAGTTTTTCTAAAAAGGAAATAAAACAGGCATTAAAACAAATGCTTGACTCAAATAATGATGAAACTATTAAAACAGCTCTTGTTTACACAGGACTTTTTTCAGAAAAAGAACTTGATGCCGAAGTAAAAAAAATATTTTCCAAAGCAGACAGCATTAAAAACCCTGAAATAAAATATTTTGCACTTATTTCACTGATATTAAATGACAGCAATGACATTCATGGGTATGTGAGAAATAACTATGAATATTCATTGGAAAAAGAAGAGCTAATGCCTTTCATTTATTTATATATTCAAAAAAATCTTGATGATTTTTCATCTACTGAACTTTCATGTCTATTTAATCAAACCCTTTTACATATGTCAGTTTTTTCTCATTTCCCAGAAATTATAAAAAAAGCTTTTACAAATATCACAGATAAAACCAGAGCTGTTGATTTGCTGATCCGTTATGGAAATATTAAAACTGCAGCAGAGCTTTATATGAAAAACTCATGGAATGCTGATTTAGAAATATTAAATCAGGTTCATTTCAGGGATATTGAATCTTTTATAAATTATTGCAGTCTTTTTGCCTGCTGGTCTTCAAATGAAGAATACATGCAAAAAATGCTGAAACTTTATGAAAATTTAACAACATTTTCCATACCAGATGTTTGTCTGGCAGCCGGGTTATCTTATAAACCAGATAACGAAGATATTATAATAGCAATGAATAAGTGCCCCAAACAAATACCTTTTGCCCTTCCAGGGATTTATTTTAACTCAGATTTTTTAAATAAGATTATTTCTGTAATTGATTATAACAAAAAAGAAGAGCTTATTTCATTGTATGCTGTAAAGACTCTGAAAAACAAATACCACAGGCTTATTGAAATTGCTGTTTTTTCAAGGCTTTTTAAAGAATGCAGTAAATGCCTTTTAGAACTTTTTTTAAAACTTTATTATATTGTACATGGAAAAGAGTTTGAATTACCCAGGGACTTTAAAAAAATTAAAAAAAGCAAACAAGCCTGCATCAATTTTTTTCACCATGAATTTAAAGGTTTTTTTAACAAAAATTTCCAAATATCCAATAAAGAAGAAACAATTGAAGACGGACTTATATTTCTTCTGGACCAAAACAATGATGATTTTGAAATCAGCAGTCATATAATTGATATTATAAAAAATATAAAATATCCAAAAGACGTCGTTATAAAAGACATTAAAACAATTTTTACAGAAAAAAATCAGATAAATATAGCAAATCTTGAAAAAATCTTGATGCTTGATTCTGAAATTATAAAAAAGCAATTAGCAAAAATCTTAAATAAACTTGATATGGATAGTGTAGAAAAAATACTTCCTGAAATCATATTTGAAAAAGAATATGATTTTACAGATAAAAATGTAAATTTAAATTTTAAAAAAAATAGTAGCCTTACTATAACTTTTGCCGATGAAGAACCTCCGGCTGAAACATTTTGTTTGAATACTGATACACTGACATTTTTGAGCCAGAAATTTCCTGAAAATGATGTAATCAAGGGGTTTTTAAAGGAAGACGCCACAAGTAAAACAAAAAAGCATTAAAGTTATGAATAACAAAATCATATTCATAATATTAAAAAGACCTTAAATTTTAGAGGATAAAATGAAATATCCATACGGAATATCAGATTTTAAAAAAATTATTGAAAACAATTATTTTTACTGCGACAGAACAGATAAAATTCCTTTAATTGAAAATTCACAATCACAGCTTTTTATAAGGCCAAGGCGTTTTGGAAAAAGTCTTTTGCTTTCAATGCTTGAAAATTATTATGATGTTTCCAAAAAAAATGATTTTCAAAAAATATTTGGACATTTAGAAATTGGAAAAAATCCTACTCCATACAAAAACTCTTATTTTATTTTGAGATGGGATTTTTCCTGTGTGGATGCAACAGGAAGTGAAGACAACATAAAAAAAGCTTTATTTGATCATATTAATATAAGCATCAAAGGATTTCTTCT
>Ga0265295_1004899_pt1 | contig 17609 bp, 17 predicted proteins | sample Munlansysbiofilm_FD_192503 | JGI IMG/M metagenome (GOLD analysis project Ga0265295, IMG submission 192503) | Leachate microbial communities from a municipal landfill in Southern Ontario, Canada - Methane capture system biofilm | ecosystem: Engineered > Solid waste > Landfill > Unclassified ...
ATCGACGGCGCGCTCGCCACCGGCAAGATCACCCCGGCCACGGTGGACTACCACCGGGCCCAGTGCAGCCAGGAAGGCGGACTGGAACGGTTCGCGGCGTTCGTGGCCGCGGCCCCGGCCATCGGCGACCCGAGCGGGCTGGATGGCAAGGAGCTGCCTGGCGCCGCCTCGGCGATGAATGCCGAGCAGGCGCGCATCGCCGAGATGTTTGGCAACACGGCCGAGGATTTGGCCAAGTATGGCGCCTGAAGGCCAGCTGAGCTTTTGAGCGGGAAGCTGTCAAGCTGTTGAGCTTACAGCTTCCGGCCGCGCAGCGGCCGCAGACCACAACCTAAACAGCTAAACGGCTAGACAGCTAAACCGCTTCTTTCAACCGGAGGTTGAAACCATGGCTTTGACGAGCGACAAACAAATCGAACGGACCGACGGCGTACAGATCGCCTTCCCGGTCAACGGCACGTCCACGATCTACGCGGGCGCCCTGGTCTGCGTGGATGCGGACGGATACCTGGTTCCCGGCGCGGACACGGCCGGGCTGATCTTCCAGGGCATTGCCATGCAGCAGCGCGACAACGCCAGCGGCGACGATGGCGACCAGCTGTGCGTGGTGCAGCGCCGCGGCCTGGTGAAGTGCGCCATTGCCGCGGCCACCCAGGCGAACATTGGCGACTCGGTGTTCCTGGTGGACGACGAGACCGTGGGCCTGGCCGCGACCACCACCAACGACATCTACTGCGGCATCATCGCCGGGTTCGTGGACGCCACTCACGTGTGGGTGGACATCGAACCGGCCATCCGCCAGGCGGACGTGGCCACGCACATTGCCGACGCCAGCGGCGCGCACGCGGCCAGTGCGATCAGCATCGCGGACACCGGCGCGTTCACCTCGGCCGCTGACGTGGAGGCGGCCCTGGCCGAGATCTACCCGCGCATCACCGGCGTGGCCATCGCCGACCCGGGAAACTCGACCAAAGCCATCCCGGTGACGCGCTCCGGCGTGTGCGCCATCACCACCGCCGGGGCGGAGACGCGCACCCTCGCCATCCCCTCGTTCGTCGGCCAGCAGATCACCCTGGTCCTGGACGTGAAGGTCGGTAATGCTGTGGTCACGGTGGCCTCGGCCTTTAACCAGACCGGCAACAACACCATCACCCTGGACACCGCCGGCGATACCGTGCACCTGGTCGGCGTTCAGATCGGCGGCACCCGCGCCTGGCGCCTGGTGGTGAATGATGGTGCGACGCTGACTACGGTGCCGTAAACGGCAGGCGGATAGCTGTTGAGCTGGAAGCTGTCGAGCTTTTGAGCTTGCAGCCTCCGGCCCGCAGGGCCGCTGACATTGACCTAAACAGCTAAAAGGCTAGACAGCTAAACCCCTATCAATCGGAGATTGAACATGCTTGTCAACGCACAAAACCTGACCGCGGTCTTCATCAACCTGAAGACCATCTTCAACAAGGCCTTCGATGCGGCGCCGTCGCAGTGGCAGGAGACCACCATGCTGGTCCCCAGCGGCAGCTCGCAGAACGACTACGCCTGGCTGAGCCGTTTTCCGAGAATGCGGAAATGGCTGGGCGACAAGGTGATCAAGAGCCTGGCCGCCTTCAAGTACACCATCGTCAACGACGACTGGGAGACCACGGTCGAAGTGGACCGCAACGACATCGAGGACGACCAGATCGGCATTTACGCGCCCATGGCGCAGGAGGCCGGGTTCTCCTCCAAGCAGCTGCCCGACGAGATCGACGCGGACCTGAAGAACGGGGCGTTCGCCGGGACCTGTTACGACGGCCAATACTTCTACGACACCGACCACCCGGTGGCCGGGGCGAGCGTGTCCAACAAGGGCACGGCCGCGCTGTCCGCCGCCACCACCGCGGCTGCCGCGGCCAGCTACGGCGCGGCGCGCACGGCCATCATGAGCATCACCGACGACGAGGGCCGGCCCCTGGCCCTGATCCCCGACGTGCTCGAGGTGCCGCCCGCGCTCGAGGCCACGGCCCGGCTGATCTGCGAGAGCGACAAGCTCACCGACCAGTCGCCCAACCCGTGGAAGGGTACGGCCCGGGTGCTGGTCAACCCGCGCCTGACCAGCGCCACCGCCTGGTTCCTGCACGTGACCAACCGGCCGCTCAAGCCGTTCGTGTTCCAGCAGCGCAAGGCGCCGGTGTTCGTCAGCCAGACCGACATGAACGCGGACAACGTGTTCATGCGCAAGACCTACCTGTTCGGCGCCGAGGCACGGTGCGCCGGCGGGTACGGGCTGTGGCAGATGAGCTACGGGTCGACCGGGCAGGGCTGATCGAAGGCAGCTTTTGAGCGAGAAGCTGTTGAGCCCTTGAGCTGAGAGATTCCGGCCGCGCAGCGGCCGCTGACCAAAGCTCAACAGCTCAACAGCTTCAAGCTGAACCGCTAAGTGAACGGAGTGAACGCATGATTGTCATCACATCGAAACGAGAGGGCTTCCGCCGCTGCGGCGTGGCCCACGCGGCCGGGCCGACCCAGTGGCCGGACGACCGGTGGACCGAGGCGGAGCTGGACGTGCTCATGGCGGAGCCGATGCTCACCGTGGCCCAGGAGGCCGATGATCCGCCGCCCGGTGACGCCATCCCGCCGCCGCTTGGCCTGGTGGAGGACGAGGACGACCCGGCGGTGATCGAGGTGGATCCGCCCGCCGCGCCGGAACCGTATGAGATAGAGTTCGACGAGCCGGCGCCGGAGACGGCAACGAAGAAGACCGGCAGGAAGAAGGGATGAACAGCAGCTTTTGAGCGAGAAGCTTTTTAGCTCTTTAGCTTCAAGTCAGCGGCCCCTCGGGCCGGAAGGATCAAGCTGAACAGCTTCAAGCTCAACAGCTCCCCGGAGGGGAAAACAATGCCCTACGCCACCCTGACCGAACTCCTCGAACGCATCCCCGAGGGCGTGCTCATCGATCTGACCGACGATGCCGCGGCCGATGCGGTTGACACCGACAAGGTCGACCGGGCCATCGGCGACGCGGACACCGAGATCGACAGCTACCTCGGCCGGCGCTACCCCCTGCCGATCGATCCGCCACCGCCGCTGCTGGTGCGGCTGTCGCTCGACCTGGCCACGGAGGTGCTCTACGGCCGGCGGGCGCACGTGGACACGCCCGATGCAGTGACCAGGGCGGCGCGCACGGCCCGGTCGATCCTGGCCGACATCGCAGTGCGCAAGGCCGACCTGCCCGGCCTGGCCGACACCACCGCGGGCGCGGGACCGTCCGGCGCCAGCTTCACCGCTGACGGCCGGCTGTTCACCCGCAGCTCGCAGCGGGGGCTGTGATGCTGAGCGCCATTGCCACGGCCATCAAGGAGCGGCTGGAGGGGTTGGCCGCGTTCAAGGTGGTGGAGCGCGGCTTCAGCCGCCGGGCCCTGCAGGCGCCGCCGGCGGCGGTGTTCTTCCTGGCCGCGGACGAGCTGCGCACCGACATGCCGTCGGCCACCCGCCGGCTGGAGTGGGACGTGGTGCTGCTGGTCAGCTATCTCGACCCGGAAAAGGGCCAGGCGGCCATGGAAACCCTGATCGACCAGGTGCGGCCGGCCTTCACCAACTGGCGACCGGTGGCGGTGGGCAGCCTGCCGGCCAGCGTGCCGCGCATTCGCTTCGAGGCCACCGAGGACACGCTCCTGATCTACTCCGTGCGGGTGGTGATGGACGTCTTCCCAAACACAATCGGCTGAGAACAGCCGCAGGAGAAAATCATGAGTGCACCATTCTCTTTCATGGGCAACAGCAACGTGCTGATCGACGTCCTCACCGACGAGGGCGCATCCACCGGGCTGCAGCTCAAGGGCAACTGCCCGAACCTGACCATCAAGGGCGACAGCGAGCGCATCGAGCAGCTGGGCACGGGCCGCGACAACTTCGGCCAGGTGATCGCCTCGGTTACCTTCCCCAAGCCGATGAGCCTCAGCTTCACCCTGGACCAGGTCGACGCGGACATGTTCGCCATGGCCTTCTTCGGGACCAACAGCGCTTTCTCCCAGGCCTCCGGCACGGTCTCCGAGGCCCAGGAGATCACCTCCATTCCGGACAAGTGGGTGCCGCTGGGCAAGTACATGGTGAGTGACGTGGTGGTCAAGGACGAGGCCACCGGCCTGGTCACCTACGTGGCCGGCACCCACTACGAACTCAACCCGCGGCTCGGCCTGATCAAGGCGATCAAGGGCGCGGCCGGCGGCATTGCTGACAACGCCAAGCTCGACGTGACTTACACGCACGCCCAGATCACGGGTTCGCAGATGGCAGCCATGACCAAGACCAACATCCGCTGCCGGCTGGTGCTCGATGGCCAGAACTACGCCGACGGCCGCAACTTCATCCTCGACATCTACCAGGCCAGGCTGGCGCCGAGCGGTGACTTCCAGTTCCAGGCCGGATCGGACAAGAAGTTCATGGAGGCCCAGTTCGAGGCGACCATGGAGACCCCGAGCGGGGGCACGGAACCGTTCAAGCTGACCTGGCTGTCGTAGGGGCTGCGCCCCTGCGAGCTGTTGAGCTGGAAGCTGTCAAGCTGTTGAGCTTGCAGCTTCCGGCCGCGCAGCGGCCGCTGGATAAGAGCTAAAAGGCTGAAGGGCTTCACGCTCAACAGCTCTCAGAAGGAGAAGACATGGCGAAAGAAATACCCTTCCTGGGCAAGACCGTGGTGGTGCGGCAACTCACGGTGCGGGAGACGGCCGAGTTTTTTGACAGCATCGGGTCGATGCGGGTGACGACCGCGGACCTGCTGATGCACCGGGCGCTGCCGGCGGCGGTGGTGTGCACGGCGACCGGGTTGACGATCGACGATCTGACCGGCGACGTGACGCCGTCGGAGCTGGTGGGCCTGTGGGAGGCGGTGGAGCAGGAAAACCCTTTTTTTCTCCAGACGATCGAGCGGTTCGCCGCGCTGGAACAAGGGGGAGCCGCCAGGATCCAGGCGACAGCATCCGCGCCGCCGCCTGTCAGCTCGCCCGATCCGGGTACGGCGCCGGCCTGATCGACTGGCCCTGGTCGTGGTTCGAGGCGGCGTTAAAGCTGGCTCAAAGCCGGTTTTAGTCAGTCGTGGACAGGCAGAGGGAACAACAGAGAAGGACAGAGAAGTCGGTGAAGGTTCATGGCAAAGCAAACCTCCCTTGAGATCAGCATAGCGGTCGACTCCGCCCGGGTCAAAAGCAACCTGGACCGGGTCCAGGCCGCGTTTCGGACCGCGACCTCGGGGATCAATGCCTCGCTGGCCTCGATCAAGGGCTTTGCCGACCTCAAGAAACAGACCGAGGCCACGACCAAGGCCTACGGCGAGGCGCAGCGCAAGGTCGCCGACCTGGCGCGCGAGATCAAAACCGGCGCCGGCGGTGCGGCCCTGGCCAAGGATTTCGCGCTGGCCAAGGTCGAGGCGGGCCGGCTCAAGCAGACCCTGGAAGGGCAACAGGTCGCGTTGCACCAGTTGCGCCGGGCTCTGGCAGACGGCGGGGTCGACACGGCCAAGCTGGGCGCTGAACAGGCCAGGCTGCGCGGCCAACTCGTCCAGACCACCACCTCGTTCCAGAGCCTGTCCCGCGCGGCCAATGCCCGCGACGTCCTCGGGATCAACCGGCACGCCGAGATTCAGGCTGAGATCGCCAAGACCAGGGCCGCCTACAAGGCCCTGGCCCAGTCCGGTCAGGCATCCGCCCGTGAGCAGGCCCAGGCTTGGGTCGCGATGCAGGACAAGGTCAAGGAGCTGCGCGAACAGATGGGCGGCTTTGGCCGGGCCATTGGCGAGGTCAAGGTCGAGCTGATCGCCTCGGGAGTGGCCTTTGCCACGTGGGGCCGGGGCGTGGTCGGCGCGATCCAGGAGGCCATCCGCTTCGAGGCGGCCTTTGCCGACGTCAAGAAGGTGGTCGATGGCACGCCGGCCCAGCTGTCCGGGCTGTCGCGGGAGGTCATCGGCCTGGGCCGGTCGATCCCGGTGGCGCATGCCGGCCTGGCCCAGATCGCGGCCATGGGCGGGCAGATGGGCCTGCCGGTGGCGGAGATCGGCGCGTTCACGCAGGCGGCGGCCGCCATGGGCACGGCCTTTTCGATCCCGGCCGAGCAGGTCGGCCAGGCGGTGGGCACGCTGAAGTCCATCTTTGGCCTGACCATCCCGGAAGTGGTGGGGCTGGGTGACAACATCAACGTGCTCGGCAACACCATGGCCACCAACGAGGCGGCCATCATCGACGTGCTCACCCGCATCGGCGGCTCGGTGAAGGTGTTCGGCCTGGCCGAGGAGAAGGCGGCGGCGCTCGGCGCGGCCATGCTGGAGCTGGGGCAGTCGCCGGAGGTGGCCGCCACCAGCATCAACACCCTGCTGTCCAGGCTGCAGACCGCCAACGTGCAGACGCCGCAGTTCAAGGAGGCGCTGGAATCCATCGGTCTGTCGGCCGAACAGATGGCGGCCATGGTGAGCGAAAAGCCGCAACAGGCCATCGACACCCTGCTGGAGACCCTGGGCCGCCTGGGCAAGCAGGAGCAGGCCGAGGCTCTGACCAGGCTGTTCGGCTCCGAGTACCAGGACAACATCGCCCTGCTGGTGCAGGGGGTGGACAGCTACCGAAACGCCCTGGCCGCGGTGGACGACCAGACCAAGGTACTGGGATCGACCGAGCGCGAGGCCGCCGAGCGCAACAAGACCACCACGGCGCAGCTGCAGCTGCTGAAGAACACCTGGGCCGAGGTGGCCATCAACGTGGGCAACGTCTTCCTCCCGGCCCTGAACACGGTGGTCGGGGTGCTGCGCGAGGTGACCGGGTCCATCGCCACCCTGGCCGAAAGGTTCCCCGGGCTGACCCAGGCGCTGACCCTGGCGGCCGGCGCGGCCACGGTGTTTTTCGCGGCCTTCGCGGCGCGCAAGGCGATCATGCTCGCCTTTGGCGGGGAGATACTGAACACGGTCGCGGCGCTGAAGAAACTGGGGCCGGTGCTGGCCGACGGGGTCAAGGGCCTGAACGCCCTGGGCACGACCGCCACCACGGTGCAGGGCGCGCTCGGCCAGCTGGGCGCGCTGCTGGTAGCCTGGGAGTTGGGCCAGTGGGTGGGCGAGATTCTCGGCTCGTTCGACGTGGTCAAGAAGGGCGCCCTGACCATGATCCACACCTTTGACCTGCTCCGGCTGTCGGCACAAAAGGCCTGGGCCGTGCTCACCGGCGGCGATGTCGGCGCGGTGGAACGGCAGATGGAGGCGGCCAAAACGGCGTACAGCGAGATGCTCGCCGAGATCGACAAGAAGGGGCAGGAGAGCACCGATCAGGCCAGGAAGCAGGTTGACGAGCGGGTGGCCAAGCCGCAGGAGGATGCCGCCGCCAGGGAGCAGGCCGCCAATGACGCGATCATGGCCAAGCAGGCCGAGGACGTCAAGAAGATGGCCGAGGAGCAGCAGGCGGCGCGCGAGGCCAAGCAGCAGGCCGAGGAAGATGCGAGGAAACAGGCCGAGGATGAGCGGGCCAAGGAAGAGGCGGCGCGCCTCCAGGCCGAGGAAGCACGGAAGCAACGGGTCGCGATCGAGGCCCCGGCTCCGGCCAGGCCTGAACCGGTGCGGGCTCGGCCTGCCGCCGCGGTCCGTGCCCTGCCGCTGCCCGAACAGCAGGAGGAGCAGCGCCAGGCGACCGAACTGCAGGCGGCCGACCTGCGCCGCATGGAAGAGCGGGCCGAGGCGGAACGGGCGCAACGTGAAGAGCAGGCCGCCGAACGGCGTGCCAGGGCGGATGATGCGGCCGTTGCCTCTGCCGCGGCCAGGGAGCAGCAGGAGGCCGGGGCCGAGGCCATGCGCGCCAGGCGCGACGAAGCCCGCCAGTCCTCCGCCGACCGGGTCCGCGAGGCCGAGGAAGCAGCGGCCGCGGCTGAAGAGCAGCGCCAGGCCGATGCCGCCCGGGCCGCCGAGGAGCAGGCCGCGCGGTTCGAGCAGCTGCAGGCGGAGCAGGAGCGGGCCGCCGAGGATCGCATGGCCACAGAGCAGCAGGCCACGGAGAAGGCGAAGACCATCTTCGAGCGGTACGCCGACCGGGTCAAGCAGCTGCAGGGAGAGATCGGCGACCGGGAGAAATCGCTCAAGGATGACCTGGCCGAGATGGATCCGTTCGCCGACGAGGCCACCAAGTGGCAGCGGCGCGCGGCCGAGGCCAAGAACTACGAGAAGGCGGCCAAGGCCGCCATGGAAGCCGGCGACCTGGACGAAGCGCAGGAGGCGGCCGACGAGGCGCGGCGCCTGTATAAGCAGCTCGCCTCCGGCGCGGAAGGCGTGGACAAGGAGGCAGCCAAGCGGCTCGCCTACGGCGGCGTGCGCACGGTGGGACAGCTCGGCCTCGATGCGGCCCGGGCCGCCAGGGAGCAGGAAGGCAAGCTGGCCCAGGTGGATCTGCGCCAGATCGACGGGCTGAACAGCCAGCTGATGGCCGCGCTCGCCGGCAAGCTGGGCGAACTGGCCGGCGCCCCGGGCGCCCAATCCGGACCGGGCCGCGACGGCAAGCCGACGCAGGTGCACGAGATCAAGCTGGGCGGGGCGCGGCTGCAGGGTGCTCCCGGGGATGTGGCGGAGTTTATTCGGCAGTTGGAGATGGCGGGGATGGCCGCATGATGACGCGGCCAGCTTTTGAGCTTGAAGCTGTTGCGCTTTTGAGCTTCCGCTTTCCGGCGCGCAGCGCCGCTGATGTCAACCTCAACCGCTAAACAGCTCAATGGCTATACAGCTGGGATCCATCACCCTGCCCACCGACCTGCACTGGTCCGATGAATTCGACTGGACCCCGGTGGCGCAGGAGACCGAATACACCCTGGCCGGGGCGCTCGCCATCGAGACCGGGGTGAGGCAGGCAGGCCGGCCCATCACGCTCGAGGGCGGCGAGGACCGGGCCTGGGCCACGCGCACCACGGTGCTGCTGCTGCAGGCCGCGGCTGCCCTGCCCGGCGAGACCATGACGCTCACGCTCAACGACGCCCGCACCTTCACCGTGGCGTTCCGGCACAGCGACGGGGCGCCGGTGGAGGCGCGGCCGATTGTGCCGTTCAATACGCCGGCGGCTGGGGATTGGTATGCGATTACCCTGCGGCTGATGACGGCGTGAGCGCTGCGCGCAGGCTTTCAGGCTGTAGGCTTTTCGGCTGTAGGCCAACAGCTTCCGGCACTCTGGGCCGATTGACGGGCGAAAGATTTTTCGCCCCTACAGCCTAAACCCCTACAGCCTAAAAGCCTAAAGCGGACCCGCTATGCCAATCACCACCGAAGACGTCAAGCTCCGTGCATCCCAGCGCCTCACCGACAACGACGACGGCGGCGGCTACATGATCTCGACCGAGATCATCGACGGCGCGATCAATAACCTGTTCAACGATATCAGCCGCCTCGATCGCACCTATGGCCGGGTGAGTCTGCGCAAGCTGTTCCTGCACGTGGACACCGAGGACACTGAGATGTACTCGGGCGCGCACATGATCATCAGCGAGCTTGCCCAGGATCCGAACATCCAGGTGGCCCTGTTCCGCACCGAGGCAGAGTCGGACACTCGCCTGCAGGCGCGCAACCGGCTCGAATCCTACGTCACCCTCGGGCCGCGGTTCCAGGGGTGGCTGTGGGGCGATCAACCGGCCGGTTCGCGCTCGCTGCTCATCTTCCAGCCCAAGGGCGCCGAGCCGCCGGAGATCGGCGCGGTGCTCTGCCTGTTCAACAGCAAGGGGAGCGCCTCGGAGTACCGCCAATACGTGCGGGTCATGAAGGTCGAGGCCAAGGAGCAGACCTTCACCGATGGCAACGGGCCGTTTGCCCGTACGGTGCTCACGGTGGAAATCGGGGATCCGCTCGAGGTGACCTTCGTCGGCATCGAAATGACGCGGTTCGACACTATCCCCACCTCGATCTACAACACCATTGTCAGCGACGCGGCCAAGTACTACGGCGTCATGCACCCGACCACGGCCATCAGCCCGGGCGACGTGACCATCAACGTGGACTCGATCTACACCCAGCTGGTGCCCACCAGCCAGGCGGAGACGCCCATGCTCGGCCAGACGCCGGGCGAGGTCGGGCCGATCACACAGAGCGGGGCCACCACCACGGTGAGCTTTACCACGCGCACCTGGACCACGCTCAACCTCGGCCAGGCGTTCGTGCCCGGAACGCTCGCGCTCACTGTGGGCAGCACGGTGTATGCCGATGCGGGCAACGGCGTGCTCATGCAGGGCAGCAACCAGGCGGGCACCATCGAGTATCCCCTGGGCAAGATAACGTTCTCGCCCGGCGTTACCGGCGCCGTGTCCGCGACCTTCGACCCGGGCGCGGCCATGGCCGTGACCCCGTCAACGCTCATGGTGCCGGTGTTCGCTGCCAGCCGCGGGTACAATTACGTGGCTATCCTCTGGCCACCGCCGTTGCCCGGAACGATCATGGTCGACTACATGGCAGAGGGCAAATGGTACCGGCTGCGCGATGATGGGACCGGGTTCCTGGTGCCGGACATCGAGAATACCGGCACCGGCCGCATCGACTATACGCTGGGCCAGGTGGCCCTCACCGCCGCGGCCCTGCCCGACGTGGACACGCCCATCCTGTTCCGCTGGGGCAATCCGGTGGAGACCGTGCGCATGCAGGGAGCGGTGACCATCGAGGTTGACCCGGTGTCACACACCCTGACCGGAACGCCGGTGGCTCCGGGTTCACTGACCATCACCTGGCCGGTGGGCGTATCGACCACGGCCACGGCCGCGGACAACGGATCAGGCGTGATTACGGGCGACGCCAGCGGCTGGATCAATTACGGCACCGGTCAGATCGAGTTCACGCCCACGGCGGTGCCGGTGGCCGGCAGCGACTATACCTTCAATCACGATAAGTACGCGCCGCAGACGCACACGGCCACCACCGCCAGCTTCGCCCTGCCGAACGCGCCGATCAAGCCTGGCAGCGTGGCCCTGGACGTGCCGGTGACCATAGCCGGCTGGACCCACACCTACAAACTGCGCGACAACGGCAGTGGCGCCATGTCCGCCCCGGGGTTCAGCGCCACGCTCAGCCAGGCGCGGGCCAGCCTGAAGGACGCGCAGAGCTACACCACGGAAACCGGCCCGGGCGAATACACCAGCGGCACCTACACCGGCGGCGCTGAGGACGAGAGCAGCTTCGCCCTGGACACCAACGAGGAGACGGTCACCCTCATCGCCGGCGGCATTTCAGCCACGGTCGACTACGTGACCGGCCAGGTGGTGCTTGACCTGAGCACGGCCACGGCCAGCAAGGACACCATCCGCGCCCGCGCCCGCTCGACCGAGGCGACCGCCACCACCATCGACATCACCGGCAGGGGGATCATGTAATGCCCACCTATAGCGCCACGGTCGCGCTGCCTTTCCGGCGCACGACCGAAACCAGCGAGGCGAAGAGCGCCACCGCGACCGATTACGAGCAGATCCGGGAGACCATCGCCGCGCCGACCGCACCCGGATCCATCACCTGCCGCTATGCCCTCTCCGCAGCCGCGGCGGAGACCGCCACCGAGACGGTGCCGGTCAAGCCATTTGTCATCCGGCTGACCAAGAATGCGGTGTCGTTGCCCATCGTGCCCGGCAGTATCGCCTTCACCTGGGCCGGCGCACGCTACGTTGACCGCATGGGCAGTATCTTCCGCAACCCGGACCCGGCCACCGGTTTGGGGGTGCTCTGTGGCACGGTCAACTACCTGACCGGTGAGGTCAGTCTCGACGTGTACGACGGCGGCAGCAACAGCATCACCGTGCACAGCCTGGCCGGCCGGCTGGGCTCGCAGTACGTCACCGAGGTGACCTTCAGGACCCCGGGCGCGCCGCTGCGGCCGGGATCGCTGACGTTCGCCTGCATCACCATGGAGGGCGAGCGGCTGTCTGCCGTTGCCGGCTTTGACGGCAACATCACCGCCACCCTGATCCGCGGCGGTGTGGATCACGAGACCGGAGTGGTCACGCTCGGGTTTGGCGAGCTGGTGGATGCCATCGGCAACGAGAGCGAGGACTGGTACAACGCCGACCTGGTCGACGACGATGGCAAGGTGTGGAAGCCGATGCCGGTGTATGCCGACTCGATCACCTATGCCTGCGTGGTCTATTCCTACATCCCCCTGAACGCGTCGCTGCTCGGCCTCAACCCGGTGCGACTGCCGTCTGACGGCCGCGTGCCGATCATCAAGCCGGGCGACGTGGTCGTGATCCACAACACCGACACCATGATCATCTCCGGCACGCCCACCGGCGGCCAGACCATCACCCTGCCGCGCGCGGCCGACAGCGTTGAGATCTATGACAGCGCAGAGCCGCCTTTGCGCGTGCCCAGCTCCATGTACGCGCACGAGGAGGGCAGCGCCACCATCACCATCGATGCGGTGAACAACGATTTCTCCGGCTACACTCTGCCGCTCGTGGCCATGCACAAGATCGAGGATATGTCCCTGGTCTCCGGGACGCAGATCAACGGTCAGCTCAGCCTGGCCGCAGGGGTGAGCAACGCCTATCCGGTCACCGGCACCTTTGTCTCGAGCGCACTGCTGTTCGGTGATTTGCAGGCCAGGTACTACGGCCTCTTTGATCAGAAGACCTGGGGGAACACCTTCAGTGACGACCTGAGCGGCGACCAGGCAAATGCCAGTTTCAACGAGATCGACTACCCGATCGTGGTCAAGAACAGCGGCGCGGTGACCGAGCGCTGGGCGCTGGTGTTCGACTCTGCCACCCACTTCAATATCGTGGCCGAGCAGCGCGGCATTGTCGGCGACGGCTACACCACCAATGATACCCAGCCGGTGAACAACGCCACGGGCAAGCCGTATTTCTTCATTGACTACCGGGGCTGGGGCAGCGGCTGGGCTGCTGGCAACGTGCTCCGGTTCAACACCGACGGCGCCAGCGCGGACGCTTGGGTGGTGCGCACGACCCTGCAAGGCCCGGAGACCGAGCCGTATGACCACATCACCCTCAACCCGCGGGGGGATGCGCGCTGATGGTTCTCGTGCCCCCGTGGTCACCGCGCACGCATAGCACGACCTTGCAGGGGCCGGTGGCCGAGCCGAACGACCAGTTCACCATTCAGATTCGAGGGGATGCAGAATAATGGCTATTCCGAAAGTGTACCGATGGGACGATGCCAACGCTCCGGTATTGAACGGATTGAGTGGCACGCTCGTCAATCTGTTGAAAAAGTGTCTGGTGGATGGGTACGACATTGCAACGCCAGCAGGATGGACGCTTGAATTCGAGGACCAGACAACAAACAAAGCTGTATTTCGCCCCAACCCATCAAGCGGCAACGGGCATTTTTTACTGGTAAGCGACAATGCCAACGCCAACGCCACCGCAACCGGCTACGAGTTAATGACGGCGATTGACACTGGCACTGGCAAGTTTCCAGCTACAGACCAGTATTGGGTGAAGTCTGGCGCGAATACATCCGCGACAAGGCGGTGGTTGTGCGCGGCAACTGATACATTTTTTTATCTCTGTGTGTACCACCAGACTGCAAGTAACGAGGAACCAGTGGGACGCCTTGATGGCACGACCAACAGGGCGGCGTTGAGCCTGATGTTCTTTGGCGATCTGGCGCAAACAGCAGTTGACGACAATTTTGCAACCATTATAGGCATCGGCAGGAACAACCTCAACACAGGGACATACGCCGGCTCAGTGTATGGCCTGACTGTTCTTGAGGCGGCGATTGGGGCCGCTGGGAATGCAGAACTGGTGTGCTGTCGTGATAAAACTGCCTTATCATCGGCGAAGACAATGACCTATATTCACCCAGGCGGGCCTTCTGTACGGACTCGCAAAGGCCAAGGTTATCATATTCACGAAGGCCCTGAATTCAACGGCGGATTAAACATTTCCAAAGTGCTGCTTGCTGATGGCTCGACCTATGCTTTGCGCGGCGCTCTCCCTGGGCTCTTTGTTCCCGGGCATAGTTGCTTGGCTTTTCCCAATGGGCTGTCAGAAATAACTGTGGACACTAGGCGATTCATCCAATTGCCTGCATTTGGAGTGCAGACCCCAACAGCATACGTCAACGTCAGAAGTTTTCTGCTTGAAGTTGGGGTAGACTGGTAATGATTGCTGATTTTACCTTCGAGCGGCTCGGCATTGAACCGGGAAGGGCTGATCGACACCGCCTCGCGGGCACGGTCACCGTTGATGGCAGCCCTGCACGCCGGAATATCTTTGTGTGCGACCGGCGGACGCTTGCCTATGTGGCGGCCACAACCAGCGACCCGGTAACCGGCGCATGGGAAATCTCTGGCTTGCCTGAGTATCCAGAGGGGTCGCTGATCGTGCTGGCGCTTGACAATACCGCCACCTACAACGCCGAGGTGGCGGATTATGTCAGCCAAGTGGCAACGGCTGGGGTGTGATTTGTGGTCTATGAGCCGCCCCTCGGCAACAGTATCGCGCTGTCGTTCAGGCCCGGCTACACCCGGCCCCTCGGCGGCGCTATCAGGCTCAACTTCGGCGTTGATGTCGAGGTGCCGACGCCGATCCGGCCGGATGGGTCGCGCCTTTCCTGGGGCCGACTGCGGCGGGCCGATGGCGCTCTCCGCACCTCATGGCTCCCCTTTACGGGCATCGCCCGCTCGATCCGCATGCCGGTGGTCCATGGGACCGTGGTGGCCACGGCAGACACCCGCCTCCCCTGGTCCGGGGCGGTGCCGGTGCATCCAGACCCGACCCGGGCAGGCTGGGCGCCTCTGGACCATCACCAGCAACAGCGTCGGTCTGTGTGGATCAGCCTCGAACCGCGCGGCCGCGACTACCGAGCCGCCTGGGAGCGGCCGCAGCCGCGTGACCAGGAGGCCGTGGTCCCCTGGTGGGGCGGCGCCGACATGCGCCTGGATCACGAGCACCGTGCGGGCTGGGGAGAGCTGGCGCCGTTCGATCGCCGACTGGCATCTCCATGGATCAACACCCTGCGGACTCCGGACGCCTTTCGGCGCTACTACTGGGGCCGCGAGTTGTACGAGCGCATCTGCCGCCGCGCCTACCAATACCCGGCCGGCGGGGCGCTCGACTTCAACCTGGTGGTGCCGCTGTCCCGGGTGGATGACGGCGATCACATCGCCTTCCGCTTTGACCAGTTGGTCTATGACCTGCGCTGCACCCAGCGCGAGCCCTCGGGCTGGCGCGACAACTACATCTACGTGCGGCCGCCGCTGGGCAGCTGGCCGGTGGCCCCGCACCTCAAGGTTTGGTGGACGATGAACACCGCGCAGATGAGCCGCCTGTCTGACAACGCCCCGGTGGAGGTGTTCAGCCTTGACCTCTCGGCGGACATTGACAGCTGGTGCTGGAGTTTTTCCGCGCGCGTGCCCGAGGCGAGTCTCGCCCTGGTCATGCCGCTGGACGAGCCCGTGGCCGTGGCAGTGGACATCAATGGCCACCAGTGGACCGCGCTCGTCGAGGGCTGGAGCGAGGCGCACAGCTTCGGCCGGCGCGAGTACACCCTGCGCGGCCGCTCGCAGACCGCCATGCTGGCCGAGCCCTATGCCCCGGCCCGGGCCGGCAGCAACGCGGCCCAGACGCTGGCCCGCCAGCTGGCCGAGGCCGAGCTGCAGTACACCGGCTACACGCTCGACTGGGACCTGGTCGACTGGCTGGTGGGCGCGGGTGCGCTGTCGTATTCCAACGCCTCACCGATCAAGGTGATCCAGCAGATTGTCGAGGCGGCCGGCGGCCGGGTGATCAGCCATCGCACCGACAAAGAGCTGCGCGCCCTGCCGCGCCTGCACAGCCTGCCCTGGACCTGGGGCGCGGCCACGCCGGATATGGGCATCAGCGACTACGTGGTGCGCCAGCTGCGCCGCGAGTACGTGCCCACGCCGGTGGTCAACGCGGTGTTTGTCAGTGGCGAGCACCAAGGCGTGATGACCAAGATCCTGCGCGCGGGCACGGCCGGGGACCTGCTCGCACCAATGATCACGGACGCGCTCATCACCGCGACCGAGCCGGCGCGTGAACGGGGCAAGCTGGCCATCGGCCAGAGCGGCAAGTGGAGCAAGGAGTCGCTGGAGCTGCCGCTGACCCGTGCGGCCTCGCTGCCTGGCCTCTTGGAGATCGGCCAGCTGATCGAGATGGAGGAGCGCGGCACCCCCTGGCGCGGCCAGGTGGTGGGCGTGCGCGTGAGCTGCGACTTTGGCCGCGGCCTGCGCATCAGCCAGCAGATCGACGTGGAGCGCTACCGTGGGGATTAACGTCTGGCGCCGCTTCGGCGATCTGATCAAGCCGCCGGCCGAGGAGGTGGTGACTGTCACCACCGTGCACGGCGACGGCACGGTGACGGCCACCACCGTGGGCGGCGGGGCGGTGCGGCTGCGCTGCGCCATCGAGGTGACAGCCGGGGACAAGGCGTTTGCGGCGGCTGGTGAGGTTCGGGGGGTTGCTCCGGTGCTGTCGTATTTTGAGATCGAGATATGATTAGGGGTTGCTGGTATACCTGCGGGCGACTCCGTCATTGACGCAGCGTAGAACGATGTCTTCGATGTACCACTCGAATGCTGAGAGCCCTCCGGCCCTGACCTGCGTCTCCGCGCTGAAGCGAGCGGCGAATTTCGGTTTGTAGCGGTCTACGGCGTCACTGGCTCGGGCGTGCTGCTTCGCCGCCGTGTTGCCGAGGGCCACGTCTATCAGTAACTGCTCGCAGGCGGCGCCTTGTGTAATTTTCCCCCGTACAGTCAGGGTGTCGCCTACCTGCATGATCCCCGTTTCGACCGCGTAAGGTCCAACCTGCGTGGTTGTTGGCCTTGCGGCCAATGCGGACGTGGCGGTCAGGGCGACAATAGCCATGGTACAAATCGTTCGGTTCACGAATCCTCCTTGGTTGAAGTCGAGTTGTTGCAGTATAGGGCCCGCCGAGGGGGACAATCAAGGAGGAATTTGGTCATGGACGACCTGATTGCTGTCCCCATGCCCGTTATCCGCCCTGTTCCGTTAAAGACCAGGGGGCGAGTGTGGTGGCGGCGTGCGGTGGCGTGGTTGTGGTCTGCGCGGGTGTGGGAACTGGTTGAGGAGTACCGGTACACCCGGCCAACCGGGGAGGTGCTGGTGATCCCTGCCGGGTTTCGGACTGATTTTGCCAGCACCCCGCGCGCGTTTTGGCCACTGGGGATGGACCCCACTGGTATTCTGCTCGTACCCACGATCTTTCACGACTGGGGCTATAGGCATGACTGGTATTTTGATGACGCTGGCCGCCGATTCGGCGAGGGGGCAGGCAAGGGTTACCATGACCGGCTGCTGAGGCAACTTTCCGCCGAGGTCAACCAGATGGTGGTGCCCGGAGCGATCGCCTGGCTTGCCCTCGATGTGTTCGGCTGGCCGGCTTGGTGGATGGCATGCAAGCGCCGCACAGGTGGGGTTGATTTACAGGGCGTTTATCGAGGCTGACGCTGCGCTTCAAACATTCTTTTCCTCCCCTTCAACCACCCTTTCAAACTGCTTCTTCCGCCTTGTGTCCGGTTCAAAATCGCGCGCAAACTGGTTCAAAACCGCGCGCGCGGCTACAAGACGGATAAAAAAATCCTTGTTCGCATCAATACCCTCATCAGGGAAACGATGCGGACTCCGTTGGCGGGGATGGGAAAACCTGAACC
>Ga0265295_1004900_pt1 | contig 17607 bp, 13 predicted proteins | sample Munlansysbiofilm_FD_192503 | JGI IMG/M metagenome (GOLD analysis project Ga0265295, IMG submission 192503) | Leachate microbial communities from a municipal landfill in Southern Ontario, Canada - Methane capture system biofilm | ecosystem: Engineered > Solid waste > Landfill > Unclassified ...
CAACTCCCAACTCCCAACTCCCAACTCCCAACTCCCAACTCCCAACTCCCAACTCCCAACTCCCAACTCTAGTTCACTCCCCACTCCACACTCCCAACTCTTCACTCCTCACTCTCCCCCCAACTCTATTTAAAATCACTTTTACGTCTTTCTTTCTTTTCAGAAGTTTCGCGTTTTCCTTTTAATCTGTTCTCGATTGAGGCTTTTGATGGTTTTGTTTTGACACGCTTTTTATGTTTTTTTAGCGACTTATTTATCAATTCATAAAATCGAGTAATAACATTTTCTTTATTTTTAAGTTGAGATCTATCTTCTTGTGAGGATAAAAATAAAATGCCATCATTATTAATTCGCGACTTTAATTTCTTTAGTATAGTGTTTTTTTGTTCTTCGGAAAGAATTTGAGAATTTAAAACATCAAAACGGAGTACTGCTTTAGAATTAACTTTGTTAACGTTTTGTCCACCTGGACCAGAAGCTCTAACAAATAAAAACTCAAGTTCAGTATCAAGGCTTCCATATTTAATAATCTCATCGTTCATTATCGTAAGGGTTTTAGCAAATATTCGAGACCGTTTAGCTGAATCTCATACATTGTATGAAGTAGCATTCCCAAATTCCCAGCTGGAAACCCTTTTGCGTGATACCAAACCAAATAATGTTCTGGAATATCACAAATCAATCTTCCCTTGTACTTGCCATAAGGCATTCGAGTTGAAACTAATTGTAATAAAATTGTTTTGTCCATAGGGGCAAATATAGTAAAAAGTTCAACGCATAAGTTGCTGATTATTTATAAAATTATGTTGATTGCTCCAATTATTCAAATATAAAATTTTATTTTTTCCTATCCTTATGGCACTCTTTTTGAATAAAAAGTTTTATCTTCGTAAAAAATATAAAATGAAAAAATTTATAATATTATTATCAGTTGTTTTTATTGCTACAGCCGCTTACCCACAGTCTGTTGCTGTAAAAAAACCAATGGGGCGTTTTTGGTATAACTGTTTAACTAAACGTATCGAAAGTCCAAAACGTGATGAACGCAGGATGAAAAAAGGATCACGAATTATCAAACGAAAAGATGTCTCATCAAATCAACTTTATAAACTTTCGCTTATTTTTCAACAAGATGAATATCGTTTAGGATTTGTAAAAAAGGCTTACCCAAGCGTTACAGATAAATCGAACGCAATAATTTTATGCGATGCTTTTGAGAAGTTTTCACACCAAACAATTATGTGGGAATATATTAAGCAGCAAAATCCTCGTTATGGGATTGAAGCAACAGATATAAACTCCTTTCAAGATTATCTTACAATGAGAGACAGAAAAAAAGACCGACAATACGATAAAGATAAAAAAACAGATGGCAATGACAACAACAAAAATACTGATAATGAGAAAGAAACTGAAGTTCCAGAGCCAGAATCCAAAACAGAAATAGTTGAAAAACCCGAAAAACCTATTGACAAACCCGAAGTCGAAAAAGAAATAATTCAGGAAGAAAATAATACCTCATCATCTGAAAAGATTATTTTCCCTAATGCTGCAATATATTCAGGAACTAATAAAGGTTGCGACAACTATCTAAACGACAAACAATTTGTTGCTTTTGCAAATACTGTATCTCAATTTGAAGATGACGAAGAAAAAGCAAAAATCTGTATGGAATATGTCTATACTTATTGTTTTACAACCGAACAGGTAATGAAACTTGGTGTTATCATAAAGTCTGAACCACATCGCTATATTTTCTTCAAAACTGCTTATCCTAAAGTATATGATAAAGATAATTTTTTACACGTAAAACAGGTCTTGACAACCGATAAGTTTATACACGGAATAAATGAAATCTACGAAGTTCCTAAATCGCCAAAACCTTATGGCGTACCATTAGAAGTTGTTGCTGAATCGTGTATCTTAAATGAGCAAGATTTCTCTAAAATCAAATCCGAAATTCGTAAGGAGACGTTCTCATCAACTAAACTTGAAGCTGCTCAAAGATTGGTAAAACAATATGAATGTATTGGTTCAGCACAGGTTAAAGAGCTGTTGCCTTTATTCTCACTCGAAACTGATAAGATAGATTTTGCAAAATTTGCTTATCCATATACAATCGATCCTAAAAATTACAATTTAGTAAGAGATTATTTTACCTCACAGGCTGGAAAAAATGCGATTAATGCGATTATGAATGAATAGGTTCTAAAATTAGGTTTTAATAGTTTAAGAAAGAAGCAGATTATTAAATACGATTTTCTTAGAATATTCATATATTTGCATTGGTTAAAAACTCTTTATGAAGTATTTTCTCCCGATATTATTTTTGTTATGCCCAAGTTTTGTCTTTGCACAAGACTATCCGCTTACTGGTCATTTCCAAAATCTTAACGAAAAGAGTATTTATTACAATGATATTTCAACTCTTGTTCGTCCAGCTACTGGAGTTGAAAATGCGATTTATGATAGTTTGATTTTTACAACCGTAACAAAATCCGATAAATCATGGTTAAACAGAAAGTTATTTCATGAGCATCTTGTCTTGTTGGAGGACGAACGGTTTAAATTATTACTCGACCCAATTATAGATTTTAGGCTGAATAGCAACGACCTTGTCGAAACTGGATATTTGAACACACGTGGAATTCTTTTAAGCGGTAATCTGGATTCAAAAATATATTTTAACACCTCATTTTATGAGAATCAAGGAATTTTTCCAATGCAAATTTATGATTATTACGAGTTTTACAGTGTAATTCCAGGTTACGGCAGAATAAAACCTTTAAGCAGAACAAACGAATATGATTTTGGCACCGCTTACGGTAATATTTCTTTTCGAGCGACTGAAAATTTGAATTTCTCATTAGGATATGATAGACTTTTTATTGGTGATGGATATCGCTCAATGATTTTATCAGATTTTGCTGCACCAATGATGTATTTTAAAACTTCTGTTAAATTCGGCAAGTTTGAGTACAACAATATTTTTACAAAAGCTCTTAATCCAAACTTTAACAATGTGATGGATTTTGATGTGCCAACAAGCATGAATAGTCGTTATCCATCAAAATATATTTCGTACAATACATTAACATATAAACTTAATAATTGGCAATTTTCTTTAATTGAAGCTCTTGTTATGTCGGATAATTTGCCTAATTGGAAAGTGCCAGCTTATACATTTTCGCCATTTTTTAGAACCGCTTATATTGATTATAAAAAGCAACTGACAAATAATCTTATTGGAGCTAATATTACATGGAGTAATCCAAGTATTGGAGTTTTTTATTCTCAATTTATGCTAGATTCTTGGTATAAAAATCATTCTCCTGATTTTGCACTTCAGTTGGGATATAAAAATTTTGATTTCTTAAATGTGCAAAATTTATATTTTCAAATGGAGATTAATTATTCTTCAGATTATATTTACACTCATCCAAATAATGAATTGTACTATGGACATTATAATCAAGCTTTAGCCCATCCTGCAGGAACAAATATTTCTGAGTTAATTATATTATCAGCCTACTCTATTAAGCGATTCGAGCTTGTTGGAAAAATCAATTTTTACTACGATTACACAGATTCTTATATATGCAGCGATTTGCGTAATATTGGATTAGTTATTCCCACAAGAACATATATATCGGGTGATTTTCTAAAAGCTGAGGCTCAGTTAATTTATAATATTAATCGTGCAAATAAATTACAAGTTTTTTGTTCTTGGGATATTATTATAAACCATCAAGTTTACGATACCTTAATGTTTTATCAATTGGGAATTCGTACTGCAATTCGAAGTAATTATTATGATTTTTAGATGAAAAGGATTATTGCACATATTATTTTTATAACACTTGCAACAGCGGTGCTTTCTCAGAATATTCCTGTGCGAGACCCTCATTTCATACGTGACATTGAAAAATCTTTACTGTCTTTAGATAAAAAACAGCATTCGGCAATAAAACCTTATTATTTTACCGACTATAAAGATGTATGTGTTGATTCTGCTCAATATGAAAAGAGTTTTTTATATTATGGATGGAAAAGTAAGCCGGATAAAAAGCCTTCATCCTTTTACGCATTACCTGTTTACCAAGTTTTCAATTGGTTTGATGATGATTTTGATTATCGTTATAATCTCCATTTTGGTGGATTATTTGATTGTTCTTTAGGCGAAAAATTTGGTGTAAGTTATCAATTATCTTCTTGGATTTTAGATGTCCCCGATTATCAAAAAGAAAAACTTTCAAGTACTATTTATTACAATCTTGGAAAAGCACTCCCTAATAAAAACAATATCTTAATTGAAAACGACATACATATAACATACTCACCTTATAGCTTTTTAAAGTTAGAATTGGCTAATTCTAAGATTTTTTATGGTGATGGATATAGATCTTTTTTACTTTCTGATTTTGCATCAAATTATCCGTATTTTAAACTTGAAACTTCATTTTTATCAATAAAATACTCTTGTGTTTGGGCTGTACACAAAACAATTTCTGCTAATCCTTTGGAAAATTATTATAAAAATAAGTTTGATGTTTTTCATTATTTAGATTGGAAAATCGGTAAGCGGTTTCATCTTGGGCTTTTTGAGGCAATTATTACTGTAAAAGATGATTTTTTTGATTTTGAATATTTTAATCCTATTATTTTCTTCCGCCCAGTTGAGTTTTCTCTTGGCTCTGAAGATAATGCTTTATTGGGAACTAATATGAAATTTATAATTAACGACCGAAATGCACTTTATGGTCAATTTGTATTGGACGATGTCATTGTTGGGCAGTTAATTAATGACATTCGACATAATGTTAATCCAGATTATACTGGCGAATATGGTTGGTTTGCAAATAAATGGGCAGCACAATTAGGATTTAAGTCTTATGATATATTTAAACTTGACAATATTGACTTCTTTACAGAAATTAATATCGCTCGTCCTTATATTTATTCTCATTCCATCTCGAAACAGAATTATTCACATAGTGCACAGGCACTAGCTCATCCACTTGGAGCAAATTTTATTGAGTCTGTGAGCGGGATTTCATATTTAGGTAAAAGATTTATGGTGGATGCAAAATTAATGTATGCAATTGTTGGGGCAGACTCGACTAATACGCATTTTGGACAGGATATTTATAAACCAACAATGGACGGGAATCAGGGGTATTCATATATTGTAAATTCTTTTGGGAACACAATTTTACAGGGTATAAGAACAGAAATGATTACTGGTAAAATAGATATTGGATTTATCCTGAAAGAAAATAAAAACCTGTCTATAAATCTTGGCCTTTTGATGCGTTATTCAAATCCTGAAATCGGACAAACCACAAGTCAAAACTTTGTTTACTTCGGCATAAAATCCAATTTTGTAAAAAGAGAAATGTTGTACTAAAAATCAAAAGAAAGAAAATTTAAACTATAATCGAATACACCGCTACCGCACGATTGCATCGTGTGGTTTTAAATCCTTTACAACACGATGCAATTGTACGGTAGCGGTGTATTAAAAACTTAGACAATTATTAATATCTTAAAAAAATTTAGTGGAATTCAAAACAAACGTAAGTGTTTTATTTGTAAATTGCCAATTATCTTAAAATCATATTTTATGAAAAAAAAGAATCTTCACATTGTGCTTATTTCAATATTATTAAGTGTCAACTTAGTTTTATTTGCAAAGCCTGTATCAATTCAAGAAGCTAAAAACACGGCAATAGAGTTTTACAAAACTAACACTCCCGACAAATTAGCTTATGAGATAACAAATTCAAAAACTATCAGAATTGCCGAAACTGATGCAATTGCAATATTTACTTTTGAAGCAGGCGGATTTGTCGCTATTTCACTTTTTGATGAGCTCAGACCATTAGTAGCATATTCTTTTACAGGACATTTAGATTTAGAAAACATGCCAGATAACGCAAACACTTGGTATATGAGTTCAGGACAAAAAATTGTTGAACAATCAAAATTAAATATTGACAACAAAAAAGCCTTATTAGAAAGACAATCCATTAATACTGGAAATTTTGTTGTAAATACTCAAAAGAACTCTTATCTATTGACTTCGCACTGGGGTCAAGGCTGCATTTATAATCAATTTTGTCCAGCCGATATAAATGGACCATGCGGACATTGTGTTACAGGTTGTGTTGCAACAGCAATGGCTCAAATTATGTATTATTGGAATTATCCTCAATTTGGAACAGGGTCACATTCATATCAAAGTAATTATGGTGTATTAAGTGCGAATTTTGGTGAGACCGAATATCTATGGGCTGATATGACAGATAATGTAATTTCTGAAAATACTGCCGTAGCCACGCTTATGTATCATCTTGGAGTTGCCGTAGAAATGGAATATACCTCGTCAAGCTCTGGAGCTGCAGTTCCAAATACTGCACTTCAAGATTATTTCTCATATTCTCAAAATCAGGAAAGTATTTATCTGGCGAATTACTCAACAAATGAGTGGATATCTATTCTTAAAAATGAAATAGATAATCTTAGACCTGTTCTGTATGTTGGTTATTCAGACATTGTTCCTGCAGGACACGCTTGGGTTTGTGACGGATATGATTCTATGGATTATGTCCATTTTAATTGGGGATATGGTGAGGGTTCTGACGGATTTTATGAAATGGGAAGTTTTATATATCCTGAAAATAATCATGCACAAATTAAAATTATGCCAATACCCGAAAATGATATAAAAGTTTCACAAATGCTATTACCATTCTCTCAAACTTTTACCGAAAGCTCTAATATAAAAGTGCTTGTTGAGAATTATAGCTTAACGCCACAAACAAATATCCCAATTTCTTATTCCGTAAATAATGGAACTGTATTTAACGAAACTATAAGTGCTACAATTCCTGCTTTATCATCATTAGTTTATGATTTTAGTACTGCTTATGATTTTTCGTTAACTCCTGGAATTTATTCTGTAAAAATTTATTCAGACTTACCACAAGACGCATATCAGGATAATGATACAATAATAACGGAAATCGAAAACATTACTTGTTCACAAACACCTTATGCTACAAGCTTTGACAATGCTGCCGAAAAACTTGGATGGTTAATTGAAGACTCAAACAACGACGGAAATACTTGGCAATTTAGCACCTTCGAACCATATAATGTTTTTTATTCTTCCAATACCAATCAGGCAAACGACTGGCTATTTTCACGATGTCTTGAGTTAGAAGCAAATAAATTGTATAAACTACAATTAGATTATCGGAGTACAGGAATGTATTGGGAACAGAATTTAAAAATTTGGTTAGGCGATGGTATTGAAAGCTCAAATATGCAAATATTATTAGACTCAGTTGTGAATTTTACTAATGCAGAGTATGAAACGAAAGACATTCTTTTTACAGTAAATGAAAACCAATCTTATTATTTGGGCATCAACTGTTATAGTCAGCCAGATATGTTGGTGGTATTGTTGGATAATATCTCAATTATAGAGTTAGCAGACCCTGATTTGGAGATAAGGTCGGTAGTTTTTCCAATAACAACTTGTGAGTTAAACTCCGAAATAATTACTGTAGAAGTCAAAAACTTATGCTCGCAAACTCTTGACAACATTCCTATCTCTTATGTAATAGATAATGCAGAACCAGTATCTGAAATAATTACAGATGAGATTTTGCCAGGTGAGAGTAAAGTTTTTGAATTTTCAAATCATGCAGATTTAAGTGATATTGGAGAACATTCAATAAAAGTATATGTCAGTTTAGCTTCTGATATAAATCGCGAAAATGACACAGTTTCTGTAATTATTAATAATATTGCAGGTTCTTATGCTCCTTACTTATGTGAGTTTGAAACCATTGATGAATACGAATTTTATATAATTGAAGATAATAATAACGACAATCACACATGGAATTACTTACCAACAGGAGGGAACAACTCTCCGGGTTGCGTTAGGTACGATTACAATGATTTTAGTGCGGCTGATGATTGGCTGATAACAAAATGTATATATTTAGAAAATGAATATATTTATAAATTAAGATTTGCATATAAAATTGAAGATGCAACTTGGTCCGAAAAACTTGAGGTGAAAATTAGTAATTCTCAAAATTCGAGTGATATGGAGAATCTCCTTATAGACTTGCCACTTATTACAAACAGTACGTACGAAACAGCAGAAATTACATTTCCTGTACCTATTGATGGATTTTATTACTTTGGCTTCCATTGTTATAGCGATATCCAAATGTTTAATCTTTATCTTGATGATGTTAGTGTTGATATTGATGAGATTAATAATATTGGGATAACTGAGAATTTGGATTTTATAATTTATCCTAATCCTACACACGATATTATTAATCTTAGGAATAATTCATCAAGCACAATCAACTGTCTAATAGAAATTTACAACATTCAAGGGAAGAAGGTGTTTGAAAAAGAAATGTATAAGTCCAATATGTCTATTGATATTAGTGAATTTAAAAAAGGAGTTTATACTATTAAAATTAATGCGGATAGCAAACTAATTGTAAAGAGAATAATAAAGTTGTAGTGGTTGTTAGCAGAACTTTGTGAGGGAAAATAAACGCAAAGTACGCAGAGGTTTTCGCAAAGGTAGCAAAGGAATAATTGCAATTTCTTCTCGGTAGTTCTCTGTGTAAGAATAAAAACTTGCACAGAGTTGAGCTGAGGAAACACTGAGCTCTTTTGTTTTCTTAGTGTTCTTTGCGTTTTCTCTTTGCGTCCTTGCGGTTAGGATTATATTTTTTATAACTTCAATCTACAATTTAATGCCGATTGTTCTTTTACAATTCTCTAGTTCAAATTCATTTGGGTTATCTTTAAATATTCCAAATAAAGCCGAACCACTACCCGACATTTGTGCATAAACAGCACCTTTTGCGTAGAGTTCTTGCTTAATTTTGCTCAAAATGGGATAATCTGGAAAAATTGATGCCTCAAAATTATTTTTAATATTGTTTTTCCATTCTTCGATTGGAAGATTTATTAATTCTGATAGTTTTTGTTCTGGCAAATGCGGCTTACAATTCTTATAAGCGTTTGCGGTATTTACACTTATATTTGGGAAACATAATAATATGTAATTACCTGATAAATCAAGTTTAATATCCGCCAAATCTGTTCCGATACCACTTGCAAAACTAGGTTTGTTTTTTATAAAAAATGCACAATCGGCACCTATTTGTGAGGCATATTTTATTAAAGTCTCATCATCAATGCCAATATTAAACATATCATTAAGCATTTTTAACGTAAATGCAGCATCTGCCGAGCCAGAACCTAATCCAGTACCAAAAGGCATATTTTTGTACAGTATAATTTTTACTGTCCCAACTTTATAATTATCGTTAATTAGTTTCCAAGCTTTGTAGCATAAATTTTGCTCTACTGGGCAATCAATTGCTATTCCTTTATTGATAAGTTCAAACTTTTTTGAAGGCAGTATTTCCAATATATCAGTATGATTTGCAGGATAAAAAACTGACTCGATATTGTGATATCCATCTGGTCTTTTGCCAATTATATCGAGACCAATATTTATTTTAATATTAGGAAAACTTATCATAGTTTAAAAGTAAAACAGAAATCTTAATACTATTCTTTAATTGCTTTTCGTTTTTTGAATTCAAAATAAATCCCACCAAACAATAATAAGAAAAACACAGCAGAACAAGCATAAGAAATAGCTACGCCTGTATGGTAAATTTTAGGTACAAACTCAAATTTTATTGTGTGTTTACCTGCTGGAACTCTCATCGCTCTTAATACATAATTTGCTCTAAAATGATCAACTTCCTCACCATCAACCGTAACAACCCAGCCGTGAGGATAGTAAATCTCAGAGAAAATTGCAAGCTGTTCTGACGAAGTATTAGATTCATAAATTACATAATCTGGAGCTACATCTGTTAATGTAATATTTGCGGCCGAATCAACTATCGGTTTTAATCCTTTTATCTGTTCAGCGTATTTTCTGTTTATAATTGCTTTATTGGATGGATCGAGTGTCTTAAGTTTATTAATCTCATCATTGGCAGTTTCAACCAACTCATAATCATTTACAAACCATGCATCGCCATAGTTGTGATTATTAATTAAAGCTTGACTACTAGGACTATATATTATATATTTTGTATTAAGCATATTCAAAATTGGTGTTTGTGCTTGTTGATCACACAAACCTTGTACCTGACCTTCATCAAAACCATTTTGAAAACCAGTTTTAACAAGATAATCTACCATTTGCATTTCACGCCACATTATAGAATCGTGCAGCTCTTGATAACGACGAAATTTTGCTCCACTATATCCACCAATAGATTTATGGTAAAAAGAAGTACTACCATCGTTAAAAGTGCTAACCGCCAAATTGCAAACCCGATAATGCGGATCACTGTCTGCTAAAATCATTTTGTCGGCATTAGACTTATCGAACGGCACTTCATATTTCCGTTTAGCAACAAAATTATCATCATTAAGATATCGCCTATTGACTGTCCACATATCTCCGAGAACAATTACCGCCATTGCAATTACCGCTATATTTGGCTTTATCTTTTTTCGGATTATTAAATAAACTACGCCTGCACCAAGAATAATAAACACTAATGAACGTGTAGCATCCTTTCGCACCATTGAGGCTCTATCTTCATAAACAGCATTTACAAAATCCGTTTTGAAAACTTCTTTCGCCTGATCGTATTGTGGGTCTTTAGGAAAAGCTCCTCCAAGATAATTTGCCATCTCAATCTCACTTTTATTTGCACCAGTAACACCCGTAATTGTCGGAGCAACAATAAAAACCATAGTAATTAGTCCTGTTGTACCCAAAGCGATATAGAAGTAATTCATTAGTTTAGCTCTATCAATTTTATCTTTAAAAATCTTGACTAAACCTAAAACCCCCAATAATGGGATACTAAATTCAGCTAAAACAAGTATCATTGATACAGTTCTAAACTTATTATATCCAGGGAAATAATCTAAAAAGAAATGTGTAACAAAGTCAAAGTTTTTACCCCACGAAAGCACAATAGAAACAATTGTTATTGTCAAAAGAAACCATTTCATTTTTCCTTTAACAACCATAAGTCCTAATACAAATAAAAATATTATAAAAGCTCCGGCATAAACGGGCCCTGAGGTAAATGGTTGGTCGCCAAAATATGTTGGCATTGATTTCATAATGTCTTTGGCAGTTTGTTTTCCAAATACTGGTTCAATCACATCGTAGGAGGCAGAGTTCTCGCTAAGTTCACTTTGTGAAGCTCCACCTTTTACATTTGGGATTAATAAAGTAAATGTTTCATCAATTCCGTAACTCCACGCAGTTGCATAAGACTTATCAAGACCTTTGGTACGATCGCCTTGTGCAGTTGTAAGCTCCGATTCCCCCCGAATAGAATACTTAATATATTCTTGTGTCGTTAAAATAAATGCAGCATTTATTCCTATTGCCAGAATCAAGCCAATTGTTAAAATCCCAGTTGTTTTAGCTAATCTTACAATATATTTTTCTTTTATTGCAGAAACCAACTCAAAAATTCCATAAATCAATATCATTAAACCTGTGTAGTAAGTAATTTGAACATGATTGCTAAGAATTTGAAGTGCCATAAAAAATGTCATTAGCAACATTCCAGCCCAGGGTCGTTTTCGCTCATAAGCGAGATAAATTCCTGCAAATATTGGTGCCATAAATCCTATGGCAATGGCTTTGGTGTAGTGCCCTGCAGCAATAATAATAAAAAAGTAAGATGATAGAGCAAACGCAATTGCTCCGAGTATCGAGACCCACGGATTTATTTTTAATGTACAGAGTAAAATATAGAAGCCTATTAAATACCAAAAAATTAGATTGAAAGGAACAAAACCACCAAAAATCAGTCCTTGATATATTTTAAAAAATACGTTTTCTTTTTTTGCAGTAGTAATTGCATAATCGGGCATACCAGAAAACATCGAATTATTCCAAAAAACTAGCCTATCGTTTTCTTCTTGATAATCTGTATTGGCTTTAGAAACAGCGTTATAGACATTGTAATCATGAGTTGCGAGTTTTTTTCCTTCTAGCAATGGTTTGCTGTATATAATCGAAATCAGCATAAACAACAACACGGCTACGATGTGTGGCATTGACTTTTTTAGCAGTTCTTTATTCATAATTATTGTTGTCTTAAAATTTATAAATTAAAAATACGTTGTAAAAATAGCAACAAAATGCAGAAAAACATAAAATATCAAAGAAATACTTAATTGTGAACATTTTATTTTTATTTGTTTTTATCTTTACATCGTGAAAAAAACGCTCGTAATATTAAGTCTGATTTTTTATTCTTTCATTGTCTATTCGCAGCATGAGGGAACAACCAGACACTTTAAGTCATATAAAATAAATTTGACCGAGTACTCTGATTACACTTACATAGCCGATACTCTTACCGATGAGTTTCACAATTTTTATACTCAACAAAAATTATCTTATAATAATTTGGGCTGGATGAACCCAGGACAACCATACATGCCAGCGGTTTTCTCGCAGCGAGCAAAGGCTAATCCGTTTTGGTTCTTCGATAATTATGCAAAATTTATTACCACTCATGACGATATTATTTACTTTGATGTGCAAAAACCTTTTACACTTTTTAATTTTACAGGTGGTGGGAACGAACTGGAGTTAGTAAAGTTTTTACATACACAAAATATTACACCAAGTTTAAGTTTTGCATTTGATTATAATATTACTAATTCAACTGGACATTATCAGTCAAATAAAACTAAAGTTAATGCCCTAAGTTTTAACACAGCATACACAAAGCATCGTTACCAGTCGCATTTTAACTTTATAATGAACAAAATTAACCATAACGAAAACGGAGGTTTGGCGGATATGGCTATTTTTGACACAACCTCTTATCCTGCAAATGTTTATTCAACTAATTTAGATAATGCCTACAATACAATTTCTCAAATAGGAGCTCAATATAATCATGAATATCGTTTTGGAACTTATAACATTGATACGATAATTGTTAAATCGGATACGGCAATAAATAAAATTTTTGAAAGCAATTTTTCGTTAATACATGATGTGAAAATTGATCGTTTTTACCGAATTTATGAAGATGTACCATCAACTTTTTATGCAAATACTTATAAGTCAAATACACTTACTTTTGATTCGGTTGCTTATAAGACCCTAGACAACAAGCTTTTGTTAAATTTTAATATTGACGGAAAAGGTAAAATGCAAAATTTTCAAGTCTTAGCAGGAGTCTCCAATTATCTTTATAATTATCATTTCCCTGACACAGTTAAAGCTAAGACATATTTCTCGAATTATGTTACAGGCATGGCCAAATTAAACACAAATGTTTCATCTCTTAGTGGAGTGTTAAATTATTGTTTTATTGGCACCGATGCTTTTGACATGAATATGTTGTTAAATTACAATCAACGTTTATCAAAGAAAATGGGTTTTGATGCGTATTTTGATTATTCCTTAGAAAATCCATCTCGGTTTTTGTTTAATTACAACTCAAATCATTTTAGGTGGGATATGAACCCCGCCAAAATTTACAAAAATGCTGCTGGTATTAATTTTGGATTTGATAGTATTTATTTGAATATGGGCATCAGTATTAACTTGTTAAAAAACTATTTTGTGTATAATCAGTTTGCTATGCCCGAGCAAATTTCGAAGGCTAATTTAATTGCAGATGCGTTTATATCAAAACAATTTAATTTTGGCAGTTTCCATTGGCTTTTAAAATTCACTTATCAATATATTGGAGATGCCGAAAAAGTTCCTTTACCAGAGTTTGTCGGATATACAAATTTTTATTTTAAAAAATGGATATTTCATAATGCTTTACTCTTGCAATTAGGAGCAGATCTTAAATATCATAGTGGTTTTTATGGATATGCTTATATGCCAGCAATTGGAGCTTTTTATCTTCAAAATAATATGGAAACTGGTAATTATCCAAATGCTGCAGTTTATGCTGCCATAAAAGTAAAAAGATTGCGCGGTTTTGTAAAAGCTGGAAATCTTAATAGCATGTTTATGACCCAACAAAATTACTTGCTTTATGCAATCCCAGATAATCCATTTTCGGTAAATTTTGGTATATCTTGGGAGTTTTACGATTAATTATCAGCCTTTTTTATCTACTATTGTCGAAAATTCATTATATTGTGCTTTGGAATACTCAATCAAACTAGATGAAAAACTTTAAAAAGCTTACCATTATTGTTATTATTGCAATTTTATTGCTTTCCATTTATCTATTAGTTAGATTTTTTGCAATCCATAATCAAACAGTTGTTAATAAAAGAGATTATAAAGAAATTACTGCCTCCGATACAATTATTGCGGTTGTATCAACAAATCCTCTTGATTATTTTATTTATCAAGGGCAAGCTATGGGGTTCCAATTAGAAATATTACAAGATTTTGCAAAACACCATAATCTTAATCTTAAAGTAATTGTAGAAAACGACCTTATTAAAGGGATGGAATTGCTGATGAAACGAAAGTGTGATATACTTGCACAAAGCATTATTGTTACTAACGAAAGAGACCTAATTCTTGAATTTAGCATTCCAGTACGACAGACAAAACAAGTATTGGTACAACGAAAACCAGACTCATTCAAATCTTTAACCTATAATCAATTAGAAGACTCGCTAATAAGAAGCCCCGAAGGCTTAAAAGGTAAAACTTTATACGCATTTAAAGCTAGCATAAACAAAATTGCTCTACAAAGTCTATCATTAGATTTAGCTGAAAACTTTTTTGTTCAAGAAATAGACAGCATCTCGGTTGAGCAGATAATTTATTATGTTTCGACAGGGGTGTTTGATTACGCTGTATGCGACGAAGGAATGGCAAAAATCACTCAGGTATATTATCCAAATATAGACATTAAAACAGAACTTAGTCTGGCACAAAATATTGCTTGGGGTATTAGACCAGAATCTGTTATGTTGCTTGATACCGTTAATGCGTGGCTAGAGAATTTTATACAATCTTCAGAATATAATAAATATAGTTTAAGATATTTTAATAATAACAGAATTTTAGTTGATATTAATAGTGAATTTTATTCTGGCAACGGAGGGAAAATAAGCAATTATGACGATATTATTAAAAAATATAGCCATATTATCGGTTGGGATTGGCGACTTATTGCCTCGCTAATTTATGAGGAATCGAGATTTAACGAAAACGCTATTAGCTGGGCTGGTGCTTATGGATTAATGCAACTAATGCCTTTTATATATGAACGTTTTACTCCTGATACACTCTCGGGTAACGAAGCACAAATCGTTGGAGGCTTAAATTACATAAATTTCCTTTACACAAAAATACCTAATAATGTTCAAGATTCTACTACTGTTATAAAAATGATATTAGCTGGCTATAATGTAGGCTTTGGACATGTTGATGATGCTATTAGCTTGGCCGAAAAATACAATAAAAATTCTGCTTCATGGGAAGTAATTTCTCATTATATGAACAACCTCGCAAACCCTAAGTACTTTAATGACACTTGTGTTAAACATGGATATATTGCAGGTATTTATGCTGTGAATTTTGCTAATAATATTGTCGAAAGATTTGAGCATTATAAGAATGTTATTCCTGAGTGATGAAAAACAGAGTCTTATACCAATTTAATATCAAAATGCCTTATTGGATATTGCAATTATTTTGTGCTTATGCAAGGCGAAAAATCTTGTCATAGCATTCGTTCTGTCAATATTTTTCAACGAAGCAGGTGCGCAAAATAATCAATTTATATCGGGTATTTTGGTGTTATATTAGTATTAGACATTGAGCCAGCCGAGAGATGCCATAGAAAGCGAATAAAACCGATTACTCGATTATCCTATCAAGTTTTATTAAACACTCTTTCCCAATTTTAATCCTCACATTTTGATTTATATCTTTAATCGTAATGCTTACATATTTACTACTACTGTCTTCAATGCAAACACCTTTTTGACCTCGTAACACTCCTGCAATTATCTCAACATCATCGCCTTTACAAATAGAAAGATGTTCTATTGTAATTTCTAATCCATGTTCTTCAATTTTACGTAAAAGATCAATTTCTTTTTCTCGGATTGTTGCAAATTCATTACCCAACTTTATTGATGTTACGATTTGGCTTAATTGCAAAATTTTTGTGATCTCAAAATCATAGCAATAAACAAAGATATAATTAGGAAACATTGGCATCATAACTTTCTTAATTCTATCGCTCCAAACTCTGTTTTGCAGCATCATAGGCAAATAAGATTCGTATCCTAGCATCTTCACCTCCTCATTTGCTTTTTTTTCAGATCTGAATTTACAATAAAATACATACCATTTTCTCTCTATAGACATTTCAAAAATTTTACTCAAAAATACATTTTATTTAATGCAAAACACACAACAACAAAAAACGTTTCTTAAAAAATGAAATAAAATTGTAATTTTGCCAAAACAATATTCTTAAAAATTTATTGTTTAAATAAAGTAACTGATAAAAACATGAAGCTATACCTTACTATAATTTGTGGTCTCCTTTTATGTGCAAATGCAAAAAGCCAATCGCTGGAAATAGTAAATGCAAAAGAGGCTTCTGAAATTGTTAATTGTCGCAACACCATAAATACAATTATAATTGATGGCAGAAGCGATGTAATGTATGCAGAAAAACATATCAAAGGAGCAATTAATATTGATGCTTTTAGTGATTCAGCTACAACAGAATTAAAAAAACATTTAGAAACAAAAGAAATAATTGTTTACTGCACAAATCAACGAAGAGCAGAATTACTAATCGAAAAATTAAACGAACTTCAATATAATGGCAAAATAATATTTATTATTGATGGGCTAAGCACCTGGATTTCATTAGGATATGAAACAGTTAGTGATTGAATATAATTCTATTTTCCAAACGATATCGTCTCCACAAATTTTCTCAATCTTACTAAACTTTCTTCTTTCCCAATGATTTCGATTATATCAAAAACATGAGGTCCTTTTCCTGCACCTACTAATGCCAATCTAAAAGGTGACATTACTTTACCAAAACCAATTTCCGAGCTTTCGAGCCATGATTTAATAACAGATTCTGTATTTACAGCAGTAAAATCATCAATACTTGTTAATTTTTCAATAAGTGTTCTCATAAGTTCTGCTGTACCTTCTTTTACTGCTTTTTTCAAAAATGCCTCATCATAATTATCTGGTGCTTGAAAAAAGAAGTATGACTCTAACACCTTGTTTATCATCCGAAAAAAGCAAAACAACTAGCATATATAAAGAATATTATTATTCAACAATGTGACAAAACTCTAAACTATTTGCAAATAATGTTAACAGAGCGTTAATATAATGTTACAGTACTGACCGATTAAAATTTTAATAAAAGTAGGGCTACTCCCATAAGGTTTCGCCCTAATGTCGTAAATTTGTTTTGCAAAAAATAAAAATCGACATGAGCAAAGATAAAAATAAAAATTTAGTCGGTCAGCCGATTTTCAAACAATTGATAAATTTATTACCAAAAGATCAATTTG
>Ga0265295_1004903_pt1 | contig 17596 bp, 14 predicted proteins | sample Munlansysbiofilm_FD_192503 | JGI IMG/M metagenome (GOLD analysis project Ga0265295, IMG submission 192503) | Leachate microbial communities from a municipal landfill in Southern Ontario, Canada - Methane capture system biofilm | ecosystem: Engineered > Solid waste > Landfill > Unclassified ...
CCAGCGACTGGACCCCGCGGGTGGATATAGCCGAGACCGAAACCGAGTTTTTGATCAAGGCCGATATTCCCGGCGTGGAAAAGGACCATGTCAAGGTGTCGCTGGAGAACGGAGTGTTGACCATTCAGGGTGAGCGCAAGACCGAGAAGGAAGAAAAGGACAAGAAGTTCCACCGCGTCGAGCGGTTCACGGGAACCTTCATGCGCCGTTTCACCGTGCCGGAGAACGTCGATCCGGAAGGCATCAAGGCGGTCTTCAAGGACGGCATGCTGCACCTGCACCTGCCCAAGACCGAAAAGGCGAAACCCAAGGCCATCGACATTCACGTCGATTGACGCCAGCGGTTGATTGAAGCCTCAGCTCACCCCAAGGACCGGCCTTCGCGCCGGTCCTTTCATTTTGGGCGGATGGACGTGGCTACCCGGCTCAGCAGCTCGTTCACCTGCTTTTGCGCCGCCTGCGCATGTTCAGGCAGTGTGTCCAGTTCATGCAGAAGTTGATGGATTTGCGGGTCTTCTCCTGGTTTGTTTTCCAGCAGCGCCGCCCGCTTGGTGTCCCTGGTGCTGAAAAAATTCCAGGCCAGCGCCCTCTTCGCGTCACGGAAGGGCCAGCGCAGTTTGAGGCGCAGCAGCTCCGCCAGGGCCGCTTTTTGTTCCGGGGTCAGGGCATCCGCATCAAGGGGAAAACCCAGGCGACTCTCGACGGCTCCCAGGGCCGCCTCCAGGAAGCGGTGCTCCGGGATGATCAGCCCGTATTCGTACCAATCATCCAGCACCTCGCGGGCGATGCGCTTGAACCGCGCCGGAAGATGGTCATAGCTTGGGCAGAAGAAATGCTTGCAGGCCGCCCCGCCGTAAAAGCTGAGGCCCCGCCAATCAATCCCCCCGTTTCCCGAAGCCAGCGGGTGCAGCAGGCAGCCGACCCGCTCCCCGCCATCCTGGATCAGTCCGACAAAGACGCAGTGGTGGAAATCCGCGATGGGCGCGTCCGCCCCTTCAACGCGCATGCGCTCGTGCTCGAAGGCGAGGATGGCGTCGATGGCGCGCGGGACCCCGGCGAAGACGTGCGTGCGCTCGGCCAGAATGCCCCGCAGGCGCTCCCGCGACAGATCCGCCATGTTGTAGAGTCCGCAGCAGCTGCCGCAGGATACGCACGGCCCGGTCTGGCAGAGATAGACCTGGCCCCGGACCAGTTCGTCTTCGGGAAGAGTTGGCATTGTGACCTCCATGACCCCAGAGGGGCTATCTCAAAGGCCGAAGCGTGGCAACGCCGCCGGGTTGATGCGCGCGGCTCGGGAAGGCTTGGGGCAGGGGCCAAAAAAAAGGGAAGAACCGCGGTCCTTCCCTGTGCCTTTTAAGCCGGGCAGCCTACCATTTGCGCTCGTATTTGTTGCGCAGCAGGATGGCCATGGCGTTCATGGACAAAAGCAAGATCAAGAGGACGATGATGCCGGCGGAAGTGCGCTCGGTGAAGGCGCGGATGGATTCCGAGGACCACACGTAGATCTGGGCCGGGAGCACGGTGGCCGCGCTGGTCAGCCCGCGCGGCATGTCCTGGATGTAGGCGACCATGCCGATGATCAGCAGCGGCGCGGTCTCGCCGATGGCGCGGGCCAGGCCGATGATGGTTCCGGTCAGGATGCCGGGCAGGGACAGGGGCAGGATGTGGTCCCAGACCACCTGCCAGTGCGTGGCTCCCAGGGCCAGCGCGCCCTCGCGGATGGAGTCCGGAATGGCCCGGATGGCCGCGCGGGTGGAGATGATGATGACCGGCAGGGTCATGAGCGCGAGTGTCAGCCCGCCGACCAGGGCGGAGGAGCGGGGCAGGCCCATGAAGTTGATGAAGATCGCAAGTCCCAGAAGGCCGAACAGGATGGACGGGATGGCGGCGAGGTTGTTGATGTTGACCTCGACGATGTGCATGAGCCGGTTGTCCGGAGCGAATTCCTCCAGATAGATTGCGGCCATGACTCCGGCCGGGAAGCTGAAGAGGAAGGTGATGCCCAGCAGGTAGAGCGTGCCCACGGCGGCGGACAGGATGCCCGCCATCTCCGCCAGTTTGGAGTCGCCGTTGGTGAAGAAACCGATGTTGAAGGCTTTCTTGATCGAGCCTTCGGCCACAAGCTCGTCCACCAGCGCTATTTCCTTGGGTTTCAGACGGTTGGGCTTCCCCTTTATGTACTGGTCCACCTCGGCGTTGGCCAGCACCCAGACCTCGGAGGTCGTGCCCAGCAGTTGCGGATTTTCGCGCAGCTGCATGGGCAGGATGCGGGTCACGCCGCGGCTGACCAGGGGAATGAGCTTCCTGTCCAGGGCGGATCTGGGGTCGTCGAAGATCGACTGCGAAAAGGCGACGGTGGTTCGGATCTCCGTTTGCATGAAGGCGGTATAGCCCTGACGGATGATGTCCGCGAAGAAAACCACCAGAAAGATTCCGGCAACGGCAATGGCGATGTAGGAGAGGGCCTTGAACTGGCTCTCTTTGTTTTTGCGTTTGCGCAGGCTGCGCGGATCGATGGGCATGCTCATGTGAGGCTCCTATTCGTACCTTTGGCGGAACTTTCTAATGACGGTCAGGGAGACGATGTTCAGGCACAGGGTCAGGACCAGGAGGACCAGGCCAAGGCCGAAGGCGGACAGCGTTTCGGGGCTGTCGAAGGCCTGGTCGCCGGTCAGGGCGTCGACGATGCGCACGTTGACCGTGGTCATGCCCACCAGGGGGTTCCAGGACAGGTTCGGTTGCAGGCCAGCGGCCATGACCACGATCATGGTTTCCCCGACGGCGCGGGACACGGCCAGCAGGCAGGCCGAGACGATGCCCGGCAGGGCGGCGGGCAGGACCACCTGCTTGATGGTCTCGGAAGGATAGGCGCCGAGCGCCAGCGACCCCTCGCGCAGGCTCTGCGGCACGGAGCTGATCACGTCGTCGGACAGGGACGAGACCAGGGGGATGATCATGATGCCCATGACCAGACCAGGGCTCAAGGCGTTGGTGTAGTCGGCGCTGATGCCCACCTTGTCGGCCAGGCTCACGATCAGGGGGCTGACCGTGATGGCCGCGAAGAATCCGTAAACAACGGTGGGTATGCCGGCCAGGATCTCCAGGGCGGGCTTGGCCACCCGCCTGACCGCAAGCGATGCGTATTCGGACATGCAGATGGCCGACAACAGGCCCACGGGGATGGCCACGCACATGGCGATGGCCGTGATCATGAACGTGCCCGCGAAAAGGGGCACCGAGCCGAACAGGGGCTGGATGTTGCCGTCATCGTCAATGGTCGCCGCGTCGGGGTTCCAGGTCGTTCCGGTCAGGAAGTCCCAGAAGTTGACGATGCGAAAAAAATGAACCGCCTCGAAGACGATGGACATGACGATGCCGATGGTCGTCAGGATGGAAATGAGCGACGCCACCAGCAGAATGCGGGTAATCGTTTTTTCCAGGGCGGTGCGCACCCGCAGGCTCGGACGGATGGCCTTGAGCGCGAGCCAGACGCTTCCGGCGCCCAGCAGCAGGGCCGCGGCCGCGAGCATGGGCCAGGGCACCTCGACCAGATCAAAGAGGTCGAGAACCGAGCCGATGAAGCTGATCAGCACGGCGGGCATGAGCATCTTGCTGACGGCGAACCAGCCGAACAGGTTTTCCGATGCCTTGTATCTGGCATTGGGATCCTGCTGGCTGCGAATTTTCCTGCGGCCGAGAAGGTAGCCGAACAGAGCCAGGGGCAACAGCCCGGTGAACAGATATTGGGCCAGGTAGGTTGTGGTCACGCGGTTCCTCGCATGTTGTCGGGCGCGGCGAAGGGCCGATCCGCGCATTCACGGTTCGGCCCCTCGCAGGTTTCACATTCTTGACTACTTCTTCAGGTCGTCGAGGGTCAGCTTCTTCTTGGCGAGCACGTTCTCGCGGGCCGTGGCGCGCTGGTCATCGGGCAGCGGGATGAGGCCGATGGATTTCAGCAGGCCGTCCTTGCCGATCATCTTCTCGCTCATGAACAGTTCCACATATTCCTTCAGGCCGGGAATGGCGTCGTAGTGGGCGTTCTTGACATAGAAGAACAGGGAGCGGGAGATGGGGTACTGGCCGGAGGCGACGGACTCGGGGTTCGGGGTCACGCCGTTGATGGCCGCGCCCTGGATGGTGTCGGCGTTTTCTTCCAGGAAGCTGTAGCCGAAGATGCCGAAAGCGTCCTTGTCCTTGGCCAGCTTCTGCACGATCAGGTTGTCGTTCTCACCGGCGGGCACGTAGGCGCTGTCCTGACGGATCGCGTGGTAGCCCTTCTCGTAGCCTTCCTTCTTGCCGAAGATCTTTTCGACGACCATTTCCTCGAAAGCGTCACGGGTGCCCGAAGAGGTGGGCGGGCCGTAGAAGACGATCTTGCGGGCGGGCAGCTGGGGGTTGATCTCGTTCCACATCTTGTAGGGGTTCGGGACGAGCTTGCCGTCGACCATGATGTCGGCGGCCACGGCGGCGGCCAGTTCTTCAAGGGTGATGCTCATGGGAGCGTTGTCCTTGTTCTGGGCCACGGCGATGCCGTCAAAGCCGATCTTGGCTTCGGTGATGTCGGTCACGCCGTTCTTGGCGGCGTTCTCGAATTCGCTTGTCTTCATGCGGCGGGAGGAATTGGCGATGTCGGGAGTGCCCACGCCCATGCCGGCGCCGAACAGCTTGTGGCCTCCGCCGGAGCCGGTGGACTCGACCACGGGCGCGGGGAACTTGGTGGTCGCGCCCAGTTCTTCAGCCACGTAGCTGGAGAAGGGGAAAACCGTTGAAGATCCGGAAATTTTGACCTGATCGCGGGCATGGGCCATGCCCGTGCCGACCAGCAGCAGGGCCAGGGCAAAAATGGCTTTGTTCAGAAAACGGTTCATGAAAGTGCCTCCTTGGCTTGTTGTTTCACATTAGGGTTTGCGTCATGCGCTGGAGGTCTTTCTAGAGGGAGTATGTTACAGGATGTTGAGGCGTTTGTGACAGGCGTGTGACAGAAGCGCCGTGACGACGTGAAATGAAAAAAAAGCACGAAGCCCCGCCGGTCGGGCAGGGCTTCGTGCTTCGTGGCGCGGTGTGTGGCGGCGCGGGCTATGCGGCTTCGGCCAACTGGGTTCTGCGACCGATCCACATGCTGCCGAGGATGATGCCGGAGCCGACCAGCAGGGCCAGACACATGGAGGCGAAGCTGACCTTGTTCAGGAGGTCGAGTGTCTCCGGCCCGACGTTCATGAGGCCCAGTTTCTCCAGATACGTGGGCATTGCCAGGCCGCGGCTGACCGCGACGATGAGCATGATGGTGGCCATGACCATCTTGATCATGTGCGGTTTGACGTAGGTGGTGCCGATGGCGCCGAGCTGCACGCCCAGGAGCGATCCGCCGAGGATGATGAGCACGAGGCGGATGTCGACCATGCCGTGCATGGCCCAGTTGATGGAGCCGCCCAGGCCCATGGCGAAGGCGATGACCAGTTCTGTGGCCGAGGCCATGAGGCCGGGCACGCCGATGACGTAGATCATGCCGGGCACGCCCACGAATCCGCCCACGGCGATGGTCGCGGCCAGCATGCCGGTGGCGAATCCCACGGGCAGGGTGAACCACAGGGAGATGCGCAGACCCGAACGCGGGAAGTTGATCATGGGCCACAATTCGATCTTCTGCAGGCGTTTGGCCAGAGCCGTGGTCTCTTCCTCGCCGCCGCAGCGGGCGCATTTGATGGCGTCTTTCATGACGTAGCCGCCCACTAGGACCAGAACCAGCACAAAGGACGTGCTGACGTAAAGATCGGACCCGGCCGAGCCCCACATGGCCAGGATGACCTGCTGGATCTTTATGCCGATCTGCACGCCGATGCCGGCCGAGGCGGCCATGATCAGGCCCATTTTCACGTCGACCTGGCCGTAGCGGAAGCGCTTGATGGCGCCGACCAGGGCCTTGGGGAATTTGTGACACATGTTGCTGGCCACGGCCACCGTGCCGGGTACGCCAAGACTCATCATGCCGGGAGTGAGCACGAAGGCTCCGCCCGAACCGATGAAGCCGCTGACCAGTCCGCCGATGAATCCGACCAGAAACAGGAATGTGATCGCCATTGCGTTCAGATCTATGAATTTGCTGGGGTCAAGGCTCAAAATATCCATGGTGGTGTCTCCTCGGTATCTTTCGTTTAGGCGTTGAGGACAGGGCGCTGGGCCGGGCGTTTGGTAGCTTCGACGGTCTTGCGGGCATCCTTGCGGATGGCGGAAATGCCGAGCACGGACCACAGGTTGCTTGCGAACTCGCCGTGCAGATAGGATACGGCGAAGACCGTGGCGATGGGTCCGGCGGCCCAGAAGGAGCCCTGGGCGAAATGCGCGGCGATGGTGTCGCCGTAAGCGAAGAATCCCGTGTAGAAGGCGGCGGTCAGCGTTCCGAAGAGAATGGTCCGTCCGAAGGGTTTGCTGTTCGATTGAGTAGTGGCCATTGTATTCTCCATGTTGTTGTTTACCGCTTGCAGCGGGTGTTTTGTGTGGGGAATCCTACGGTCGTTGGGTTCGGGCGGCGCCTGCCGCGGCATAGGCGTGGACCCGTGGTTGTCGAGGTTGCGGCCGCGTTGTCAGTTGGCAGGCCGTGGTCAGGGGACACCGGGCTTCATCGCTGCCGCAATGAGCCTCGGCGTGGACCGTGCACAGGGCCTTTTCCATGTTGGTGTAGATGTGGTCCCGGCCAATCTTGTCCAGGAGACCACTGCGCTCCATGATGGCCATGACCGTGTCGTTGACTCCGGCCAGCGAGATGTCCACGCCCCGGCTGCGGCAGCGTTCGATGACCAGGGCCAGGGCCTCCTCGCCGGAGGCGTCCATGTCGTTGATGCCCTTGGCCACCAGCACGATGTGTTTCAGGCGCTTCTTGGACTGCAGACGGCCGGTGATGGCCTCGTCCAGAAAGCTGGCGTTGGCGAAAAAGAGGGGGCCGTTGAAGCGGACCATGTCCACATGGGAGCACAGATCGAGCCCGAAGCGGGTCGCGTCGCGCAGTTCGCCTTCCTCGGTCCGGGCCAGGGAGCTGATCGCGGGCCGCATGTTGCGGTACAGGAAGACGCCCAGGGACAGGATCACGCCGATCATGATGCCCTTGTCCAGGTGCGGCGCGAAGGCCAGGGTGGCGATGAACGTGATCACGGAGATGGCCCCGTCGTATTTGGCGACCTTCCAGGAATGCAGGAAGCCCGAAGGCTGGATCAGCCCGATGACCGCCATCATGATCACCGCGGCCAGGGTGCACTGGGGCAGGTGGTAAAGAAGAGGAGTGAGGAAGAGCAGGGCCGCGAGCACCACCGCGCTGGTGAACACGCTGGAGAATCCGGTCAGCGCTCCGGCCTGCAGGTTGACCGCCGAGCGGGAGAAGGACCCGGACACCGGGTAGCTTTTGCTGAACGCGCCCAGGATGTTCGAGAGGCCCTGGCCGATCAGCTCCTGGTTCGGATCCAGGCTTTGGCCTGTCTTGGCGGCCATGGCCTTGGCGATGGAGATGGCTTCCATGAACCCCAGAAGGGCGATGATCATGGCGCTGGGAAGAAGCCGGAGCATCACGTCCAGATCGAAATGCGGCACGCTCAGGGCGGGCAGGCCGCTGGGCACCGCGCCGACCACGGCCCCGCCTCCGATCATGGTCAGGGCCAGGGGATCGAGCTGGGAATTGCCGACGCGCAGACGCCATGTCCGTCCGTCGTTGGCCGCGCCGTCCGGGATGGGGCTGTTTTGGAGATAGAATTTCAGCCTTCCGTCGGGCTCCGGCACGGCCTGAAAGAGCATGGAGCGGAGCATGGCCTTGCCGTTTTGGGCCTGGTTTTTGGCGATCTCCATTTCCAGGGACAGGCGGCGCAGTTCATGCTCCTCGTCGACCAGGGCAAAGAGTTCGCCGTTTTCCCTGGCCTCTTCCATGGCCGTGGTCAGGGCGGTGCGTTTGGCGGCCAGATCGATCTGGGCCTGCATGGCCCGGTTGTAGGCGGCCAGGGCCTGGCTCGCCTCGGGCGCGGCCAGGGAGTTCACGCCGGTCACGGCGTTGTGCTCGAAGCCCGTGCCCCAGGAAAAGATCGTGGTCAGGGCCACGGCCACCAGCACGTTGGGCACGTTCGGGCAAAACCGCTTCAGGACGAACATGAGCGCGAAGGCGAAGACGCCCAGGGCCAGCGTGGGCCAGTGCGTGTAGTTCATGGCCGCCTGCGCGACCCGCAGGATGGTCTGGTAGTGGTGTTCGGCGCTGTCCACGGACACGCCGAACATCTTGGAAAGCTGGCTGGTGGCGATGATGATGGCCGCCGCGTTGGTGAAGCCGGCCACCACGGGATGGGACAGGAAATTGACCACCAGTCCCAGGCGCAACACGCCAAGGGACAACTGGAAGATGCCCACGGCCAGGGCCAGCAGCACGGCGTAGGCGATGTAGTTTGCGCTGCCCGCCGTGGCCAGGGGTTCGAGGCAGGCGGCGGTCATGAGCGAGACCACGGCCACCGGCCCGGTGGAGAGCTGCCGGCTGGAACCGAACAGCGCGGCGATGAGCGGCGGCAGAAAGGAGGCGTACAGGCCGTAGTACGGGGGCAGTCCCGCGAGCTGGGCATAGGCCATGCTTTGCGGGATGAGCACCAGGGCCACGGTCAGTCCGGCCATGAAATCCATTTTCAGGTGCTCGGTGGAATACGTCCTGATCCAGCCGAAAAACGGGATCATTCTCAAGACTAGAGTGCCCATGATGTCTCCTTGGCCGTCAAGGTGCGGAGCTTGACGGATGCGCCCCGGGTTCGCGCAGGGGCGAAAATGAGATGGCAGGTGATTGCCCGCGTCATTTGACCGTGAACAGGGCGAGCCCGGTCTGGCCGACGACCTGTTCGCCTTCCTCGGGTTCGCTCAGGATGAATTCGATTCGTCCGCAGGCGCGCACAAGCTCGCTGACAGCCTCTTCAATGCCTCCGAAACGGACTTCGTGGGCGATGTGCAGACCCATGCGCGCGGCGTTTTCATGCCAGGTGGAAGCCGCCTGGGCCGAGAGCTGGGTGAAGGATTCCCGCCAGGTCGCGTCCCCCGTCTTCATGCCGATGCTCAAAAGCAGAAGGTCGCTGCCCATTCTTTCGGCCACGCTCAATGCATATTCGCGCAGGCGGGGCGAAAAGGAGCAGCCATGCCCGATGACCAGGATGCGCCTGCGGCCCGTGGATGTCGGCGCGACCAGATCGGCGGCGAGCATCTGCTCTCCGGCCTCGGCCAGGGCGACCGCTTCGCTGTAATCCGCGAGCCTGTCCTGGACGGACTTGGCCCGGCGCAGTGACGGGGTGGGCGTGTGCATCGAATTTCGTAACCAATTGCGCGGCATGTTCTGCTCCTGCTCGTGTTGTCTGGGCGGCCTAGCGAGCCTGCATGGCCGGACGTGGACGTTTTTCCGCCTGCTTGACCGCTTCGGCCTTGGCCGTGGATTGCCCACGCTCCGCCTTGAGCAGCAGCGTGGCCTCTTCACTCAAGTTCCGTTCCGCAAAGGCAGTGGCCGCATAATTCGTCTCGATCGTTTCACGGATGGTGCTCATTTTGCTAACCTCGCGTTAAATGTGATGCGATCGCCTAAACAAGGCTCGTGCCATGTTGGATGAATCTCTATTATATCGAAATTATTGATTTTATTCTGGACTGGAATGCGGGCGGGATTTCGGGCAATGTTGCAGATTGCAGCGCCTGATCGTGAAAACCATAACAAGGTCCAGCTTGCCGGAGTCGATGCAGATCGCAGCGCTGTTGCAGATCGCAACAAGACGCCGAAAACGGAGCAGGCTGGGCACAGGGGACTCTCGATGTTTTTTCGCAAACAGGAACTCGAGGCGCCGGTGCAGACGGCGGACCCCACGGGGTTGCGGGAAAAATGCCGGCAGGCGGAACTGCCTGAGCCGGTGCGAAGCGCCATTGAATCCGAGATCGGGCGCATGGAGAAGACCGATGCGGCGGTGGCGGAATATTCCATCGCGCTCAATTACGTGGAGACGCTGCTTTCGTTGCCGTGGAACGCCATGACGCGGGATAACCTCGACCTGGCGCAGGCGGCGGAAGTCTTCGACGGCAGCCATGCGGGCCTGGGGCAGGTCCGGGAGCGGGTGCTGGAACACCTGGCGTCCAGGGTGCTGCATTCCAAGCGGCAGGCCTCGCTGCTCATCGTCGACGACGAGCCCATCGCCCGTTCCAACCTGCGCCACGTGCTGGCGCGGGAGGGGTACGCGGTGGAGGTCGCGGCCAACGGCGAAGAGGCCATGGCTGTTCTTGCCCGCCAGGAGTTCGACTGCATCGTCACCGATCTGAAGATGGATCGCATGGACGGCATGCAGCTCCTTGAAGCGGCCAGGGCCGTGGCCCCGGACACGAAATTCATTCTGGTCACGGGCTACGCCACGGTGGATACCGCCGTGCAGGCCTTGAAGACCGGGGCCGTGCATTATCTTTCAAAACCCATAGATCTGGGCGAATTGCGGGAGGCTGTGCGCACGGCCCTGCTCTCGCGCACGCACCGCTACGCCAACCGCTCGCCGATCCTGTGTTTTGTCGGGCCTCCGGGCGTGGGCAAGACGTCCGTGGGCAAGGCCATCGCCGAGGCCCTGGGGCGGCGCTTCTACCGCATGTCCCTGGCCGATCTGCGCGATGAGGCCGAGCTGCGCGGTCATCGGCGGACCTATGTCGGAGCCATGCCGGGGCGCATCATCCAGGCGCTGAAAAGCGTGGGCGTGCGCAATCCGGTCTTCATGCTCGACGAGATGGACAAGATCGGCCAGGACGTGAAGGGCGATCCGGCCATGGCCATGCTCGAAATCCTCGATCCGGAGCAGAATTCTCGCTATGTGGACCGCTATCTGGAGATGCCCTTCGATCTGTCCGAGGTGCTCTTCATCGCCACGGCCAACGGAGTCGAACGTCTGGCCGGGCCGCTGCTGGACCGTCTGGAGGTGGTCCAGTTCTCCGGGTACTCCGAGGCCGAGAAGCTCGATATCGCCACCCGCTTCCTTTTGCCGCGCCAGTTGCGGGGGCACGGTCTGACCAATCCCTATCCCACGATTCTTCCCGAGGCCCTGGTGCGCATCATCCGCGAATACACCAACGAATCCGGAGTGCGCGGCCTTGAGCGCGAGATCGCGCGGCTGTGCCGCAAGCTGGCCCGCCTGCGCCTGGACGGCGGGGCCGAGGCCGTGGCCGCGCCCGTGGCCAGCGAAGGTGCGGCGGTTCTGCTCGGACCGGCGCGGTTTCGGCATGACGCGGCGGAGGCGGGAGGGCTCGTCGGCACGGCCACGGGCCTGGTCTGGTCGGAGACGGGCGGGGAGATCATCTTTGTCGAGGCCACGCGCATGAGCGGCCCGGGCCAGCTCATCCTGACCGGCTCCCTGGGCGGGGTGCTCAAGGAATCGGCCCAGATCGCGCTCAGCTTCATCCGCAGCAACGCGCAGACCCTGGGCGTGGCCGCGGATTTTTTTGAAGGCCACGATATCCACATCCACATTCCGGCCGGCGGCATCGCCAAGGACGGCCCCTCGGCCGGGCTGACCATCGCCGTGGCCCTGGTATCCCTGTTGACGGGCCGCCCGGCGCGTTCGGACGTGGCCCTGTCCGGCGAGTTGTCCCTGGTGGGCCGGGTCTTGCCGGTCAGCGGAGTGCGTGAAAAGATCCTGGCCGCTCTGCGCGGCGGGGCGGCCACGGTGGTGCTGCCCGCCGCCAACGCGGCCGATGTGGCGGCCCTGCGCGAAACCGTGGCCGATCTGCCGCCGGTGGTTCTGGTGGAGCGGGTCGAGCAGGCTCTGGCCGTGGTTCTGGCCGCCCGGGAGGACGCACCATGTATGGAATGATCTCGCGCTTCGCCAGCGGCAAGATCCGCCGCATCGTTCTGTTCGGCATGGTGCTGTCCATCTTGGGCTTTTCCGTGCTCGGGGGCATTTCCTACCGCTATCTGCTGCAGATCGAGGATGCCCTGGCCCTGGCCGAGGTCGTGGACGATCTGAGCAGCGAGATCCTGGAGATCCGCCGCTACGAGAAGAACTATCTCCTTTACGCGCTGCAGGAGGACTATCAGGAGACCTTGCGCTATTGCGACGCGGCCCTGTCCATCATCGAGCGCATCGAGCCAAGGGAAGGAGGGCTGATCGGGGCCGATCTGAAAGGACGGATGACCCTGGTGCGGCTGCGGGACGATCTGCGTCGTTACAAAGAGCTCTTTTCCAGCCTCGGCACGCAGGGTGGGGCCGGCAACGGCGAGGACGATGCCCTGGGCATCGAACTGCGCGACCAGGGCAAGGATCTTGTCGATGTGGTCAGGCAGTTCGTGATCTACCAGCGTGAACAAATCCTGGGCATTGTCGGCACCTTGAAGCACCAGCTGGCCCTGGCCATCGCCGCGTTCACCGGGGTGGCCATTTTCTTTTCCTGGCTGGTCGGGCGCAGGATTTTCGGAGCCCTGGGCATCATCGAGCATTCCGCGCGCCAGATCGTGCAGGGCAATTTTGAGCCCCTGCCCCTGCCGGACACCAGCGACGAGACGCGGGGCGTGGTGGAGGCCTTCAATCACATGATCGAGGAGCTTGAGCGCAGGCAAAGCCAGCTCCTGCAGGAAAAGAAGCTGGCCTCGCTCGGTGTCCTGACTTCGGGCATCGCCCATCAGCTCAACAATCCTCTCAACAACATCTCCACCTCCTGCCAGATCCTGCAGGAGGACCTGGAGGCGGCCCTGCCCGTCGATCCGGCCCTGACCCGGCAGATGCTCGACAACATCTATCAGGAGGTCAGCCGGTCGCGCGACATCGTCAAAGGGTTGCTCGAATTCGCCCGCGAGACGGATTTCTGCCTGAAGTCCGTGCCCTTGCAGGCAGTGGTGCAGCGGGCTGTGACCCTGGTTTCGAGCGAAGTGCCCACAGGGGTGCGCATCCTGACCGATATTCCGGCGGACATCGTGCTGCCCCTGGACAACCAGCGCTTTCAGGAGGTGCTGTTGAACCTGATGATAAACGCCATCCACGCCATCACCCCGCCCGGCGTGATCTCGCTTTCCGCCACGTCCGAACCCGGTTCGACGGAGGCGGTGCTGCAGGTCACCGACACCGGGGCGGGCATCGCCCTCGAACACATGGGCCGCATCTTCGACCCCTTTTTCACCTTGAAGGACACGGGCACGGGCCTGGGCCTGTCCGTGGTCTTCGGCATCATCAAGAAGCATGGGGGGACCATCGGCGTTGAAAGCGCCGTGGGCGAAGGCACGACCTTCACCATCCGCCTGCCCCGCATGCCTTCGGAGGCCGCATGAACGCCGTGGCGCAGACGTCCCCGGCCATCCCGGCGGCCAGGATTCTGGTGGTCGACGACGAGGTCATCTCGCGCGACAATCTGGCCCTGGCCCTGGCCAGGCAGGGCCACGACACGGTGACCGCATCCGGCGGCGCCGAGGCCCTTGGCCTTTTGCAGGATTCGGATTTCGACATGGTCCTGACCGACCTGATGATGGAAGGCATGGACGGTCTGGCCCTCTTGCGCGAGGTCAAGTCCCGCCATCCCGACATCGAGGTCGTGGTCATCACTGGCTACCCCACGGTGGACACGGCCGTGGAGGCCATGCGGGCCGGCGCCTATGACTATCTGGCCAAGCCGTACCGCATCGACGAGGCCCGGCTCCTGGTGCACAAGGCGCTGGAGAAGCGGCGGCTCAGGCTGGAGGTGGCCCGGCTGCGCGAGCAGTTGCGCGAGCGGACCCTGCCCGTGCCCATGCTCGGCGCGGCCCCGTGCATGGTGGAGCTCAAGCGCACCATCGCGCAGGTCGCGCCCTCCGACGCCACGGTGCTGATCCTTGGGGAGACGGGCACGGGCAAGGAAGTGGCGGCGCGCATGGTGCATCTTTTCAGCCGCCGCTCCGAAGCCCGCTTTCTGGCCATCAACTGCGGGGCGTTCAACGAGGAGCTTCTTGAAAGCGAGCTTTTCGGGCACGAGCAGGGCGCCTTTTCCGGCGCGACCCGGCAGAAGAAGGGCCTGTTCGAGGCGGCGGAAGGCGGCACGCTCTTTCTCGACGAAGTGGGGGAGATGTCTTTGGCCATGCAGGTCAAGCTGCTGCGCGCCGTGCAGGAGCGCACCATCCGCCGCGTGGGCGGCACCGCCGACATCACCGTGGACGTGCGCCTCGTGGCCGCCACCAACAAGAACCTCAAAACCGAGGTGGAGGCGGGCCGCTTTCGTCAGGACCTGTATTTCCGCCTGCACGTCCTGGTGCTGAACATGCCGCCCCTGGTGCAGCGCAGGGAGGATCTGCCGCTGCTGGCCCGCTATTTCGCGGAAAAGGCCAGCCGGGAGACGGATCGGCCGGCTCCGGGCATTTCCGACGAGGTGATGGAGATTCTGAGCCGCTACGCCTTTCCGGGCAATGTCCGCGAACTGCAGAACGTCATCGAGCGGGCCGTGATCTTCTGCAACGGGGATGAGATCCGCGCGGCCCACCTTTCTCCGGAGCTGCGCGAAGTCTCCCTGCATGTCAGCCGGGCCGGGGACAGGCAGCCCATGACCCTGGAGGAGTGCGAGCGCGAGCAGATCCGGTGGACCCTGGAGCATGCGGGCGACAACCGCACCCTGGCCGCCAAGCTGCTGGGCATCGACCGGGCCTCGTTGTGGCGCAAGATCAAGCGTCACGGGTTGTAGGCGGGAGGCGGATCATGGACAGCTCAGCCCTTGATTGCGCCGGATTCTGCCGGGAGTGCGGGCGCGAGCACGTCCTTCCCGCCGCGCCCGCCGTGCCCCATGCCCTGGAACTGATAACCCTGCTCGAACGCCACGGCCATATCGGGCTTGGACTGGAGGCAAAAGATCCCCGATTGTCCCTGGACTACCTGTACGGCCCGGCCCGGGGCCAGATGTTCGGGGTGCTCCTGTACGCGGACAAGGACGGGAAGCGGGGCGTGCTCAAGGCTTTTTCCGGGCAGTACAACGGAATCTGGGAGGTGCCGGGCTGGGCTGGGCCCATCCTCGATCCGGCGGAGTTTGCGCGCACAGTCGAGCGCGACGAGCCGCGCATCAAGGACCTGACCCGCCGCATGCAGGGACTGGGCGTGGACGATCCGGCTCGTCTGGCCATGCTGGCGCAGCGGCGCGAATTGTCCAGAAATCTCATGGAACGCATCTTCGGCCTGTATCGACTGACCAATTTTCGCGGGCAGACCAGGGCCCTGATCGAGGTGTTCACGGGCGCCTCCATGCCCACGGGCACGGGGGAGTGCTGCGCGCCCAAGCTCTTGCACCACGCCGCCCTGCGCGGGCTGACCCCGCTGGGGCTCGCGGAATTCTTTGTCGGCCGCGAAAATCGTTCCGCCACCCGTGGGCACGGGCGGTTTTTCGCGCCCTGCGCGGAGAAATGCAGGCCAATCCTGGGCTTCCTGCTGTGCGGCCTGGGCGCGAAAAACCCTGGGCGGTGAGAGGTCCCGTCTGGAAAAACCGGTCCCGGACCGGCCCGGATTCATGTCACGGCCGCATCACAGGCCCCTTGCGCTCTTGCCTGTCGGCCGTACTTGCGGCACTCATGGCCCATGATTCACATTTCCCCGGCCACCGCCATCATATATCGCCGCATCTTCAAGGTTTCCATGCCCCTGGTCGTCAGCCTCGGCGCGACCACGGTCATGGAGTTCACGGACCGACTCTTCCTGGCCCGCTATTCCCTCGACGCCATTGCCGCGGCCTTGCCCGCCGGGATCATGGCTCTGTTGGCCATGACGATCTTTCTGGGCACCACGAGCTATGTGTCCGTGTTCGTGGCTCAGTACACCGGCCAGGGGCGGCCCGAGATGGTCGGCAGGGCGGTCTGGCAGGGCATCTACGTGGCGCTGTTGGGGGCGGCCGTGCTGGGGGGAATGGCCTTCTTGGCCGATGGCATCTTTGCCCTCGGAGGTCATTCCAGGGAGATCCAGGCCCTTGAATCCACCTATTTTCGAATCCTGTGCCTGGGAGCGGGGATTCATCTCGCCGGCGGCGCTTTCGCCGGATTCTTTACCGGCCTGGGCCGCACGCGCGTGGTCATGCTCGCCAACCTGGCGGGGATGCTCCTGAACATCCCCCTCGATTACTGCCTCATCAACGGCATCGGGCCGTTTCCGGAACTGGGCATCTTTGGGGCCGGCCTGGCCACGGTGATGAGCTGGGGGCTGATTACTGCCATTCTCTGGATGGCCATGCGCCGCCGCGAGAACGCCCGTTTCCGTCTGACCACGGATCGACGGCTGCGGCTCGACCTGTGGCTGCGGCTGATGCGCTACGGCCTGCCGAGCGGGATGGAGTTTTTTCTCGACATCTTCGCCTTCACGGTCTTCATCTTCGTGGTGGGCAGGCTCGGGACCATGGAGCTGGCCGCGACCAACATCGCGCTCAACATCAACGCCCTGGCCTTCATGCCCCTGGTCGGCTTCGCCATGGGCACCAGCACCCTGGTCGGGCAGGCCATGGGCGCGGGCAAGCCCGATGACGTGCCGGTCGTGGTGCGTGCCAGCCTGGCGCTGACCTTTGCCTATCTGGCGATCATGTCGGCGGTGTTTCTGTTCGCCCCTGAAGCGGTCCTGCATCTGTTCCAGCCTCGCGACATGGACCCGGCCGCCTTTGCCTCGGTTGTCGGCATGGGCCGGATTCTGCTCATGATCGTGGTCGCCTACCTGTTCTTCGACGGGGTCAGCTTCATTGTCTACGCGGCCCTCAAAGGGGCGGGGGACACGGTCTTCGTCATGACCTCGCGCCTGGCGCTGGTCATCATGGTCATGGTCGGGCCGCTTCTGGCCGGAGCCAGGCTTGGCCTTGGGCTCTATTACTTCTGGGCCGTGAGCTGCACGTTTCTGGTCATGCTGTCCCTTGTGGGCTGGTGGCGCTTCAGACAGGGGAAATGGCGGCACATGCTGGTGGTGGAGAAAAGGCCGCCCGCCTGAGGCCGGGCGGTCGGGGGATCACGCCGCCTGGCCGCATCCGCTGTTGCCCCGCCGGTCGCGGACATAGACATTGCCGGGCAGAGTCTTGGCGTAGCCCTTGATCTGGGCCGCCTTTTCCCCCAGGGCCTGCAGGCTGCACGGGGCCACGCAGTCCACGATGCCGATGGAGACGGAGACAAGCGGGAACTGCTGCTCCCGGCCGTCGCGGCCCTTGCCCATGATCCACCCCCTGGCGCTGTCCTGGGTGTGGTAGCAGTTCAGGATGAGCCTCTTGAAGCAGCGGGTCACGGCCCGGCAGATGCGTTCCGCCTTCTCCGGATTGACCATAGCCACGAAGTCATCCCCGCCGATGTGGGCCAGGAAGTCCGAGCTGTGTCCGTGCCGGGCGATGGCCCAGGTCATGATGCGGCCCAGCAGCAGAATGACGAAGTCGCCGTCCTTGAAGCCGTAGACGTCGTTGTAGACCTTGAAATTGTCCAGATCCGCATAGAGCATGCAAAAGGGTTTGGCCCGCCGGAGCCGCATCTCGATTTCCTTTTCCAGGGCCACGTTGCCGGGGATGCCGGTCAGGGGGTTGGTGCCCTTGGCCATCTCGACCTGCACCTGCGCCAGGGTGGTCAGCATCTTCTGCACCGTGACCACGCCCAGAAATTGCCCGCCGCTGGTGACGATGACCT